>JACRYO010002283.1_pt1 | contig 10154 bp, 9 predicted proteins | sample 8023221 | NCBI WGS metagenome assembly JACRYO01 (sample SAMN15823180, study PRJNA655841) | gut metagenome | isolation source: fecal sample D85 from dog with diarrhoea from SPCA | host: Canis lupus familiaris | place: South Africa: Mmabatho, Mahikeng | collected 2019-09 | reverse complement strand
AACTTCCACAAATAAGCATTAGCGGAAGTTAAAACAAATAGAAACAAACAGAAGGAGAAAAAGATCATGCTTAGTTATGATGAAAATGGCAATCTTAGAGATTATGAGGAAGATCAGCAAAAAGTAGTATGCGGAAAATGCCATAAGACCTACTTGCAAGAAACAGTAGAGCAAGTTGCAAGTTTTAGAGAAGTAGACGATGACGTTTGTCCATATTGTGGTCATGTAAATCGTCGTAGCGGGGATGTAGAGTTCTTTAATCACAAGCTGGAAGACAACCAATAAGAAACGAGTGAAACCAGTAAAAGGGGGGCAACATATTGAAAGATCAGGAAACCAGACAAAAGTTCATTAAGTTACGCGCAGAAGGATACAGCTTTTCAAAGATAGCTAATGAACTGAACATCAGCAAAGCCACTTGTAGCGAATGGCAGAAGCAATATGAAGAAGTCATCGCTAAGCTTCAAAAAGACCAACTGGAAGAGCTTTACCAGTCATACGGGATGCTGAAGGATCAGCGGATTGTATCGCTAGGAAGCACTTTAAATAAGGTTGACAAAGCAATTCAAGAAGCAGACTTCAGTTCGGTTGACCCCGCAAAATTGTTAGAAATTAAACTAAAATATCAGGAAGCACTAAAGAACGAATATATTCCAACTTCCAGCCATACTGATAATGAAAAGCTGGATTCCACCAAAATACTTAATCAGATCAGCAACTTGATTCAGCGCATCCAAAATGGTGAAGTATCCGATAAAGAAGCTGGCATCGAACTGAAGGCATTATCGACAGCTTTATCAGCATATGATAAGACAGTGCTAGAAGATAAGCTGGATAACTTAAAAGAAGCACTGGAAGGATAAGAACATGGTTAGCAAAAAGGACATAGGCAAGTTATTCAAACAAAAGCATTTTACAGGGCATCAGGTAGGAAGAATTTTACTTGATTCTTTATTAGATCAACTATACGACAGAACACCCAAAGTAAGCGATGAAGAAATCGCAAAGATGAAGGATCATCTTGCTAATGAATATGAAGGCAGTATATATGATACCTATGTAAATATTTATGCTGGATTAGTAGATATGTTTAACTATGTTCAGATGCTAAGTAATAACGCAATGCTGAACTTAGTCGCTTTAAAAGGCGATGTATCTTTATTATCACGAGCAACCCTAGACCGCCAAAAGCAATTAATGGAACCAGTGCTGATTACAGAGCGCCAATTCAGAAGATATGAAACTAAATACAAAAAATACTTAAAAGAAGTTTCAGATCAGCATAAAAACGAAAAAATATTATTAATCCATTATCTTCAATCACAGCTAGAAACCATACTTGATGAAAGTGCATGGAAGGAAACCGATGAAGAAGCTTTTTGGAAAAAGTATTCACATATTAAGAAAGTACTAGATCAATACGATAAAGACCACAACAGCATCCCTGTTAAGTCTAACCAATATATCCAAGAACTATATCGCAAGTACCATAAAGACGATTCAAGCACATCAGAAGATTTAAAGAGGTTCGCATTTTTTGAAGCAGTTAATACATCAGAACATGATGAAGAACTTCAAAATCAAATTAAAAGTAAGCATCTTAATCTATCACTTAAGGAATTAAAAACATACTTGTTAAAGTCGTATTTATCAGAACGCTATGAAAACAATTTATCTAAAAATGACGCATCCGAACAAGCTTTCAAAGATAATGGCGTTTACTTACAATACTTTGATAATCTTAAAAACAGTGAAGAAGCTGATGATAGTATTCCAGATCCCCTCACTAAAAAAGATCTTATCGATAATTGGATTTTTCATCTTCCAAACGTTTACACAGACGGCACCAACACTAGTAAAGAACTTCAAAAATTAGATCAAATCTTAGCAGAAGAACTTTTTGATATTTTCAAAGCTACGGCACAAGACCTTTTAGCACTAAATCCTGATTTAAAAGAAATACTTTCCTTTAATGACTTGAAAGAACTATTAAATAAAGAAATCACTCAAGGTGAACTAGCTAAAAAAGGCGATGAATATTATAAGGATTATGTTTCAATCACTTGGCTACGTTCAGAAGATGATTATGGCATGTGGCAAATCTTTCCAAAGAAATATCAGCATCAAGCACGCTTTCACGGCTTTTCAGTTTATCATGATCCAAGCAATGACACAGAAGAAGATCACTTTACTAAATTAGCAGATCAAGATGAAAAGGACTTTTTCCAGAGAATTGAAGAATATACAAGCGATCAGCAAGTGGAAGAAAGATACGATTCTATCGAAAAGTTTATTACATTATATCAAGCATATAATCAATTTATTAACGGTGTGATTGTATTCTCAAATGATATGAATCTAGGCGAATTTAAGAAAGCACCCGCTTATCGTGAATTTTTAAACGAAATAGATAGATTTCACGCTATTAGAAACCTATCATTATATGAACTAGAAGATATGATCCGCGATAAAAAGCTACTTAAAGATACGCAAAAACGCATTATCGATGGCTTCCCATTAATCGATCTAAGCAAACCACAATTTAAGCAAAACAAACCAGAAGATATTGCTTCTTATATAGCTAGGATATTCTCACAAGAAGATAGTAAGCCAATTAGTACAGTTTCAGTACTAGACGATATAGTAAGGGGCGATATTGATGCCAAAGAAGAATAAGGAAAATAATAAATCATTATTTAAAACACCGCATAAGATTCCGATTTATAATGAAAATCCTTATGGAACAATATCGCAGAATAATGCACTTAACAACATTTTTAGAGTTAACGATAGACATAACACCAAAGAACTTCCATTCAACAAGAAAAAAATCCAAACCGATGCAGTTACAGCAATTACAAAGGCAACACATCTAGGATTAGCAGAAGCCCAAATGCTAGATTATATTAATTACAAGTTTAATCAACTAGCAGACCATGAACACATCAACAAATTCATTTTTACTCTAAAAGAATATATGAAAGATACTGGAAGAAAAGATCCTAAATCCGCCCGCACCGCCATTAAGCAACGGCTTGATACTATTGCAAGTACCACATATTCATATAGTGGTGGGGATAAAAAGAACCCTTATAATCAAAGCTTTGGATCGCATCCCCTTTTAGGCTATGACTACCTACGAGGCGGAAAAGTTAGGATTGAGTTAACAGATTTCTTTCATGATCTATTAGTTTATAGCTCAATGCCTATGGCTTACTGCAAACTAGCATTTAAGCTTGATCCTAGAAAAGATGCAACAGAACTGTATATTTTAAGGGCATTATTAGAAAATAAACGTATTAATAAAACAAGTCCGCGATCAAATCGAATGAGGGTTAAAACATTACTTGAAAAGATTCCTTCACTTCCTTCATATGATGAAGTTATGGGATCAAATGGAAATGTATATGATCGAATAATATCCCCAGTATTTGAAGGCGTTGAAAGATTATCTAAACCAGATGAAGGGGCATTTATTAGATATTCCTTCATGGATAAAGATGCCAAACCTTTGGACTATGATTCAATAGACTATGATTCATTTATTAATGCTGATCTTATAATTGAAGAATGGAATCAATACCCAGAAGAAGATCTTGAAAAATGGGACAAAAAGCAAAAAGAGATCATAAAGAAAAATCAAAAGAAAAAGGAAAAGCGAACCAAAAAGAAACAAGATAATTAATAAAAAGCACTATGCCTTTAAAGCATGGTGCCTTTTTTATACAAAAGTTAGAATTTATCAAATTGGTAAAAATTTAAACGGTAGAATGCGGGTTGAAGGCACTTTTTTTAAAAAGAAAAATACTAAAAAAGCTTTTTCAAAAAGGGGGGTATCGTGTGGTAAAAAGGGGGGTATCGTGTGGTAAAAAAAAAATGAGCCTTACAGCCCCAAGGGTTTCAGCAATCGAAATTCCCTAATATACTTAATATACTTAAAGGGAACAAGATGCCACCCTTTGAAAGTGTGGCACTTGTTAAAATGTGGTCATAAAGTTCCGCAAAATCGAGTGGAAAAAAGCGATCAAAACCATATCAGAATTAAACGATTTTTATATGGATTGTTGAATGAAAGAAGTGATCTTTATGGCAAAAACTAACTTTAATGAAATAAAAAATGAGTTGAAGTCCAGACTTCCTGATTATCTTAGTGATATAGGTATCAATACCAATAACAAGTTCAACTGTATCAATCCTTATCATGATGATAAAAATCCAAGTATGGGACTGGATAAGAAAAACGGTAGCTTGCACGTTCATTGCTTTGGATGTGGCGCACACTGGGATATATTTGATGTCTATGCGGTAGAAACTAAGCAGGGCACAGTAAATGGCGATGCTACGGTAACATATGACTACAAAAAGATATTCAGTGATCTTGCTATTAAGTACGGGATCAGACTTCCAGAGTACAAGCCATCATCACAGGAAGATCAACTAGATCAAAAAGTTAGTGAGATTGCACAGTACACAATCAGAGTTGCGCAAGCGCATCTTGATGAAACAGACTACTTGAAGAAACGCGGTATCAGCATGGAATTAGCAAAGAAGTTTCATCTAGGCTATGTATCAACATGGGACAATCCCAAAGCAGTTCTTCAAGGGAAAAAGATCACACCAACACCGCGGGTCATTATTCCTACTAGTGGAAACACTTATCTTGCTAGGGATGCCCGCTTAGAGATTCCGAACAATGAAGAGCCATACAAGAAGCAGAAGGTAGGCAAGTCCCACTTATTTAATGGCAAAGCCTTGTTACAAGATGAAAAGCCGATCTTCTTAGTAGAAGGCGAGTTTGACGCACTAAGCATCATGGAAGCATCAGATAAAGTGGAAGCCGTAGGACTTGGAAGCACACAGGATCAGCGGATCTTGAAGGACGCTTTGAAGAAAGTTATCAGGTTCAAGACCAGCAAAAAGATCCCGTATAATCCACTTATTCTCATTGCGATGGACAACGATAGCGCAGGGGATATGGCTAACCATCAGATCGCTAGAATGCTAAGCAGTATAAATCTTACAGGGCACATTGTAACGAATGCCCTTGTAGATAGTTGCAAAGATGCTAACGATGCACTGGTAGCGGATAAGCAACGACTTACAGCTAATATTGATAAGATCCTAAAAGAACCAGATCAATACTTAAGCAATTTATTGAAAAGGATAAGAGATAATCTCAACAAGCAGTTATATATTCCTACAGGATTCAGCAACTTGGATAAAGTACTGGATGGCGGTCTTTATCCGCAGTTGTATGTAATTGGTGCGGTATCCAGTTTAGGAAAGACTACTTTCACACTTCAGATCGCAGACAATGTGGCACGGAAAAATCATCCAGTATTCTTTTTTAGCTTAGAGACCAGCAAGGACACGTTAACAGAAAAGAATATCAGTAGGATCACATTTGAAACCGCGGGCGATGATAGTGAGCTTCCACAAACAGCACGATCTATTGATAATGGTTTCTTTTTAGAAACAGGCAAAGACGGCTTCAAGCATCCAGCTATTATGAGGCATGTTATCCAGTCATTTAATATGTATAAGAGCTACTATCAAAAATTGAAGATTAACAACGGGATCACTAATAGACCCAGCGCACAAGACATATATAACCAAGTGCAAGCTTATTGCGTTCAGCATCCCTCAACGCCACCAGTTGTGATAGTTGACTACTTACAGATCTTAAAGCCGTTGAAGGACAACTTAACGGACAAGGAAGCCGTAACTTCATCGATTGCAAAGCTTAATGAGTTAACAGAAAAGTTCCATGCACCAGTGATCCTGATCAGTTCCTTCAATCGGCAAAACTATGAAACAGAAGTATCAATGCAATCCTTCAAGGAATCAGGCGAAATTGAGTATTATTCTGATGTGCTGATGGGATTGCAATATCAAGAAGGGCACAAACCAGACTTTGAAGACAATGATCCAATGACACCACGAAAGATTGAAGCAGTGATCCTTAAAAATCGAAACGGGGTATCAAGAGGCAAGGTAGGTTTTGACTTCTATTCCGCATTTAATGAATTTATTCCAGAAGTTAACTATTAAGGAAGCATATTTCAATGGATTCTAATGATTACAGCATCACAGCAGACACTACCAGAAGGTACTTTTATTCAGCAACTAAGGCGGACACCCTTAACGGCATAGAAATCAGCGTAGGAAGCAAAGCAGAACTTGAAAAAGCCATCAAAGCAGGCAAGGCCTACAGCCACAAGGGATTTAATGCATTTTTCTTTAGATGCATTAACATGCATAATTTAGGTGCATTTTCATTCATGAGCCGACATTAAAAGCAAAAAATAAAAAATCAAAAATAAATTGGTATAATCACGAAAAATAAAAAAAGCGTTATGGCTTCTATGAAAATACAGCAAAATAAAAAACATCCCTTTTAGGGATGCATTAGGATTGATATTTATTTTTTTCATAGGCAATTAACGCACCACATGCATCATTAAATGCTTTATAAGCGTTGATAGCTTCATTAAAGAGCCGTGTTTGTTCTGCATCATCTTCTACTTGCATATCCTGCATGGTATCGTAAAAATCATTAAGACTTATTAGCAATGTTTTAGCATCATTCTTTAATGTGTTTGATGTGTCATTAACTGCATTTAGTTTTGCCCGCATAGTCCACTGCATGGGATTATTGTTTTTCAAGTTTATAATTCCTATCTAAAAAAATAAGTAAGATTATATCAGTAAAGGAATTAATGCAGCAACACATATTTTTATTAATAGTAAGTTGTTACTAAATTAATAGCGATAATAGCTAGGAGCTAATATAGGGGCTTCTAAGAGGCTTAAGGAATAGCTAGTTAGATTTACTAATCAGTAATAAAAAGCGGGACTCCCCCCTCCTATCCCTAAAATATTTAGGTGTTTGAATACAGGGGCGGTTACAGTCATGCACACATCATAAGTTCGTTTTTCAAAGTAATTACTAGTAACTGATATGCTAATGCTTAACAGTTCGTAAAGCTATAAGTAGCAAGGCATTTAATGGCTTCTATAACAAGGTGTTACAAACAAAATACAGGTGCGATTTTTTGCAGAAAATAAATAAAAAGCAATGTAACTAGTAACAGTTCTAGCCATTGCTTTTTATTTTGGTCACTTATGATTACACATGATGCAAAATATTTTGCCCCCCGCGGGCATTTTCTTTATGTGTAATGCCATTAACGCAAGTCCAATCAGCCATTGGTGGGTATATCGATTTTTATAATCGCAATCGTATCTCAAACTGAATAAAAATAGTCCAATTTATTGACTTCTTAGCAGCTCTGTAAGCTAACTATTTTCATATCATCATTTCTCTACATATTGATTAACGAGTTGGTCGGACTTGTCACGAAGGTCTTGTGCATCCTGAATAGCTTGTGCCATATCTGAATCAGACGGCTTTTGTTTGGCTAATTGGCTACTCAAGTCAGATACTGTCTTCTTCAAAGCATCGACCTCTTTTTGCTTTTCGTTAACACGGTCGTTGTCCCTTTGAGCCTGATCGCGGATTCCGTCAACCTTGTCTTGAATCTTCCGTTGGATGTCAGCTTGGTCTTTTGTATGTTGATCTTGCAGCGTCTTCTCTTCAGACTTAGCTTCTGCTAATTTCTTCTGTAAGTCTGCCTGATTATTTTTATCTTTTTGCAATGCTTGCTGTTCACTTGTTAATGCAGTCTTGTCCTTGCTCAACTGAGTTGCCAACTCGTCTAGGTTGCTTTCAGTCTGCACCATGTTCGCATGTCCTTGCCAATTTGATACTGCGTAACCCGTTTCTATGCCACCTGCTAGTAATAATGCAGCTGCTCCGAATGATACGATAACGTTCTTAGTTACTTTTTTCATGTTATTTCTCTCCTTAAATGTAAGTGCTATAACAAATTTACCGTCATATCTATCAACACAATTTAGGTGAGAAGTATTCCTCTTGTTAAAAGTAATAAGTGATATGTAAGAGAAGCGGACACAGCCTATTAAATGCTGATATATCAATGATTACAGCTATAATATAAAACTATTACTAAAGAAATACAAGACTTATGTATTCGCTCTCAATATTTATTTAATCGCTTTATCGTTTTTATTGATGCCTCACCAAACACTATCAGGACCTGCAGGGATTCATTAAGGCAATGGTTCAAATATTTATTCAAGTCGGAGCTGGTAATCCCACACCGAATACAGTGAGGGCCTATCGCCAATACCTAAAGGATACACACAAGATACTATCCAGAACTACATTATTGCTGTTAAACAGTTCTTTAAGTGTACTGAAGATGAGGGACTGTATCCAAAATAAAAACGAACCAAGAAAAGTTATGTTTTCCTAGTTAGTTCGCTTTTTTATGTATAGCTTGCATTTTTACGCTTAAAAACCAATTTTTTCATGTTTAATGAACTTTTTCACTTTGCGTATGATTAACCACAGTAAGGCTTTGACCGCTTATTTTTATGCTTTTATAGCCTGATGCTAGGACGGCATTCGAGTTTGTTATTAAGATGATAATATGGTTTAATATCAAGATGATATTTTGATAATATGATATAATGTTAATGTAACATAAAAGCATATTATTATATAGCTAAGTTAACAAGGCGGGTGAATAGTAACATGGTAGAAATAAATCCAAAACGCAGATCAATATCAGGTTCAGCCGATCTTAGCTTGGTATCAAATGGCAAGCAGTATGAATTGAATGTATCAGCAAGCAATATTGATGGCTTACTTCATCGGTTTGTAGTGTTCATTGATGCTACGCCTAACACAGCTAGAACTTATAAGACATCATTGCGTCAATGGTTTAAGTACATGTACGAACAAGGCATCAGGAATCCAGATCCAGATGATGTGCGGAACTACCGTACCTATTTGAAGAAAGCAGGCAAGAAGCCCACGACCGTCCAGAACTATATCATCGCGGTGAAGCAGTTCTTTAAGTGGACGGAAGCGGAAGGGCTATATCCTAACGTAGCAAAGTATGTGAAGGGTGCAAAGCTAAGCAAGAGCTTCAAGAAGGACTATCTTACCAGCAGACAAGCTAGAAAGGTGTTAGAAGACATTGACCGATCAAATCTTCTTGGTAAAAGGAATTATGCCATGCTGATTTTAATGCTTACAATGGGACTAAGAACCATAGAGGTAAGCCGTGCTAATATTGAAGACATCCGTAACAGCGGAGATTCAACCGTGCTATATGTACAAGGTAAAGGACACACCGAAAAGGATGCGATGGTGAGAATGCCATCAATCGTTGAAGATGCAATCCGTGATTATTTGAAGGCACGTAAATCTTCTAGCCTTACAGAGCCATTGTTTACCAGCACCAGCAATAACAACAAGGGCAAGCGGTTAACTACTAGGACAATACGTGGAACTGTTAAGCGGTGCTTCATTAAAGCAGGCTTTGATAGTCCAAAGCTTACCGCACACTCAACAAGGCACACCACAGCCACACTAAGCCTTTTAAATGGTGCTACGCTTCAACAAACACAGGCGCTCCTACGACACAAGAATATGCAGACGACTGAAATCTATGCTCACAATATCCAAGCAAGCAAGAATCCAGCATCGAACGATGTTGCTAATGCTATTTTCAATTAATGGAAGGACATAACAAAATGAAAGTAATTACTGTAACAAATCAAAAAGGCGGAACTGGTAAAACCAGTACCACCCTTTTCATGGCATATGGCATCGCTAGGGAAGGCAAAAAGGTGTTAGTGATTGACTTGGATCAGCAAGCCGATTCTAGCTTTTCTTTTCACGTACCTTATGATGAAAGCAAGACAACCTTCCAACTACTTACAAAAACAGCAACGCTTCCAGAAATTATCGTCAATGCTACCGACAAGATCGACCTAGCACCAGCTTCACCAGATCTCTCACAACTGGATTTATTGTTAGCAGGTAAACTTGATCCGCAGTTCATTTTAAAGGACACTATCAAAGCGATAGACGGTAAATATGATTACATTATCATCGACACGCCACCTTCTTTGAATATGGCAGTCCTTAACGCGTTGACCGCATCAAATACCGTAGTCGTACCAACACAAGCAGACCTCTATTCCTTGAAGGGGCTTAATGAATTAGCACAGACCGTTGAAGGCATTAAGCGCAGATCAAATCCTGATCTTAATATCGC
>JACRYO010001918.1_pt1 | contig 10329 bp, 9 predicted proteins | sample 8023221 | NCBI WGS metagenome assembly JACRYO01 (sample SAMN15823180, study PRJNA655841) | gut metagenome | isolation source: fecal sample D85 from dog with diarrhoea from SPCA | host: Canis lupus familiaris | place: South Africa: Mmabatho, Mahikeng | collected 2019-09 | reverse complement strand
TACACAGGTATCGCTAGAAAAATCGGGGAGCATGGCGAATTGATCGTTGAGACCCCACAGGGAACCTTGTCTCTTTCCTCCGGTGAAATCAGCCTTTCTGCGATCGAATCGATCTAGAAAAAAAACAGCTATTAGTAGATCAACTATTCACATAGTGACATTAAAAAGCCCGTCTATCACAGAAATCCATGTTGGAAACTTCTGCGATAGACGGCTTTTTCTCAATGGTGGTTGCTTTTATATGAGCTCGTTGTTTACCCTCCCTAGTCTCCAACTCACGAGTAAAACTGAAGACTGGTGTTTATGTGCGATTGTTTTACTAACAAACTACAATAAATATACTATGTGCTCTTGACTACCATAATTACTAGACGTACTGTAAGAAAACTACCTACCCCAATTACAGATAATTTTCTACTAACTGAAATTCTGCCGCCAATAAAAGTTGGTCAACAAGTGAATCTGTTTAAAAAAATCTCCCCAAAATCTAGCCATAGGTATATTACCCCATTTTATTTATACATGTGTCAACTTCCGAAATCGTTTCCGTTCAAAAAAAGATAACGTATATAAAATATTCAAACCATCCTCTATACAACAACATTTTTTGCTTTTTTCAGCCCCCTTTTTTTTCTTTCATTGCTTCTATCATTATAATAAATGATAATTAGATGAACTTGTTATTTTGTACAGTATTACAACATTTTTATTCAGTTTTTTCTCAAGAAAGACATTCTTTTTTCCTATAAAATTTTAGCTGGTTCGATGCTAAATACTCAATATTCAAATTGAATTTTTTGACCACTACACAACGGATCAAAAATTTATCAGCTGTAGTTAACGTTCTTTGACATTCTTTTTCAATGTCGTTGAAAGAAAAATAACTCTTTTTTGTTAAAAGCTGAGTCAAAATCTCATTTACATCTACTCTTGATAAATCAGTCGCTAGTTGTTTCCTCAAAAAAATCTTCCTTTCTTACAGTGGTTTGGTAATTGAAACTATAGCATGAATCTTTTTTATCACTAGAACAAGAATTTTTAAAAAAAGGAAAGAACGTTTTTTTCTTGTCTGAACATTTCCAAAAGAAGAAATTTCTGGCGTACGATTCTTTACCATCAATGTTAGAGTTAAGTCAACAATTATGACAAAGGAGTACCTAATTATGGCTAGGATCACAAATATGTTGAAAGATAGCATTCCCTCGAAAGAAAATGAACAAGACAAAGGAACATCAGAAAAAAGCGCAAAAATTGAACAAAACAAAGCGTTTAAAGATGCGTATGATCTGGAAGAAAAACAACAAAAACTTGCAAAGTTGAGTCAAAAAATTTCACGTTCAAATCATGTACCAATGCAAGTACTACCTGTAGTAAAAGGATGGATCACCCTCGCATTTACCATCATGACGATTTTGAAGGCACAGAAAATCGAACAAGAGTTAAAAGCGCAAAAACAAGCTCCAGCAAAACTTGAAAATGAAAAAGGAGAAGTATATCAAAAAAATATATCTAATCTTGAACAAGAAATAACCAAATTTTCAAAAAATTTACCTAATCAGTTAAAAAATCATTCGGAGATCAAACCGCATATCGCAAATCTTTTGCAAGAAGTAGCGAAGCTCCAACCGGAAATAACTAATACTAAACAAAATGCAGTTATCAGTGAGAAAAGAGTCCCTCTACATACGTTCGATCAAGTAAAAAAACAAGCGATAACTTCATCTAATCAGCAAACCAGCCAAAACCACCGATCAGCTATCACACGAACTACAGATCAGTCCTTAATAAAATAGCCATTGACTTCTTCTGGCTGTGAAACATGCTTGAAATAACTCCCACTATTTTAAGCATGTTTGTTTCTTTTTTTATTTTATAGAACATAAGTTATTCTACGGTCGTATCCATTAGCTAAGGGTTCGACAAAAAAGTTGCTGAGTATAACTAAAAAGAAATCCTTTTAGTCAGCTCAACAACTTTTTAACAATTTATTTAATTGGATTTGACGATGTGTAGCGATCGCTTACGCACAAAACATTTCCCCCAAAACATTTTATGTGTACTGGCTTCTTCTGTCCCTCCTTTTTAAACAAATTGATGCTTGATTTTATCTCAAAAAATAGCCACTTGATCACTGCTTTTATCACTTTTCACACAAAATTCACGTATCAAATGTTACCAATAAATAATAGACTTGCATCTAGTATTAGCATACTTGCTAATCAAACAATGGGAGAAACTTTTTTTCTCTAAAAAGAAAAAAATGGCTGGGACGAAAGAAACTCCTTCGGAAATAAGCCCACATTCACAAAAATTTGAAAAGCAATTTTCGTGAATGTCTTCTTATTTCTCGGAGTTAAACACTTCTGTCCCAACCTCTGTATCAAATCGTCCTTAATTTTCTCGCTCTAAGATCAAGCTCGTGAGCGACAGTAAATTTTCCTTCGTTCCAAATAGATTATCTGGTAGTTTATTGATTTCATTTAATGCTTTTTTGGTATATTTTCCAGCTAATCCTTTGGCTTTTTCTACCCCTTTTGCTTCTGCGACTAGTGTTCGAACTTTCTCTATTTCCTCAGAAGTCAACTTGTCTTTTTTATCAAGATATGAGATAAGTTCTGCCTTTTTATCCGTTTGTAACGCATAGATCAACGGTAGTGAATATACGCCTTGACGCATATCTTCTAGTACTGGCTTACCAATTTCATCACTGCTTTTAGTATAGTCTAAAATATCATCAATGATTTGAAAAGCCATCCCGATCGCTAAACCGATCGTACCAGCTTTTTTCGCAAACCGTTCAGTTGTCCCACTTTCATAAGCGCCTATCGAACAGCTCAACTGAAATAGTTCAGCTGTTTTACCAGAAATATTTTCTAAATATTCCTCAACCGTTAGATGATAATTATAACGATCATCCATTTGGCCTAACTCTCCATCTAATATTTTTTCCATACTACGGGAATTTGTCTGCAGACTTTTAAGGGAAGTAGAATAATTAGAAAGTAATTTAAAACAACACACAAATAAATAGTCTCCCGCATAGACGGCTACCGTATTCCCAAAATTGCCCCGAATATTTTTCTTTCCGCGTCGCATGTTCGCTTCATCGACGATATCGTCATGGATCAGCGTAGCCGTATGAAGCATTTCGATCGAAGCAGCTAACGCAATTGCTTTATCTCGATCGTTCTCAGCACCAAATTGAGAAAACAATAATTGGTATGCAGGCCGTAATAATTTGCCACCAGCATGGATCGTTTCTTTAATTGCTTGTTCAACTGGTTTATTTTTTAAGCGGATGACATCTTCCATTTTCTTCAACGTTTCTGTTAACTCGTCTTTTAAACCGGGATAGCCCTCCCACATTGGATGTAACTTCATAAAAAAACTCCTTGCATAGCGATTATTTTTCTAAAAAAACGGACTGCCATTTGTCTTTCTTTTTTAACTCATATTCTTTTTGGAATTTTTGAAGGGTTCGTACATGGCGCAATAAGTAATTTGCGGCAATTCCAATAGCGATACCTGATAAGATGCCTAAAAAAGATAAAATTGGTAAATAAAGCATAACCGTCCAAGATTGGGCAATAAAAGAGGCTGTAACGAGTTGCCCCACATTATGCATAAATCCACCTGTTGCACTGATACCAATAATGCTGACTCTTTTTGGTCCTAGTTTTTTGACTAGTAACATCCCGAAATAACTAAGTAGTGCGCCACTCATACTGTACAGAAAAGTAGAGATTGTTCCACCTAATAACGTCGTTAAAAACAAACGTAGCCACAGGAGCAAAAAACTATCTCGTTTGTTCATCGTAAAGATCGCTACGATCGTAATCAAATTTGCTAGACCTAATTTGGCTCCAGGTGCAAAAGAAAACGGATAAGGAATCATGTTTTCAATCAGTCCAATGATCACGCCCTGTGCTACTAAAAGAGATATATAAATCATTTTTTGTAATTTTGTCATGGTGTGAATAGCCTAATAAATCAGACTGTCTTCGTCACTCCCATCTGTTGATCGCACTTCGATCACTAATTTATGCGGTAAACATACGATTGTCTCCCCATTTTTTGATGCCCATCCTCTTCTCACACAAATCTGATCATCACAATCTGCTTCCTTGATCCGAATTTTATCTCCGGCAATTTCGATCAGATTGTAATCACCATGGGGATCTTTGTATGTGTACGTATATGTTTCACTCCCCACGCTTAGTGGAAAGGTTTTGACTTCTGTTCCATCTACCCGCAGCACTGCTTCTTTTTCAGGTGCAGCGTTTGCTTGCTGGTAACTAAAAATGATAACTGGTAAAAAAGAAAGAGCAACCAAAAGAATGATAATGAAGATATCCCACGGTTTGAGTAAACTTTTCTTGATAAATTCTTTCATTTTTTGTACGCATCCTCCTCTGCCCTTTTTCACTGACCCAATTTTAGCACGGAATAAAAGAAAGTCCTAGGTATCCCTAGAACTTTCCTTCAATCAACCATTACTTTAAACTTTTTCTGTTCAAGCTCTATATTGCATGCTATTTTGAGCCATATTGGGATTTGGGTTTCCCATACCACCAATTTCCTAGTGTTTTTTGCAACCATGGAATTACCCAGCGATCAAGTCCGATTGCTCGTCCTGAACCATTCATCAACGCGAAGGCCACAAAGATAAACCAGATGTTTACCCAGTAAAACATTCCTGATAAACAGAACGTGATGACCAACACAATCGTTGTTGCACTACATAACCAAGTGAATAAACCAGCAATCAATGCTAATGCCAACGCAATTTCAAAGAAAACCATGAATTTTTGGAAAAACATTGCTACATCGTTATTCGGCATGATGACTTGCATCATTTTTGTAAACCAAGCAGGTGATTTGTCGATCACAGCCATTGGTTCTTCTCCATAAGCATAGCTTAGACCAAAATGTGCAGCTTGTGTTGCTGCTTCCCCAGCACCACTTGATGCAGCACCGCTAGCAGCTGTTGTTGCATCTCCGGCAGCTGATGCGCCACTTGCAACATCCGTCACATTATATTCCCATGTCCAAGGGAAGACGCTGTTACCAGTGAACCATGATCCCTCACCGAACCATGTACCTGGTTTCAATACTTCACCGTTACCGACGATTTTCTTGAATGCTTCTATAAACCAAACTAGTCCGTAGAAAATGCGTAGCGGTACACTCCATAGTACATTCCCATAGCGTGAAGAATGACCACGTGTCACATTTCGGTCATCTTTGATATGGAAGAATTCATGCATTAGATATTGGAACATATAGTATCCAGAGCGAATATCAAAGAAATATTTTAAGTTGACGATATGTTTCATGACGATTGCTAGGAAACCACTCAAATGGATCTTGTTAAATAGGTTCGCAACCCCCCATTTAGCGCCAACTGAGACCATGAAACCTTGATAATTCCCTTTAAACTTGTGTTTCTCGCCACCTTTGATTGAAGCCACGATATTTGTAGCAGCCGTATGCCCTGTCTGTTCAGCCGCTTGAACGATTTGCGGTGTCGGTGTTCCAGGGAATTCTTCATAGAAAACCAAGTCCCCGATGATATAGATATTTTTATCTTCATAGCCTTTTGCTTGCATGTACTCGTTGGCAATCAGACGTTGTCCGCGAGCCGACTCTAATCCAAAATCAGCTGCATCAGATGTACCTTTTACACCAGCTGTCCAAATCAAAGTGTGTGTTGGAATCTGACGACCATCTTTTAATTTGATATGATCATTTGCTACCTCAACGATTGGGGAATTCAACAATAATTCTACTTGATGTTTCTTCAAGTAACGTTCCGCTTTGGCCGCATCGTTACGATCTAACATATTCAAAATCGTTGGCATTGCTTCTACGACCATCAAAGTGATTTCGCTTGGATCTAATTTGTAGTCTTTTGCTAAACGTTTTTTCCAGTCAATTAATTCACCGATCATTTCGATTCCGGTAAAACCTGAACCACAAACTACAAACGTCAACATAGCGCGACGTAGTTCATCATTTGGCTCTAATGCTGCTTTGGCAACTGTTCGTTCGATATGTTCACGAATCTTCACTGAATCTTCGAATGACCATAACGTAAAGCCATTTTCTTTTACACCAGGCGTACCAAAGTCATTTGGTTCACCACCCATCCCTAAAATCAATTGATCGAATGGATAAGAACCTAATTTTGTTTTAACGATTTTTTGTTCTTTATCGATACCTATTACCGTGTCTGTCACTAATTGAACATTTTTTTGTCGTGCAAATAAGTGCTGTAAATCATATTGAATTGCTTGTGGTTCAACTCGTCCGCCTGCAACTTCGTGAAGTTCTGTCATCATCGTGTGGTACGAATGACGATCAATCAACGTGATTGTCACATCTTCTTTTTTCAGTTTTTTTGCCAAGTACTTTGTAGCTGATACTCCGGCATAACCTGCACCTACAACGACAATATTTTGCTTTGCCATTGATCATCCGCTCCTTATTAAACCATTTATTTGAAATTTATAATAACTATTTTAGTTTGATACCTATTACACAATCTCCATACATTATATAGATGTTATGTTCTTTTGTCTAATTCCTTTTCGATTTTTTTGAATTTTTATTATTAAGCGTTTTTTTCACGAAATTTACAGAAAGAAAACGGTTGTAAGATTATAATAGTTATTTGCTTAAAATGGTTGACTTATAGCTAATATCTATTAGAATGTATAATGAATCACAAAGAAAATTGTGGACTAAAAAAGGAAATGGTGGGATTTAAAAATGAAGAACAAACGTTTTGTTACTGGATTTGCAGTTTTAGCATTTTCAGCTTTAGTGTTAGGTGCTTGTGGTGCAGATGACAATGGAAGTTCAAACAGCTCAAGTTCATCTGAAGCTTCAACAGCACAAACTTCTGAAAGCGCAACAACTGAAAGTTCAGCAAAAGTTGTCGCTGGTGGCGAATTGAAAGATGGCACATATAAATTGGAAGAAAAAAATTACTCTAATGGCTACCGCGCAGTTTTTGAAATGGTCGTAAAAGATGGTAAGATCACTGAGTCTAAATATGACAACATCAACGAAAAAGGCGAATCAAAAACAAAAGATGCAGAGTACAATAAAAACATGGATGCAAAAGCTGGCACTAGTCCAGAAAAATTCATCCCAGAATTAAACGAACAATTCGTGAAAGCTCAAAGCGCTGGCGGTGTTGAAGTAGTCACTGGTGCTACTCACTCTTCAGAAAGCTTCCAAAACTATGCACAACAATTGATCCAAGCAGCTCAAGCTGGTAACACAGATACGATTGAAATCGACAATGGTGCTGACTTGAAAGACGGTACTTACAAATTAGAAGAAAAGAACTACTCTAACGGCTACCGCGTACAATTTGAAATGACTGTAGCTGGCGGTAAAGTAACAGATTCTAAATTTGATTACATCGATAAAGATGGCAAATCAAAACAAGATGACACAGAATATAACGAAAATATGAAAGCGAAAAGTGGTACTGAACCTAAAACTTACATCCCTGCACTTAACGACGAACTTGTCAAAGCAATGGGCGAAGAAGATGGTTCACCTGCTGACGTAGAAGTAGTTACTGGTGCTACTCACAGCTCACATTCATTCATTATGTACGCACAACAATTAGTGAATGCAGCTGAAAAAGGCGATACACAAACAATCGAAGTTGACAACATCGTAACAAAATAATCAACTAGAAATAAATGTGGAAGAAGCTGTCTCAACAATAGTTTTTTTCTGAAATCCAAGCCGAGATATCCGAAATTTTCTTTGAAAAATTTTTGTGATATTTCGGCTTATTTCTGAAAGAATATTTTTTGTTTTGCTATACCCTTCTTGCCACTGATGAAATGAGGAAACACATGTTAAAGAAACGCTTACTCCCTATCGTCGCTTTGCTATGCCTATTGACGTTAGCTGGTTGTAGTACTTCAGCGAATAAAGCCACAACAACAAGTACTACGACAAATAAAATTTTAAAAGATCCTTATTCAGATGAACAATTCCTATTAGGTACGTATGTCCGGATCCGTATCTACGATGAAGGAAAAGAAGCTGCTTTAAAACCAGCTTTTGATCGAGTAAAAGAGTTGGGTGATAAAATCACGATCAACCAACCAGGTTCAGAAATCGATGAAGTCAATCAGCAAGCTGGCATCAAGCCGGTGAAAGTTTCTAATGATGTCTATGGGTTATTGAAGAAAGCCTATGAATACAGCGAAGATTCCCAAGGTGGTTTTGATATGGCGATCGGTGCTATCACTCAGCTGTGGCGTATTGGTTTTGATGATGCAAGAAAACCTTCTCAAGAAGAAATCGACCAAGCATTGAAATTAGTCGACTACCATAAAATCGAATTGAACGATCAAGACAAGACTGTCTATCTCAAAGAAAAAGGGATGATCATTGACCTTGGAGCGATCGCTAAAGGATACATCACAGATGAAGTAGTGAAAGTACTGAAAAAACAAGGTGTGACGACAGCGATCGTTGACTTAGGTGGAAATGTTTATGTTCTAGGTCATAGTCCTAGAGGGAAAGATCAAGACTGGACAGTCGGTATCCAAGACCCTAATCTAGCACGCGGATCTGTATTAGGAACAATCGAAGAACGGGATAAAACACTCGTTACATCTGGTATCTATGAACGCTACTTAGAAGTAGACGGTAAAAAGTACCATCATTTATTTGATCCTAAAACTGGTTATCCTTTTGATAATGACATCGCAAGCGTCACGATCATCACAGATAAATCAATTGATGGTGATGGCTTATCAACGGCTGTCTTTTCAATGGGTGTGAAAAAAGGTCTTGAATACGTTGAAAGTGAATTGAACAATGGTACTGAAGCGATTTTTGTCACAAAAGAAGATAAAGTATACGTGACAGATCCAATCAAAGATACATTTAAACTGGATAAAGACTCAAAATATACGATGGGCGATCGCTCAGAACTGAAATAAGGAGCAAGAAACATGACACTAAAAATCTTTTTAGAAGTAGTTGAACTACGGACTAAGGTAGCTAGTGTATTTCCTTTTGCGATAGGGGTTTTATTCTCTATCGCTTTTTTTCATGAGATACATTGGTTGAACACCGTATTATTTTTTATCGGTATGCTCGTCTTTGATTTGGCGACAACAGCTATCAACAATTATATGGACTACGAAAAAGCCCATTCCGCTGTTTATAAATACGAAGAAAATGTGATCGGACGTACAGGGACTTCCCCCAAGTTGGTTCGCAATATGATTTTAGGAATGATCCTTTTTGTTCTGATCATCGGTCTCATTCTAACTGCTAAAACGGGGCTCCTTCTATTGTTGATGGGGGCGGCTTGCTGTTTCATCGGTATCTTTTATACATTTGGTCCGATTCCTTTATCTCGTATGCCGTTAGGTGAGATTTTCAGTGGTGTAACAATGGGGCTAGGAATCTTTGCCATGGTCGTCTATGTCAACACTCACAATACAAACGTATTTGATTTGTCCCTTTCACTTGCTACTGGACACTTTAGCTTAGAAGGCAATCTATGGGCAGTCTTAGCGATCTTTTTGGCTTCCCTTCCACTGATATTCACGATCGCTAACATCATGTTAGCGAACAATCTACGTGACTTAGACCGTGACATTGAAAACCACCGGTATACACTAGTCTTTTATATCGGTCGGCCAGTGGGCATCGTTTTGTTCCAACTCTTGATGTATGCTTGCTATCTTGTCATCTTATTAGGGTTGATCATCCGCGTGTATCAGTTACCGATAATCGTAACCTTCTTTACCTTGCCAAAAGTCTATAAAAATTTGCAGGCTTTTAAACAAACTCTGCCACAACCCGTTAGTTTCAGCTACTCCATTAAAAATATGGTCCTCTTCAATAGTAGCTACGTGGTAGGCTTATTGTTAACGATCTTATTCCAAACTCTTTAAAATAAACTCATTTTAATCAAAGGAAATGTGGGACAGTCTAAAAAATCAGGTTTGCTACAGACGCACAAATAAACGGCGTCCAAAAGTCAGGCTTTTCGTAAATTTCGAAAAAAAAGAGCATGAGACAAAAGTAAGAAATACTTTTGTCTCATGCTTTAAAAATGAATAAACGGGTGGGAATGCAACTCCACGAAATAAGAAGTTACACACTTCTACCGTGATTTCTCATCTACTTTTTGTTTACAAATCGTACAAGTCACCCGATTTGTCCTTTGATCGTCGTTTTTCGTTTGCTCCCTAACGTCCTGTATTGATAGTAGGTATAGACGTACGGCGCTGTGGTAAAGCTCGGCTTACCTCTTTCGCCTTGTTATTGTTGATG
>JACRYO010002502.1_pt1 | contig 10335 bp, 9 predicted proteins | sample 8023221 | NCBI WGS metagenome assembly JACRYO01 (sample SAMN15823180, study PRJNA655841) | gut metagenome | isolation source: fecal sample D85 from dog with diarrhoea from SPCA | host: Canis lupus familiaris | place: South Africa: Mmabatho, Mahikeng | collected 2019-09 | reverse complement strand
CATCTATCAAGTATCGGTGTTCGAACTGGTCAAAGTGTTACGACAGACACACAAGTAGGAATCTGCGGAGCGACTGGACTTGCTACTGGCATCCATCTTCATTTCGAAGTGTGGAAAGGCGGAGAGTGGCAACGTATCAATCCAAGAGATGTAATCAAATTTTAGAAAAAGAGGTGCTACATGGCATTAGACACATTTAAAAATATCGATTTAACAATCGAACACGCAAACAGAGATAATTTTATCCCTCGTCAATTTTCAAGCGAGGGAGATATTTCAGGGCGTACGCTAACAGTCCAAATCACAGAAAATGGTGTTCCGGCAAATATTACAGGTGCTATTTTAAGTGCAGTTTGGACGAATAAAACGAGTGGAATTTCAGACATCACAGAATTTCAAGCAGTCGATTCAGCAAATGGAATTTTTATGCTGACTTATCCTAGTCACATGATGACTCGTGGGACAGTCGAAATGGCAATTCAAATTTTATATAAAGGTCAAAATACAGTAACTCGTAAATTTGATATCACTGTTCAAGGTGTCAATGGCAATTTCAAAGCAATCATCGAAGCACAACAGTTCAACTATTTAACGCAGATGATGGCTCGTGTCAGCGAAATGGAAGAACGGTACAGTTCGATCGGAGATGGAAGTATTCAAGGCGTAGTCGCAACGAAAGCAGAGTTATCCACCGTATATCCAAACGGAGTATCTGGAATCGCAGTCGTATCAGGCGAAAATGCTTGGTATTACTATAAAAATGGCACTTGGGTGTACGGAAATAAATTCGTAGATGGTAACGCTATGCAAAATGTACAAAATTTTAGAAACTTTATCAAAAACGGATGGCTCGAATCTGACGATTTGAGTTCTTTTTTATCTTCAAGCGGTACAACGTTAACGAAATCAAAATTCTTGGCTCGTAACTGGTTGCTTGTGAAAGGGACAAATACAAATGACTATCAAGGCGTTCGAATTGCACTTGATCCGGCTATTTTCGATTTTGGTTTTGGACGTTGGTATAATTTTAGCGCAACGATTCAAAACGATTTAAACACTAAAATCGAAACGTATGTGAAGTATTTTTATTCGGATGGTACTTATGGATATAATCAACTGATCGACAGCTTTACACCTCCGAAAAACAACGCTATGACATACGAACGCAAGATTTTTCTAGCATATCCAGATAATTCAAAAACGTTGCAACGTGTCGAATTGCTGTTCTTACAACGTGCAACACAATCAATGCAATTCAACATTGCAGACATGACGTTAAATACATTGTTCCCAAATATTTCAATCAATGGAACGCAAACACTGTTCAATTCACAAGTTACAAAGTACATGCTATCTGACTACAGACAAACGGTTTATGACACTAAAAATGCAATTCAAGTAAAATCTGACGGCTCAAACAACGCAGGAATCTTTTTACAAAGTTATCCAAGTAAAATGGAATATTCTCAGGGAACGTATGATATTAGCGTCAATTTAATGACGAATAAACCGCTAAAAATTCAATTCATTGCGAATTTGTGGCAAAACGGTGAAGTCAAAGCAACGAAATTTATCGACGGTGTAACAACTGCGCAAAATAGAATGTCTACGTTCAATTTGCCAGTGATTTTCGCTTCGAATACTTCTCAATATGACAGAATTGAGTTTGGTATCATTTCGACAGAAAAGAAAGCATTCGACATGACTGTTACGAAATTCGATGTCGAAAAAAGTTACCAAAAATTAAGAGATGCTAATCTAATCCAAAAAAGCGATCTGAAACATGCTACAGCTAACTTTTTAGGTCAAGGTGCAGACATTCAGTTGTACAGTTGGAACGGAACACAAGTTTTAAAATACATTAGCAAGGATTTGACGACTTCGAATCAAGGTGTCAGATGGTTTTTTGACGCAAGCAACGGATTATCAAACGCTGCATTAGCTTTAAATATTACATTGCAAAATATCAAGTTGAAAAACACATTGCGAGTTATTTTACAGGGTTACGACTCAAACAATAACGTATTGTTTACGAATGAAATTTATAGCTATATCGCAGCATATACCACGCCATCAAAAGTCAGACGAACATTGAACGTTCCGAGAAATGATGCGTTACGTTACTGTGCTGTAATGATTACGTCTTCGACTGTTGAGGATATCGAATTTACAATTAGTGATCTTTCACTTTCACCTGTTTTTCCTTTAATTTCTTCAGACAATGCAGAAGAAACAGCATTAGCATTAGACCATAGAAATTACATTAAAAACGGCTCTTTGATACTTGATGAATTGAATCAATTTTGGGCGTCTAACAGCACGCTAAGCTTTGCACGCTTTTCGAATCGGAAATGGATCAATGTTTCTGGTAATGGGATATATGCAGGCTTAAGAACAATCATCTACACTAAAGATTTATCGTTTGCAACAAAGCGTAATTATCGCTTAAATTTTGTGGTTCAGGCTGATGAAGATACAACATTTATGCTAGTCATAAAGCATTATGATGCCACAAACAAATTGCTTGAAACGTTTGATATCGATGCGTTCAACGTATTTGCGAATCAACCTATCAGCGTAGAAAATGACATCTATCTAAATGAAGTCGAAAATACAAATTACTACTCAATCGAATTGCTTTATACAGAAGATGTCAAAAAAGCGTTTAATGTTTCTGAATTATCGCTAAGACAAAAGGACTTCATCAAAAAAGCAAATGAAACAAATTTCAGAAGTGGCGCTGTGAAATTATATCCAGAAAGAAAAATTGAACGTGATTTCGTTCGTGTTGTCGGAAATAGCACAGAAGACTATCAAGGGGTTCGTGTAACATTACCACTTCAAAAAGCGAAAGAACTTGCGACACGTACAATTCAAATGTCCACTCTGGCAATGAGCGAAGAATCATGCGAACTGCTGATGTATCTAAAATATTTGAAAAGTGATGGCACGTACTCGATTAATCAACTGATTAATAAAGTGCAGCTAAACACACAGAAATACACGCCAATAAAAGAAAATTATTACTTGCCACAAGTTGAATCAGACATTAAACGTATTGAAATTCTATTCACGAAACGTTCTGGAACAACAACAAACTTCTTGCTTGAAACAGTTGATTTCGACTTAAAGCTGTCAGGTGGTACAGACAACGAGTCAAGTCTAGCACAGAAATTGCAAAACGAAAGTCTACATGCAATCAACTTGGATATTACAGCAAGTGAACTTGCGGACGGTGAAAAACATCAATCGATCATGAATTTTGTTGACGGAAACGGTGTCATGCAAACGGTGTATGTTGATGTTTCACTTCAAGGGGATAGTTCTTCACTTGAATTTGCGTTAAAAAAATCGTTTAGATTACGTGCATATACTGACGAAACCTACAGTAAAAAGAAAAAAATACAGTGGGTTACTGGCGCAAAACCAACGTCTGATATTAACGTTAAGGCTTATTTTGTCGATTGGACAGGAGCGCAAAACTTAGCGATTTCAGACGAAATCAGAAAAATGACGTTGATTAATTCACAAGGACTTGCGACAGAACAAGTCATGAATGCGACACAAGAACAAGTCGTGGGATATCCATGTAGCGTATTCATCAAAGGCGAATACTACGGAATTTTCGGTATGAGTACAAAGAAAAAAGATGCAATCAACGCTGACGATAAAAAAGCGAATCAATACGCAATTCAAGGTTCTCAATATTCAGAAGCAACAGCATTCAGAACGAACACAGCAACGTTTGACCCAGACATTGATTTTAGTGTTGAAGTACCAGACGAAGTCACACCAGAATTAAAACAATCGTTCGAATCACTCATGACGTTAGTCAATTCCGGAAGTGACACAGAGTTTAAGGCGAACATTGCAAGTCGTGTGAATCTCGCTTCGTTTGCGAATACATTCGTTGCTTTAATGATTTTCGGTGTTGGGGACGCTTGGGGTAAAAACACGATTTTCGAAACGCTGGATGGCACGAAGTACAATATTGTTTCTTACGATCACGACTTGGCTTGGGGAAACACTTGGCAAGGAACGGAATACAAAGATAATATGACAAGCACAACAACAGCAAGCGTCATGAGTCAACATAAACTTGTTCAACGTTTATTCGAAACAGGCCTGATTCAAGAAGAAGTTGCAACACGATATAAGAATTATGTTGCGCAGCGTAGTTTAGTTGACATTCTAGATGTATTCGAAACGTATTGGAAAACGATTGGCGCAGATAATTATGAAAAGAATAAACTTCGTTGGCCGACTGCACCAAGTTATGAAGATTGGAATTTTGCTGACATTAAGAAGAACATTATTAATCGTTGGAATTTCGTTGCAGAAGAATTGAAGCTGGAAAACTTGAATAAGTTGAAGAAATAGCACGCTCAATCGAGTGTGCTTTTTCTATTAGAAAGAGGTGTGTCATGAAAGATTTACTACGAAAAAAATGGGATAGTTTGCTGCTCTCATTCACGACTATTCTGTATGCTTTTCAGATTGTCATGTTTCCGCATATTTTAGAGCGTTATCAAGTGTATCAAATCATCGATGAGTATTTTAATCGCTTTGAAATTGCTGGTATTTTCTTAATTCTAGCGATTTTAAAGCTGATTGGAGTATTTACCAATAATACAAAAATAAGAAGGTTCTCGCTTGTCGGATTAGCTTCTTTTTGGATGTTGTTTTCTGTTAGTTTCTTATTCAGTTCTCCCCCTAATACAATGTGGATATTGAGTGGTAGTTTATCATTTCTAGCGATTGGTATTGCATATAGGGAGAATTTCAATGATTAGCGAAAATGTATTGATTGCGATTGTACCTGTAATTATTACAGGACTGGGGGCATACGCAGCATCGAAACTAAACAATAAAGCAAATTTAGAAAAAACGAACTACGAAAATGCGACTGCAATGTTTGAGCGATATGAACAACAAGTTGAAAAGCTTGAAGCAAAAGTCGATAAACTCGAAGCGAAAATTACGTTAATGGAAGAACGACATGAAAAAGAGGTTGCGTTCTATGAAGCGAAAGTCGATGAACTCGAAACAAAAGTGGACGAATTAGAAGCGGAAAATGCGGAATTACGAAAGGAGATTCAAAAATATGTTTAGTAATAAAACTTACGATATCGTGAAGTGGGTAGTGCTTACTGTGCTACCGGCTTTATCGGTGCTTGTGGGCGTGTTAGGTAAAGCTTACGGATGGGGCGATACTGATTTAGCGGTGATTACTTTAAACGCTGTAACGGTGTTTCTAGGGGCTGTAACTGGTGTTAGTGCGTTGAATTATAATAAGAAAGAGGAGGATGAAAAATGAGTATTACAGAAACTTTAATCAATTACATGTATAGCTTGAAAGCGAAAGGTATCACATATTCAATGGTAGGTTCTCGTACAGGCCGTGACGGTACAGGAGATTGCAGTGGCACGATTTATGCAGGTTTAGTCGCTGCAGGTTTACCAACGTTGACTTATCCATTCTCTACTGAATCAGAACACGCTTATTTGTTAAACAACGGTTATGAGTTGATCGCTCACAACACTGATTGGAATGCACAACGTGGCGATATCTTTGTATGGGGCGAGAAAGGTTCAAGTAACGGTGCAGGTGGTCATACAGGCGTGTTTGTGGACGCTGATAATATCATTCACACGAATTACGGTTACAACGGAACGACAGTCAATGATTACAACACGATTTATGGATATAACAATCCAAACGGTGTGTACGTTTACAGACTGAAGAACGAACCTAAACAAGAAACTAAACCAGTGGAAGTACCGGAAAATCCGGTCAAAGCAAACTTGGAAGAAGTGAATGTAAATACACAGGCCTTCTTGGTTAAAGGGTGGCTAGTCCACACTAAAAACGATTTAAAAGGCACGACACCATTTCTGTTCTTCATCGATGATGAAACAGGTAAAGAATTAACTCGTGTTAAAGGAGAACGCACAAGTCGTCCAGATGTTGCTAAAGTAATCCCTAATCCACAGAATGACAGTGTGGGCTTTAAGTTTTCTGGTGCGACACCTAAACAAATTGAAGATAAAAAGTACCGTGTCATGGTGCGAATGTCCGATGAAAAAGGCAATACAAGTTATGCGGAAATCTGGTTCCCTAACAACTTCATGCAAGCTGCTAAAGTCGATACTGGAAACCTCGATTTATTCAAATTAGAAAACGGGAAATTGCGTGCGGCAGGTTGGCATTTAGCAAGCAACCAAAAACAAGGCGACTATCACTATTTATTCATCATGGATCGTGAGACAAACAAAGAGATCACACGCTACGATATCACTGCAAACTCGTATCAGAAGTCTGACGATGTGAAGAAAGCATTTAACAACAATCAACTAGCGCAAGCGAGCAAATGCCGTTTTGATGCTTCTGTGGACGTTAAAGACGTATTGAAGAACAAGAACGTGTATGTCATGAGCCGATATTGTTATGATGCTTTAGGTAACGATGGTGTGAGCGGTCAATATAGCTTTAAAGATACAGTCATCTTCATTTAGATATAAAATTAGCCCACTTCTTAATTGAGGTGGGCTTTTTTTGTGTTTAAATAACAAATCTATTCAATCATTTTCTTCTGTTTACATAATCTCGATTAGCACAACATCCTACTCTCCCAACGAGTTCAACACACGATATTGTGATTTCAAATTGGTCTACCTCAAACTAACGCTTAAAAGACTGTTAAATGGCTTTTTCTGTTTTCGTGAAGATTGTGAATTTCGGGAGAGTGAAAGTTGGTTAAATAACTATTTTTTACGTTGTTGTTTATTGTAATCTTTTAATTCCAACGAATCTAAGATAAAATCAAATCTTCTTTTTTCATCGTCACTCAAATTTTCTATTATAGAATAACACATTTTTTCAACTGCATCTTTTTGCGAATCATACATGCCCACATTAACTAAAGCAGTCAACATGTTTCTTACGTGATTATCAACTTTTATAGTAGCTCTTTCAGTTGCACTTCTGATACCTAATTTAGCCGGTTCAGAAGATGTTTTGGAGAGCATTTTACTTATGTTCAAATCGTTTCTATCCATTTGATCACTGATTACAGGATTAGGTTTTCTTTCTAAAGTATTCTTAGAATTTTGCTTGAGCATTCCCATTAAGCATCTATCCTTTCAATTACCTCTTTACCAACAGCTTCAAAAGCGGCATGAACTTTTTTATCATGTGTATCTTTCAGACTATCAGTGATACCCGTCATATCCATTCGTTTAACTCGTTCCATTAATGAAATTTTACTTTCAAAAATATATTCTGCTCCAAACTCCTCGGTCGCTAACTTTAATATTTCTTCATCCACTCTGGCATTACGTTTACTTAAAACAGGTAATATTCCCAAAACGTCACAATCAGCATGAAACTCGTTTATAAGGGTATTTTGTAGATACTGGATGAAAACCTCTGCACCAGTCAAACTACGCTCTTGAGTTTGCAATACGACAATAATTTGATCGCAAGCATAAAAAGCAGTGTCGTTTAGTAATGATAAAGTTGGCGGTACATCTAAAAAGATATAGTCAAATTGATCGATTACAGGGCTTAAATATTCTTTTAGAAATTTCACTCTATCAATTTCATGTTCAAAGTTTTTTTCTAAGTATCTTGGATAAACAGAAAAATCTACCGCATTAGGTATGAGAAAAAGATTATCTTTGATTTCCAAAGCCAGTTTTTCAGGAGAAATTTTTTCAGAGATACCTCTCATCAATGATTTATCGATAGTAGTTATATCGTTATCGTTAGAACTCGTTTTTATCATTAAAGATGTCAAATTTGCTTGAGCATCCAAATCCACCATCAAAACTTTATAACCTAGTTTTGCTAGATTATACCCTACTAAAGCAGTTGTACTTGTTTTACCTACGCCGCCTTTAAAGTTTGCAAATGAAATAACCTTTCCCACAGTTGTCTACCTCCGTTGGTGTACTTTTTTTCTAAGTATATCACATTTAAATAGCAAGTCAAAAAATGGTGTACAGGTGTACAAGTAGACAGGTGTACAGGTGTACAGGTGTACAAGTAGACAGGTAGACACTTACATGAATGACGAAAGTTTCCAAAACGTTGATTTTACAATATTATTTTTGGTGTACAAGTGTACACTTACGAAGTGTACAAGTAGACAGGTGTACAAGTAGACAGGTGTACAGGTGTACAAGTCTACCGCTTTGTAAAACCTATATAAATCCGCTTGAAACCTTGCTATGATGCACTTAATTACATAAGCACCAACGTGTAGGAGCCAAGCTGCATGCTATTAAGTTAGCGATCAAGTAGAAAGGTTAAGCATTAGCCGCCGCAATAACTAATGCTAGGAACACAAACGACAGACCTCATGATGTCGTGTTCTGAATGGTGGTAGCGACCGATTTAACGGCTAGGGTGGAAACATGGGACTGACAGTCCAGTGATCTATGACAAAGCTCTTAGGGCATGTTTTAAGAGGGTTATAGATGAAGTTTATCTTCCAACTTCATGAGGTGAGAAACGTGGCTCCGATAAACGAGATGACGGTCAGGCGAAAAGTTGTACTCTAATTGACTAAGACTTTTTTTGTTTTAGTCAGACTAGGGTACAACTATGCTCACACACCAATTTCACTCGATTCTGGTCAGCAAAGTGCCGAAAGTCAAGACCTTTATTTGGATTGTAGGTGATGTATAGTTGTTACTTACAGCAGCGATCGTATCTGCAATAATAGAATAGACGAGAGTATAAAAAAATACCCCACTCAAACGAGCAGGGCTAATGAAGTATTGATTGAAAGGACTTTAATTGTAACGTGGTTACAAAATTTAGTCAAAAAATACCCTGTCTGGGGAACAAACAGGGCAAAACTATGTCATCACAGGAGCTCTTTAAACTATTTTATCATAAAATAAAACGCTTGCAAATATGTGGATACAAAAAGCACTACATGAGTGCTTAGAGGTTTGCTATTCTTTATCGTAGGTAATAATATACGAGCCTAACGTGCTAACAACTTTAGTTACCTTTACTACGATTGTATCGCCTTTTTTAACATTTGGATTTTCAGAAGAAACAAAGTTTAAATGTTCTCCAGTCCAAATTGTATAGCCAAAAGCGCCATCTGGTTTTAAATCTACTACATCTACAGATACAGTTTTACCTGTTAAATCTTCGCCTTTGTTTAACGCTGCCTCAAAACTTTTAGTATCGTAATCAGCTTTTTTCTCGCTAGTGCCACAAGCGGCTAATCCTAATACCATGAACAACCCCAATACAAAAATACCTACTTTTCTCATTCTCTCACTCCTTATATAAGATATATTTATTGTACCATTTTTTTCTTACGAATTTAGAAATCTTTAGCTAAAATCCTATTTAAAATAATATTAAATTCAAGAGGATCGTCAGCTCTTAGCAAAAGGACTTTACCAGACTCTCTAAAAAGTTGTGTTCCATCTGTAAAAGCCTTCATTCCGACTAAACTAGATAAGCTAATTGTCTTCATACCAGTATGGCTTACAAAAATTATACGCTTATTCGTAATAAAAGGCACTCCTGTAAATACGTTACGCCATTCCTTTATTTTTTGACTTTCATGTTTGATTGATCCCATTCGATAATTAATCCCTTTAGCAATCCTAAAATTAGCTGTAACGCCCTTATAATTCGTTCTTACTGTTCTTGAACGTTCTTCTTGCCAAGAATAGTAAGCGTCACCTCGATAGTAACAATACTCGTTCGGTTTCATATTTATATCTGAAATAATTGCAGCACGTTGCGATAAGTCCTCGGTTTCAAATTTTTGTATTAATTCATATCTTTGTTGCTCTAATTCTAATTTTTCTTGTTTTTCACGTTCTTTTGTTGCTTTACTCTTGAATAAATCAAGAAACCCCATTTTCATCTACTCCTTAGATTTAATAGTTTAAGAATACCAATAAAAAACCACCACTTCAATTAGAAATAGTGGTTTTTCGTTTTACAGAATCACGACACCGAAAATTTTAAAGTCATCTGTTTCTGAAATATGAATATCTTTATAGTCTTTATTTAACGATACTAAACGATCGCCAGAAAGCTTTTTAACGAACGCTTCACCGTTTATCTCGCAAACGATTATCTGACCATCACGAGCTTCTGACGTGCCTTTAATGAAGATTACTTGCCCATCATCGAAAAGAGGTATCATACTATCTCCGTTTACTTTCACTGCAAAATCATGTTCAGGTACTTCTCCAGTATATTCAATCTCATCTTTCACTGAATCATCCAACCACTCACCAGTACCAGCAGATACATATCCATTTAATACGATTGTTAGTGCAGGACGTTTGTTC
>JACRYO010002549.1_pt1 | contig 10359 bp, 10 predicted proteins | sample 8023221 | NCBI WGS metagenome assembly JACRYO01 (sample SAMN15823180, study PRJNA655841) | gut metagenome | isolation source: fecal sample D85 from dog with diarrhoea from SPCA | host: Canis lupus familiaris | place: South Africa: Mmabatho, Mahikeng | collected 2019-09 | reverse complement strand
ATTTTTAACAGGTACCCTTAGCTCAGTTGGTTAGAGCAGACGGCTCATAACCGTCCGGTCGTAGGTTCGAGTCCTACAGGGTACATCAAGTTCGAAAAAACGAGGATCATTTGGTCTTCGTTTTTTTTTATATGGAAAAATTTGATTTTTTGCTTTGCCTCATTAAAAATTCAACCCGAATTTGGCGGAGTAAAATAGATATAGTAGTGGAAGATAACTGAACGAAAGTGTTGCTAGCAAAAAAACGAGGAAAATGACCAATAGCACATGAACGGGCGTAGGTATATACTACTGTTTCCAGTATAAAATAGATTGAGGAAGATAGACAATGGATGATTTTGTATTGTATTGATCAATTCCGCCATTAACGTAAGAATAGGTGAAATACTGAACAGAAATCTCAAAATAGTGATGAAAAAACGACAAATGGGAAAGGCAGACCAGACATTGAATGTATGTATAGAATAAACGTAATATAATAGAAGAAAAAATCTATTTAATCTGTAAAATAAGTCGGGAAAATTGATAAATCAACAGTTTGAGAAAGATTTGTCAAAGTATTTTCAACTAAATAAAAAGGTGATAGAAGATTTAAAGGAATAGGGGACAAATTTAAAAATCAGTTTTGTTACAGACTCTCGAATAAATAGCGTCCACAAGTCAGGTTTTTCGGAAATTTCAAGAAGAGGTTGGGACAAAAGTGTTTCTTACTTTTGTCCCAACCTCTTTTTTTCTCCAATTTCTTCAACCTAAACGACTTTTGTCTTGACTTCTTTTTTAGAGAATCGATACATTGAAGTCTTTTAGCAATTCAATGGCCATTTTCCCGTGTTGATTTTCTGATAACAGCGCTGGATCGAGGAAAAAATCTGCCTCTGGAAAAGCACTTTGTAAAGCAATCGTATTGGACAACACACATAGATTCGTTTCTATGCCCACAACTTCGATTGATTTCTGTTCGTCTTTTCGATCAAATAACTGTTTTTTTAGTTCAATAAGTTTTTCTGGTGGCAGAGTGAAATAGTATTTCTTGATCACTCGTTCATTTGGTAGAGGAGCAAGCTTAGGAATCAATTGTAGTGCTGGGATTTCTTCCTCTACGCCTTTTTTTTCGATGGGAATATCTCTAGTAAATAAAACCAATTCATTATTTTCCCTAGCTTTAGCTAGGCGTTGCGCAATTCGATCCACCAATTCTTCAGAACCTGGAACATAAAAATCACTCGTTGGATCAAGCACCTGGTTTTGCATATCGATGATTACTAACACGTTGATCCCTCCATTCACCTTGTGAAACTCAATAATAATTTTTGATGATATATGCAACACCAGCTTCTTCGTTGGTCTTCGTCACTTCATTTGCGATGTCTTTCACTTGTGGTTGAGCATTGCCCATTGCAATACTTAGTCCACTGACTTTCAACATAGCGATATCATTTTCTTGATCGCCAAATGCCATGATCTCACTAGGATCGATTCCCAAGTATTGACCTAAAAAGATGAGTGAGTGTGCTTTTGTGATGCCTTTAGGTGTGATCTCCAAAAAGTGGGGGTCTGAGAAGACGGAGTCGATTCCATCATCAGCCAAATCACGTTGCAACTGTTGTAGCTTACTCTCATCTCTATCTGTCAAAGCTAATTTCAAATAGCTTAGAGAAGGATCTTCCAGTAGTTTCTCGATATCTTCAAATGACTGCTTCTGTAAACGGAATTGTTTATAGTAGGGGTCATTTTTTACTAAACTAGATTCATCAAATGTTAGTTGGTCATCTTGGGTCTCGCGACTTGCAATGATCGAGATTTTTGCTTTTTGTGCGAGATAAAAGGCGCGTTTCAATGTTGGCAATTCGATTTTCGCACGTTTCAAGACGTTGACGATTTTTCCTTTTTCCATTTCTGCAACGAATGAACCGTTAGAAGAGATCAGATAGCCACCAATGCCCAGTTTTTCAAAAATATCTTTCGCTGAAATGCTGTTGCGTCCCGTAGCAACCGTTACAATTCCACCATTTCTGTCAAAGTTTTGTAAAGCCTCGATATTTTCTTCTGGTATTTCTCCGCTTCGATCAAGTAATGTACCATCTAGATCTATTGCAGCTAATTTCATAATTTTCGCTCCCTTTGTTGTGTGCTTATTTTAAGATTAAATGAGAAATACCAAAAATGAAAATAAAATGCACTGCGTGATGAATTTTTTCAAAAAAGATTCTCAATTTCAATTTGACTATAAGTAGTAGCAATTTGGTCAATACCTTTGAATAAATAGGCAAAAAACTTGATAAGTTAACGTTTTCAAAGCTAAAAAAAACATTATTTTTGCAAAATATTCATTGAAAATGAAGCATATATTTTGCTTTAACGTTTGATCAGGCATATTCTAGATATAGAAAAGGTTAGAAAAAGATTAAAAAAAGGAGTGATTTTAATGGAGAAAAAACAGGGGATCGTTCCAGTGGTAACTGCTTCAGATGAAAATTACGCTCCTTATTTAAGCGTAATGATCGCAACAGCATTGGACAATTGTAACAAATCAAGACACATTTACTTTTACGTGATTGATGACGGGATCTCTGAATACAGCAAAGAAGGATTAAGACAGACGGTGAGTGATCATTCGGCAAATGCAAGTATCCAGTTCCTGACAGTTGACACAGATGTGTACGAAGATTTTTTGGTTAGTGATCATATAACGACTACTGCTTACCTGAGAATTTCTTTACCTAAAATTTTAACGAAATACAACTATAAAAAAGTACTTTATCTTGATTCAGATATTTTAGTACTGGATGATATCGTTGATCTATATGACACATCATTGAACGATCATACGATCGGTGCAGTGATCGATCCTGGACAAACCAAAGCGTTGAAACGCTTGGGCATTGATTCTAACGAATATTATTTCAACTCTGGTGTGATGATCATCGACATCGAACGTTGGAATGAACAATCGATTACAGAAAAAACGATCAACTATTTGAAAGAAAATGGGGATCGAATCATCTATCACGACCAGGATGCATTGAATGCTGTATTGTATGGCAACTGGGAACAATTAGAACCACGTTGGAACATGCAGACATCTCTTATCTTTGAACGTCATCCTGCACCTGATGAAACATACGAAAAATTGTATAAGGAAGGCAATGCTTCCCCAGCTATCGTTCACTTTACAGGACACGATAAACCGTGGAACACATTGAAAGACCACCCATATACAACGATTTATTTAAAAAAATTAGCGCATAGCGCATTAATGAAAGTAGGCGAGGTAAATGAATAGAAGAAAAGAAATAGCGATCGTATCAAGTTGTAATACAAAATTTGTGCCTCATCTAGCGGCGCTTTTTGTATCAGTATTAGAAAACAGTGATCCAAAAACATTTGTAAGATTTTATGTCGTTGACGACAATATCGATGCTGAAAGCAAAAAATTATTGCGTTTTTCAGTAAAAAATTCTCGTATGAATACTGACGTAGAGTTTTTGAAAATCAACAAAGAGTTCTTTGAAAATGTCGTAACGAGTGACCGTATTCCGGAAACAGCATATTACAGAATCGCCATCCCAGAATTATTTAGAGGAAAAAATGTCGAACGTATTTTATATATGGACTGTGACATGGTCGCTTTAGATGACATAACAAAATTATGGTCTCTTGATTTCAATGGTGCCATCGTCGCAGCTATTGAAGATGCTGGGTTCCACCAACGTTTGGAAAAAATGGAGATTCCTGCTAAATCAATGCGTTACTTCAATTCTGGCTTGATGCTGATCAATGTCGAAAAATGGTTAGAACAAGATATCACGCATAAAGTTCTAAAATTTATTGAAGAAAATCCAGAAAAACTACGATTCCATGACCAAGATGCATTGAATGCTGTACTACATGATCGTTGGATTGCTCTTCATCCTAAATGGAATGCGCAAGGCTACATCATGGCCAATGCGAAAAAACATCCCACTGCAAAAGGGGAAAAAGAATACGAAGAAGCACGCCAAAACCCATCGATCATCCATTTCTCTGGACATGTGAAACCGTGGAGCAAAGATTTTAAAGGATCAAGTAAAAAATATTACGAAAAATATGCAAACATGACTGCTTTCCGCTGTGTAGAGAAGTTTCCACAATATCCATTGTATGCACAAGTCAATCGAAATCGTAATCGAAATACATTTGTTAAATAAACAATCACTAGGAGATGATGACTATGGAAATCACGATGTCAAAAACTGCTGCCAAAGCATTGATCGAAAAAGTAGGGGAACATTCGAAAATCGCTATAGCTTTGATTGATCATTCTGATCCCTTTTTAAGAGAGAAAAGTGCCTGTGCGAAAGGAAGCTTCTTTCAGATCATCCCGTTTGTGAATGAATTTGGCCAATATATCACTCGGATCGATCATCCAGTATTAGAGATATATACTTCTAAGCTTGAACAATTTTACTTAGGTAGACAATTAAGTATGGAATACAATCAACAGCTGAATAGCTTTACCTTAGAAAATGAAATTACCGTGCTAGATCGCAATATCAAACTCAGCCAATGCTTCTTTAGTTAATCTGAGGACGAAACAAACAGAAGGGAAGACTGATAATGCTGGACTATTACTTTATTAAAGAAAAAGTAATACAAACAGATGAAAAAAATTTCAATTGGCTTGTGATCAACAACAGTGATACTGAAGAAATCGGAAGAGTCATCGAGAAGTATCAACTTCCAGAAGACATCTTCATCGGGAATTCTTATCCTGAAGAAGTGTCTCGACTGGAATACCTTTCAGGGACCAAGTTACAGCATCCGATTTCTTTGGTATTACTTAATCTCTCAAGTAAACAGGAAAAAATCGAGAAACGTTTGACGCCGATTTCGTTTGTTTTATCAGATAACCTATTGATTGCTTGTGTCGAAAAAGAAACTGATTTTTTTGAACATTTGATCGAAAAACATCATGAGGACATCGATTCTTTTGAAAAAGTAATCGCATACACAGTGTTAGATATCTATACCCATTATGTGAAAGAATTGAAGGAAATGAAGAAGAGAATCGATTCTTTAGATCAAGAAGCCAGAAAAACAACGGAAAACGAAGAGTTATACAAACAAGCGGATTTAGAAAGAGATATTGTTTATATCGATCATACGCTGAGAGATCAGAAAGGAACAATGGATGCTTTATGGGACTCCAAACCATTCGTCGAAGGATTAGCGGATGACCGTTTACTTTATGATGTCCAACTGAGACAACGTCAGACTGAAAAAATGATCTTGATCTACCGTGACCTATTAGAAAGTATCGGCGATCTATTTAACGGGATGATGGACAACCATTTGAACCATCTGATGAAATATTTAGATTCAGCCGCTTTGATCATCTCAGTTCCAGCGATGATTGCTGGGGTCTGGGGAATGAATACTGGTGGGCTCCCTGGAAAAAACTCAACATTTGGGTTTTTACTCGTCGTAATCGCCTCGATCGTTATTGCGGCGGCTGTTGGGTATCATCTAACCAGAAAAGACTACACGAAATAATCAATAACAGTTTTACTAACATTTAGGAGGATAACTATGACTGAACCAAAATTAATCGACCCACGTAACCTTTATCATACAGAGAAATTTCCAAAACAAGACCAGGATACACCTGCGTTACAAAATGAAATGCGCCCTAACCCTGATTGTGGGGAGGAAACTTATGAAGGCTCGAATCAATTAGAAAACAGACGTGTTCTTATCACTGGAGGCGACTCTGGTATCGGACGTGCCGCAGCGATTGCGTATGCAAGAGAAGGGGCAGATATTGGGTTGCACTTTTTCCCAGGTGAAGAAGAAGATGCGAATGAAGTAGCTTCATATATCGAAAAAGCCGGCAGAAAAGTTGTGCTGTTACCGTATGATCTACGAGAAGAAACTGCACCAAAAGAAATGATCCAAAAAGTCGTTGCAGAACTTGGGGGATTAGACACAATGGTCTTAAATGCGGGTCAGCAAATCTCTTCTCCATCGATTGTCGATCTTCCGATGGAACAAGTAAAAGATACGTTCATGGTCAATATCATTGCGATGTTTGCACTTGTTAAAGAAGCTGTTCCACATATTCCAGCTGGTGGTGCAATTGTTACAACAACGTCTGTCCAAGCATCCAATCCAAGCGAGCACTTATTAGATTATGCAGCGACGAAAGCAGCAATCGCCAACTTTACGATTGGTTTGGCAAAACAGTTGGCACCGAAGGGAATCCGCGTGAACGGTGTGGCACCTGGACCTATTTGGACGCCACTTCAACTAGATGAAGGTCAACCTGAGGATGCAATTCCAGAATTTGGTCAAAAAAGTCTGTTAGAACGAGCAGGTCAACCTGCTGAATTAGCACCAGTATACGTTTTCTTGGCTTCAAATAAAGCAAGCTATGTGACGGCACAAATTTACGGTGTCACAGGTGGCGAAGCAATCAACCTATAAGGAAAGATTGGAGAGAGAAAAATGAATAAAGGAATAAAGACCATTGGAACAATCGTTTCGCTTTTACTATTGTCCGTGCTATTGTTTGTGATCTTGATCAGTGCAATCTATCCATTACCATTCCAGTTAGAACGTTTCCGTTTCTTTTCTTTAACGAATTTCTATCTGCGACATTATATTTTTTGGGTAGCAATCGCCTTTTCGATTCTCTTGATTCTTGGCATACTGATCTTGCTTTTCTATCCAAAAACGATCCGCAGTTTCTTACTGAAAAAAGGGAACGGAGAATTAGTGCTGGATAAAAAAGCTATCGAGGGCATGGTTCGTTCACATTTGAACCAAGATGACTTTATCGACTCCCCTAAAGTCAACGTGAAAGCTACCAAAAATAAGCTATCCGTTGGAATCAAAGGCGATTTGAGACGAACGTCTTCATTAATTGGGAAAACAGGAACCTTAATGAAAGATATCGAAAAAGAAATCAAACATGTACTCGGAGAAGATGAACCTGTTCAAGTTTCAGTGAAGTATACAGGTTATCAAGAACCAACGAATAAAAGAAGCGCAGATCAAGCGCGAGTAGAATAGGGAGGCTGACGAAATGAATGAATTTATGACCACGTACAAGCTCCCGATCATCTGCGGAGTGATTGGCTTGATTCTAGCAATATTATTATTGTCGATCGGTTTTTTTAAAACACTACTAGTTATCATCATGGCGATCATTGGTGTAGCTGTTGGTATGTACTTGAAACGTACGCATCTTTTAGACGATTATTTCAAATCTTAGGAGGAACATTATATGAATAACAATGAAAAAAACAACCAAAAAAACAACCAAAACAACAAAAATAACCAAAATAATAACCAAGGAAAACTAGTTTCTGCACATCCAGATCCAGTAACACCAAACCAATCAAATGGAATCACGGGAGAAAAAAATAAAACAGTTCCTGTATCAGGACATCCAGATCCAGTTGTGCCAAATGTAGAAGAAAAAGTCGAACACGACAAACATCAAAATGATAAACATCAACATGATAAAGACCATGAGGACCATCAACCTGCTCCCCATGATCTGCCAAAACCTGGTGGACATACACCTGGTGGACAAGTTCCACCCCATGCGCCACAATCTCCAGCTGGACATGAAAAGGAAGAGCACATGAACGGCGATTTGACTTACGAAGATAAAGTGATCCAAAAAATCATCGGGATCGCACTAGAACAAGTCGATGGATTATTGTCAGTCGATGGTGGTTTCTTCTCAAATGTTGCCGGGAAATTAGTGAATACAGATAATACGACTGCCGGGATCGATACAGAAGTCGGCAAAAAACAAGTAGCTGTTGACTTGTCGATCATCGTGGAATACGGGAAAGACATCGAAAAAATCTATCAACAAATAAAAGAGATCATCAGTAAAGAAGTACAAAACATGACTCATTTAGATGTGATCGAAATCAATGCCAATGTTACAGATATCCAGTCAAAAGAAGAATTTGACGCGAAACAAGAAACAGTTCAAGACAAAGTAACAAATGCAGCCAAAACTACCGGACAGTTTGCTTCTGAGCAAACGGATAAGGCAAAACAAGCGATTGCTGAAAAAACAGAACAAGCAAAGGACCATGACTCCGAAGTTAAATAATGGGCAATCAAAGATAGAGCATAATAGAACATGAGGTAGTTAGTTGAATGAATGTTCTTTAAAGAAGAGCAAATTGAACAAACACAGTCATGTTGAATAATTGAATCTCTACACCAAAAGTACGCTTTGCAGGCTGCTTTTGGTGTTTTTTCGTTTTAAGTGCTTCTATATTAAAAGTAACGAATAGGTCCTTTACCTACATAGGCTCAATTCAAATGTGACAAAATCGTTAGGATAACGCCTCAGTGAGAAATGATCCTTTCAGTTGTTCCGTATGGATATAGAAAAAATGACATTTCAATCATGCGTGAATTGCTTTAAATTTAAGAGGATAGAGCTTTTTCAAGTTCGGTCAAATAAAAAAAGCAAATCTTTTTTTGAAATTTATTGCTGGAACATAATCTATCTTTCGATCATAAATAACAAATAAAGGATAGTTTGCTTTTTTAGATGTAATTACATATGCACAAAATGAAAATCCATTGAAAAAAGCTAGGTGACTAGCAATCCAGTGTTTCAAGGATAAATGAATAAAAGGAGGAGAAATAGTTGAAAACCAGTAAAAAACTGTTACATAGTTCCTTGATTTTAGGGCTGACTTTTGGCAATATCAGTGGTCCAGTTGTTGAGGCAGTCTCGTCGCTAAAATCCGTTGAACGTTCCACAATTGGAAGCACGAGTAAAACAGATAGTACGAGTACCTCAGAAAAGAAGAAAGAAGAGACGACATCTGCAACAGCTAAAGAAAAAAGTACTACAAACGAGAGCAAAAAGAAAACGGAAAAAGCCAGCACTCCCTTGCTTGAAGAATCAATATTGAAAGGAGACGACTTGACCCGCTCGTTGGCTAAACCGATTCCGGATACCCTCTCAAGGCCTACAGGTAGTGATATCAGACTTACGAACTGGATGGTCAATTATGTGGCAGGAAGAATCACAGCTAAATTTTCGACAGAAAAGGATAATTATGTTGTCGGAGATACGATCTCAGTTGATGATATATTGTCAGGTGTTAGTGCGATAGGGGATCCAACAAACTATTCAGGCTTTCCTAGTCTAAGTTATGATGTTAGATTTTTAGCCATCTTAAAAAAGAGGGAGGCCGCACCTGCCACTATTTATTATATGGATGTTGTTTCGGAAAGTGGAAATTGGCGGATGCGTATGTTGCCTGATGATGCTGCTACTACGGGCGATACGGAAGGTCAGATCAATGCTACATTTACTCGGTTAAAAGTAGCACCTCCTCAACAAGAAGTCTTTAAGGTTTCAAAGTTGCCCGTTTCTTTTAGTTGGTGGGATCGCGATAGTTCTGATTCTGGTCTTACTACAGTGGGTGTCCAAACTGAGTTCAAAGTAAATATCCCATTGAATATTGGTTCATTGACCGCTACAACTAAATCAGGGACACATGCGCTTGAGCAACACGTGCCAGTACCTGATCCGAAAGATTATGTTGATGTTGGAAATTCACGTGGAAATGTATCCTATCAATGGGAAGTAGCACCTGATACCAGCAAAGTTGGTAGTCAATCAGTCAGGATTCGGGTAAGCGATCAGACGGGAAGAAGTGCAACAACATCATTCAATATCAAGATAGATACATTGCTCACCCCTAAAGCAGAAAATTTTGATATTTTACAATATGACAAAGTACCTGATCCTAAAAATTATTTTGATGTAGCAACGGCAAAAAATTATACATTAGAATGGATAAATAATCCCAATACTCTAAGTGTGGGAGTCCAAACATGGAAAGCGCGCGTGAAAACGGCGGATGGTAGAGAAGAAGAAGCAGAGATAAAAATGAATGTCCAAAAAAATCAAGGGTTGACGATCAAGCTAAAACCGATAGAGGATCGGCTGATAGGACAAACATATCCGACACTAGCAACTTCTTTTAAAAATTATGTGGAGTCTGTTACCATGCACGGCCGAGAAATCAATATGAATACCGTACAATTTGTACCAGAGGAGTCAATTGAACCAAAAAATGACGTTGTAGGTAGGCAACCGGTAAAATTTACCTTACAAATGAAACACCCTGATACTGATGTGCTAATCAAAGGTTCAGCTGAAACCTCAGTGAATGTTTTTTGGGGAAATACTATCTTGATGCGTACGCAAAATGGTAGATCAGCAGGTGCTTTTTCATTGAATCTAAATAAAGCGAATACCTCTTCTGCTACCATAGTGATGCGTCGTGGCTTGGATTCTCCATGGGATGAAGCGGTCAATCCCAACGG
>JACRYO010001761.1_pt1 | contig 10370 bp, 9 predicted proteins | sample 8023221 | NCBI WGS metagenome assembly JACRYO01 (sample SAMN15823180, study PRJNA655841) | gut metagenome | isolation source: fecal sample D85 from dog with diarrhoea from SPCA | host: Canis lupus familiaris | place: South Africa: Mmabatho, Mahikeng | collected 2019-09 | reverse complement strand
CTAGAATTATAGCATACCTAATAAAAAAATTTCTAATTTATTAGGCTTATTTCGTATACTTTTTTCTTGATAAAAACCAATAGAAAAAAGTACTTGACTAAACGTAGGAAAGAATGTGGGACAAAACTAAAAATCAGTTTTGCTACAGACACTCGAATAAACGGCGGGAGCAGAAGCAACTCCTTCTTAAATAAGCCGAAATTCACAAAAATTTGAAAAAGTAATTTTCGTTCATTTCTTCTTATTTCTCGGAGTTAAACACTTCTGTCCCAGCCTCTTTCCCTTACATTTATTATACAGGAAAAAGTGAGTGAAAAACAGACTAGTATTTTTGCCGACAGCTCGTATAATGGGACATACTCTGGGAAATGGATGTGAAAACGGATGGAAAAGCAACGCATGTTAGAGGAACATCATTTATCATTTGTTCATCAAAAATTGGTTACTCGCAAAAACACCCTACGCTCTTTTCTAGATAAAAGCTATGGGGGCCATTTGCAGGACCTCCAAACAATGGGGACGGATATTCGGCTCAACTTTGACAACTTGTCAGATAGCCTAGAAACTTATGCTGCTATTGAGAGCAAAAATCGCGAAATTGCCCAAATGAACCTGAGCTTACAGATAGCAGAAAAAGAACTGGCCACCATTGAACGTTTGCTTAAATCACCCTATTTCGGGAAAATAGTCATTGATTTTCTTGATGGTGAATCCGCCGAATCTTTTTACATTGGCATCAACGGTTTTGCAGATGAAGAAAGTCATAACTTGATCTACGATTGGCGTTCTCCAATCGCAGAACTTTTTTATAACAATTCATTAGGTGATTCTTCCTACCAAGTCAATGGTCACATGATCGCTGTATCTATAGAAAACAGGCGGCAACTAATTATTGCGTATGATAAATTAGTCCGCTTTTTCGATACGTCGATTGCAATCCAAGATGATGTATTATTGGATGCATTAGAAAAGAACGACGGAAAAAAGATGCGGGACATCACGGCATCGATCCAAAAAGAGCAAAACTCAGTCATTCGGGATCAATCGAGCCAAACCTTATTGGTCAATGGAGTCGCAGGTAGCGGCAAGACTTCAGTTATTATGCAACGTGTTGCTTATCTATTGTATCAATATCGTAGTCAGATCACTTCTGACAATGTGTTGATCCTTTCACCAAACCAAGAATTTATCCACTATATCTCGGAGGTCTTACCTGCATTAGGTGAAAAGAATCCTTTGAATCAAACGATTCGGCAGTTTTGTTCGTTCTTGTTGCAAGAAGCAAAAACAGTTCCTTTAGAAAATGAGGAAGCCTATTTTTCCCGATTGCAAGAACCTGTAACTTTTCAGACAGAAACGATCCGCAGCAATGAATTTGTGGCCTTTCTGCAAGAAGCGGCCAGTAAAACAGCGCTGATCGAACCTTCTTTTCACTCGATCCTTCGAAAAGGCAAAGTTGTTATATCTAGAGAAAAGATTCAGTCAATCTATCAATCTACGCCTCAACTCCCTATGATCGAGCGATTACAGGCAACTAAAAAAAGATTAATAAGTGAGTGGGAGTCACAATTGATCAGAAATAGCAAAAAACAAGAATTACAGGATCAAGTATTAACACTTTCTGAACAACAACAACAAAAATACTTTGGTCATTTGATCGAGGATGATTCTCCAACGAGTATCCAAAAATATACCAAGCAGTTATTAAGAATGAGGTATCACGTCGTTGATGACCAATTGAAAGATAATAGTTGGATCGATGAAGATCGATTTTTAGATCACTATTATACAGCGTTCACTCAACGACCTTATTTACAGCAGTCTACAATAACTTTGGATGAAGCAGTAATTCGCTTATTCAACCGACATTTGTTTGTCGAGAAACTTGCCGTACCATCGCTGTCTTTTCTGTTGATTGATGAGATCCAAGACTATACTCCGGCTCAATGTGCACTGTTATTGACGCTATTTCCCCGAGCAACCTTCACTATGGTTGGGGATGGAAATCAAGCAATTTTCAATTCCGCGATCCCGTTTAGTGAGATCCAAAAAATCTTCGAGACAAACGACCGAACAGTAAAACGTTACGACTTACGAACGAGTTACCGTTCTAGTGGGGAGATCACTAAACTATTTGCAAAACTTGTCAATGATGAAACTCTGTCAATTGTACCTGTTCGCCCAGCAGGAGAGTCTCCCCGATTTATTCGTTTTGAAAATGAAAGGAAATGGCTGGCAGCGATCACACCTTTCATGAAAAATGAAAACCACTATACGATATTGACAAAGAGCCAGACGGAAGCTGCTTTTTTGGAAGAATATTTCAAAGGACAGGCAAACCAACGATCTTTTTCGATTTATTCTATTGATATCGCTAAAGGAAGAGAATTTGATCATGTTATTCTTTACGATATCTCAAAAGAAAAATTCCATACCGCTCAAGACAAGCGAATATTGTATACAATGTTGTCACGGGGCATGGAAAGCATATTTGTCACCTATAAAAAAGAGCTTAGCGATTTTTTTCAAATCTGAAAATCATTCAATGCTAGAGGTCGAGACAAAAGACGTTTAGGTTTGAGAAATTGGAGAGAAAACGAGGCTGGGACAAAAGTGTTTGACTCCTAAAAAATAAGCAAAAATCCACAAAAATTGAGAAGCAATTCCTGTGGATTTCGGTTTATTTTCGGTTGTAAACATTTCTGTCCCAATTTCTTTTTTGTCGTTCTATTTTTATTTGGCAGCAAGCAGTCCTTCTTTTGAGTGGATCAGTTGAGTCAGAAATGCACAATAAGGTGTTGGAATGTCATATTTTTGTCCTTTTTTCCATACCGCACCATTGATATAGTCGATTTCTGTTAATCGATGATTTTTGATCAGGTCTTGGTACATGGATGGATAATGCAATCCGATATTGTCAGGATCATAGGTTGCTTGGATATGTTGATTTACTTCTTCTTGATCGAGTTCAATACCTTCTTTTTCTGCAACTGCCGCAAATTCAGCAACGATGGTACGTACCATATCATTTGTTGGTTGCTGTTCGCCTAAACCAGCAATGTTGCAGTCTAAAATAGTACATAAACCATTTAGAGTACCGTTGACACAAGCTTTTCGCCAAATCGAATACCGGACATTGCTGCTATAAGTTGGATTTAATTTGGCATCTTTGAATACCGCAACAACTTCTTTTGCAAATGCTTCTCCTTCGGGTTCGAGATTTTCCAATTCGATCTCACCGTCCCCCAACAAAGTAACATGACCAGGTCCGTCTAATCCTGCTGTCCACATGGTGATCCCAAATAAGATATTCTTTTTCGGTACATATTTTTCTAAGACATCTTCGTGACCAAGACCATTCAAAAGACAAAGGACATGAGTCTGTTCCGTGATGATCGAGTTGATTGCTTGAAACATACCATCTAGCTGATTCGCCTTTGTTAGCGCAATGATCAAATCTGCTTGAATGTTACTTTTTATTACTTCTTCTGGGGAATAGATCGGGATTGCTTCAACGATTTCTTTCCCATTAAAATTTGCAATCAGACCATTGTTTCTGATTGCTTCGATGTGGGCAGGCCAGCGATCGATCAAAATCACTTCATTCCCGCTTTGATGAAGCATCAATCCCAAGCGACTACCCATTGCGCCAGCACCGGCTATAGCAATTTTCATATAAAAAATCTCTCCTTTTTTTACAATACCTCTTTAGTATATATAAAAAAGTAAAAAAAGAGCATTGTTTTGTTTGAAAAAAAGGAGAAGCCGTGTCTTACTAGAGGAGAGAAGAACAATTCAGGAGGAATGACCATGGATATAGTAGCTGCAATTGATTCCTTTAAGGGAAGTGCAACATCTCTCGAACTAAACCAAGCTGTGTTGGATGCATGGCAATCGACAGAAGGTAAAAAAGTCAATTTACCTGTAGCTGACGGAGGCGAAGGTACAGCAGAGGTGATTCATCATGCGCTAGGTGGTACGTGGCGTCAGTTGGAAGCAATCGATCTGCTTTTTAGGAAAAAAATCTGTCGTTATCTGCTGACGAGTTATCAAGGTAAAAAGATAGCAGTCATTGAGTCTACGGAAGTGATTGGGATCGACTTGCTGACACAACCAACCGACCAAACAATTCGTTTAGCATCTAGCTTTGGCTTAGGTGAATTAGTAAAAGATGCCCAGAACCAAGATGTAGATCAGATCATCGTGACTTTGGGTGGCAGTGGCTGTTCAGATGGCGGTTTAGGGTTGCTACAATCGTTAGGCGCACGACTTGAAGGGATCACGGAGGGGAATCCACTGCTTTCAACTAAAAAGATCGATCTTCGAAATCTACAAGAAGATTTTGGAGAAGTCGAACTATTGATAGCTGCTGATGTGACAAGCCCTTACACTGGTGCGCAAGGGGCAGCCCGCTTATTTGGAAAGCAAAAAGGAGGCTCTCCTGAAACGTTGGCATTTTTAGATGGACAAGCTGTACGTCTAGCAAAACAACTGGCAACAGATTATGGCATCGATCTAGATTGTTTGTCCGGAAGCGGTGCAGCTGGTGGTATTGGAGGGGCATTACTATTGTTAGGTGCTAAAATGGCTTCTGGGTTTACCGTTGTTTCACAACTGATCGGTCTTGAAGAACAAATCAAGAAATCGGATCTTGTGATCACTGGCGAAGGGCGTATCGATCAGCAAACGATTCATGGTAAAGTTCCCTATGGTGTCGCTCGGTTAGCAAAAAAGTATGGAAAAACGATCATTGCCTTATGTGGAAGTCGTGAGAAAGATTTAGGAGAATTAACAAGATTTTTACCTAGTGTATTCAGTATCCAACTTGGGCCTATCTCTTTAGAAGAAGCAATGGGGCACGAGGAGACGCTAACCAAAGTCAGTATCTTATCTGAGAATCTTAGTAGATTAGTAGAAAATGAATGACCTTAGTTGACAGATAGAAAAACAATATGTTAACCTAAGGGCAAATAAAGTGAAGTGAGGGATCCGCGCATTGAGAATTTAAGTCAATTATTGAAGCTGCATCAAGACTGTCTCCATTATACCATGGGGAGAGTGTGCAGATTTTCAGAATTGGCTAGTTCACAATGGTGGGGTCTCTTTTTTGTTCCCGTTCTTTAGTGACCAGTTCTGAAAATAGGACTGGTCTTTTTTTTAGGGGGAATGAATATGTCCAAAATAGAAATTAAACAATTAACCTTTGGCTATGACAACCAAACGACATTATTATTCGATCATGCAACACTAAATTTTGATACAACTTGGAAGTTAGGATTGATTGGCAGAAATGGTCGTGGAAAAACAACTTTATTAACTATTCTGCAAAATAAACTGGCTTTTCAAGGACAGATAAAACACCAACAAGAATTTCTTTATTTTCCACAAAAAGTAACAGAAAAAGAGCGTTTGACGTACTACGTTCTTGTTGATATCGCTGATTTTGAGCTTTGGGAGATTGAAAGAGAACTGAATTTGATGGAGACAGACGTGGAAATCCTATGGCGCCCCTTCAATACTCTATCTGGTGGTGAAAAAACGAAAGTCCTGCTGGCTCTTTTGTTCATTGACGATCAGCATTTTCCATTAATTGATGAACCAACGAATCATTTAGACGTAGTGGGAAGAAAGCAAGTCGCCAATTACTTGAAAAAGAAGAATCAAGGATTTATTGTCGTCAGTCATGACCGCGGATTTATCGATGAAGTGGTCGATCATGTGCTGGCGATCGAAAAAAGTCAATTGGAATTGTATCAAGGAAACTATTCTGTTTATGAAGAGCAAAAACGGTTAAAAGATGCGTTTGAAATCGGCCAAAATGAAAAAATCAAAAAAGAAGTGAGTCGTTTAAAGAAAACTGCTGCTGAAAAAGCAGAATGGGCACGGTCTCGTGAAGGAGATAAAACGAAAAAAAGTGTTGGATTTATTGATACAGAGAACCGACGAGTCAATCGTGGCGCAGTTGGTGCTGATGCGGCTCGTACGATGAAGCGCTCGAAAGCAATCGTGAATCGAATGGAAACGCAAATCGATGAAAAAGAAAAATTGTTGAAAGATATTGAATACATTGATCCATTGACGATAAATGTGACCAAAACGCATCATAAGCGCTTATTGGAAGTGGAGGATCTCCAATTAGGCTATGACGAGATGCTTTTCGCTCCGGTTCGCTTTTCTATTGAACAAAACCAATGCGTGGCATTGACTGGACCAAATGGTATTGGAAAGTCGTCCATCATACAGTACCTTCTTGGAGATTTTACTGGTAGAGCAGGTGGGGAAGTCAAGCAGCCGCAACAGCTAACGATTAGTTATGTCCGACAAAATTATGAAGATAATAAAGGGACCCTAAGCGAATTCGCCGAAAAAAATCAAGTGGATTATCAAGCTTTTTTGAATAATTTACGCAAACTGGGAATGGAAAGAGAAGTCTTTCATAATAAAATCGAGCAAATGAGTATGGGGCAACGAAAAAAAGTTGAACTTGCAAAATCACTGTCCCAAGATGCCGAACTGTACATTTGGGATGAACCGCTAAATTATTTGGATGTCTTTAATCAAGAACAGTTAGAACAATTGATTTTAGAAAACAAACCACCTATGCTGATCGTCGATCACGATCAAACATTTCTCAAAAAAATAGCAAGTCAGGTTGTCTTGTTGACGCCAGCGAGATGAATCCAAGAAGAGAAACTTGTTTGACGAGTGATTTATGATACAATCGAAACAGAATTAGCGAAGGGAAGTTATTTGATGTTATACGTGACCAGACATGGAGAAACAACTTGGAATGCACAAGGGTTAGTCTGTGGCAGAGCAGATGTGCCTCTAACCGATAAAGGAAAAAGACAAGCAGAGTTATTAGCTGAAAAAGTCACACAACTAGATATACCAGTGACAAAAATCATCCATTCTCCTTTACAACGTGCCAAGCGAACAGCTCAAGCTGTGGCTGACAGACTAGAATTATCGATGGAAGAAGATGATCGTCTGATCGAAATGGACTTTGGAAAGTATGATGGTGTACCGAGCAAAGACGCAGCTTTTCAGGAAGCACGTCAGGAGTTTGCTGTACGTTTCCCAAATGGTGAATCCGTGCTAGATGTCTATGCTCGTGTGGTTCCTTTATTAAAAGAGTGTTTAGAAGATGAAGAGAATGTCTACTTGCTTGTTTGCCATAATGCATTGATGCGGGTGATCAATGCGTATTTCAATCCGATGCCAAATCATACTTTTTTTGATTTTTATGTGGATAATACTGAGTTAGTGACGTTCGAAAAAACGATTGATTAAATAAAGCAACTAGTTTCTAACGTTGAAAGTCAGCTGGGAAAATAGTGGATGCGCGTAATTAAATAAAAGAAATTCTCTTTGATCAGTGATGAAAAAATGAGAACTTTTCTTGATATAATTGCTTTGGGAAATTGTTTATTTGATAGGAGGAAGACGGACATTAGATGTCCGTCTTTTATTTTATTTTCTGATCAAAATCACATCAAAAAAACCTTTACAGAAATAAAATTAATATATTTTTATAAAAATGTTGAAATTTCATTTCATTCGAGTTATACTCTGTTCATAGAAATGAAGACGGATACACAAATGGGGGAGAAAAATGTTTGGATTTTCGATTTTTATGAATGAACCTTTGACTGAAGAAAAGAAAGCATATATCAAACAAATGGCAGACAGTGGATTTCAAGGGATCTTCACGTCCATGCATATTCCCGAAGATGATCCCACGGCCTATAAGAAGCGTTTGATGGCACTGGGAGAATGTGCAAAAAAACATCAGCTTGATTTGATGGTTGATATTTCAGGGGATGCTTTAAGTCGTGCAGGTTTTTCTTTTGAAGATTTGAAACCGCTAAAACAGATTGGTGTAACCGGTTTACGAATGGACTATCACATTTCGAATCAACAAATCGCTGACTGGTCTCATCAGATCAAAATCAGTTTGAATGCCAGTACGATAACAGCTCAAGATGTCCAGGAATTAGAAGAAGCTAAAGCCGATTTTACTCAACTTGAGGCATGGCACAATTACTATCCGCGTCCTGAGACAGGACTTGACTATCAGTGGTATGCGAAAAAAAACCGCTGGCTAAAAGAACAGGGCTTCACGATCCAAGGATTTGTTCCAGGTGATAAAGATTTACGCGGACCAGTCTATCAAGGATTGCCAACACTTGAAAAACATCGGAATATCCATCCTTTAGCAGCAGCCATTGAGTTAGCCGCTTGTCAAACAGATCTGGTTTATATCGGTGATGGTGGTTTGTCAGAAGAAGTGCGCGAGCAGTTTTTGATTTATCAGCAAGAACAAAGCATTTTATTGCACATAGATGTAATTGATCATGAGTTTTGTGAATATGTTTTAGGAAATCATACTAATCGCCAAGATGATGCAAGAGATGTTCTCAGAAGTGCTGATGCACGTTTTAGAGAAATCCCATACATTCCAGTTCGTGATACGAATGAACGAAAAAAAGGATCGGTCACTTTAGATAATGAGAAATACTGTCGATATATGGGTGAGATCCAGATCACGAAACGAGACCTACCTGCAGATGAAAAAGTCAATCGGGTAGCGCGAGTCATTGAAGAAGAATTACCGTTACTTGAGCAAATACATGCAGGAGTAAATTTTAAACTAATCAAAAAAGAAAAGAAGGCAAATTAGATGAATACAATCAACTTAGAAAATTTAACAACTGAACGTAGAAATGAACAAACATTTGGACTTGACGAAATGAGTATCACGCAAGCTGTCAATTTGATGAACCAAGAAGATCAAAAAGTAGCACAAGCAGTATCAAAGGAGTTATGCAATATCGAACCAGTGATCGAACAAACAATCGAATCATTCAAAAAAGGCGGTCGCTTGATTTACATGGGTGCTGGTACAAGTGGAAGATTAGGTGTCTTAGATGCAGCAGAATGTGTTCCGACATTTGGCGTAGAGCCTGAAATGGTCGTTGGGCTGATTGCTGGCGGAGAAGCAGCGATGACAGTGGCTGTTGAAGGAGCAGAAGATTCTCTTGAGTTAGGAAGAGAAGATTTGATCAACTTACATCTGACAGAAAACGATATGGTTGTAGGTATCGCTGCAAGTGGGCGGACACCTTACGTTATTGGCGGTCTTGATTATGCACGCTCGATTGGTGCCAAAACAGCGACGATTTCGTGCAACAAAGATGCAGAAATCAGTAAACACGCAGATTTTCCAATTGAAGTGGACGCTGGGCCAGAATTTTTGACCGGTTCTACTCGTTTGAAGTCAGGAACAGCTCAAAAATTGATTTTAAATATGATCTCAACAATCAGCATGATTGGTATTGGTAAAGTATTCAATAATTTGATGGTCGATGTTAAACCAACCAACGAAAAATTAGTAGAACGATCAAAACGAATCATTATGCAAGCAACAGACGTTGACTATGAAACGGCAGAGAAGTATTTTAATGAAGCAGAACAAAATGTCAAATTAGCCATCGTTATGATTTTAACAGACAGTGACAAGAAAACAGCACAAGAAAAATTGGTTGACGCAAATGGGTTTGTAAAAGGTACCTTATAAGGGGGAAAAACACATGGCAAAAGAGGAATTGACTTTAGAAGAATTAGCTTCACGGATTTATGCTGGAGTAGGTGGAATGAACAATGTGGAAAGCATTGTTCATTGTATGACTCGTGTACGCATGAAGATCATCGACGATGCATCAGTCGATGTTGATGAATTGAAAGCGATACCTGGCGTTCTAGGAGTAGTAGAAGACGAGCAGTTGCAAGTCATTATCGGTCCTGGAAAAGTCAATAAAGTCGCTCAAGCAATGGTTGATCAAGCCGGAGTGAAATTAGGTGAAAAAATTTCTTCTGGTACACCTAAATCTACTAGTACGGATACATCTGGAAAAGCGCTAGTGAATGAACGCGCTCAAGCAATGAAGGCAGCCCAAAAATCAAAACAGAAACCTTCTAAAATAAAATCGATCTTGAAAGATATCTCTAATATTTTTGTACCAATGATCCCTGCATTCGTAGGAACAGGGATTGTTGCAGGGATTGCAGCGGTCTTAGCTAACTTAGTGACAGCTGGTACGTTAGATGCTGCAACATGGCAACAATACATCGACATCATGAATATTCTGAAAAACGGAATGTTTAGTTATCTAGTTATCTACACGGGTATCAATGCGGCCCAAGTATTTGGCGCAACACCAACGCTTGGTGGTGTAATCGGTGCGGTTGTTATGCTTACTGGGATGAACCCAGAAGCACCTCTTAAAAACTTATTTACAGGTGATCCATTGGCAGCAGGTCAAGGGGGAATCCTAGGAGTTATCTTTGCGGTATGGTTATTGTCGATC
>JACRYO010002475.1_pt1 | contig 10485 bp, 11 predicted proteins | sample 8023221 | NCBI WGS metagenome assembly JACRYO01 (sample SAMN15823180, study PRJNA655841) | gut metagenome | isolation source: fecal sample D85 from dog with diarrhoea from SPCA | host: Canis lupus familiaris | place: South Africa: Mmabatho, Mahikeng | collected 2019-09 | reverse complement strand
AAGACGAACGGTGAGATGGCACATTATTTTATTGATCAGTTCAATATTATTGAGTATTTTTAATCCAGAACGTTTCTGGGAAGCTTTATTTATCGGAACGGCTGCTGCCTTTCCAGAAGAATTCATTTTTAGAGGAATTTTTTTAGGATATTTGTTGAAAACATTTAAATCAAGTAAGTACGGCGTGATTATCAGTCTAGTCATCTCAACAGTATTATTCTCTGTTTACCATTTTGGTAATATTTCAAACCAAAATATTGAGGCAACCATACTTCAAATGTTTGGTGTGGCAGGCATTGGGTTCATGTTGGGGTGTCTTTATGTTAAGACTGGTAGCTTACTAATTCCTATGATTGCTCATTTCTTTTTTGATTTTTTTCTGACTATTATGAATGGCATGCAAGTCTCCTATAAAACACAACAGTTTGATCCAAGTACGATTTCCGCCGTTATTTTACAATTTTTAATTTTTTTACTTATAGGAATAATGATTTTAAAAGCAAAACATTCTGACGATTGGAGATTAACTAGGCTCATATACTCTGAAAATGGCAACAAGTGACATTAACTTTTAAACATGTGGCCTAAATATCAATATTGTTAAAATTATAATGACTAGAGCAAAAATGGAAAAATCTGTTTTTGTTTTTTTATTTCAAATTATCAAAGTAGAGCACTTTTAAAAAGCAATAAGTTAACACCAGACTATTCAATTACAGGATCATGAATAAATTTAATGAAGGATAAAGTTGCTACTTTTACTAGGGGAAAGCATATTTTGATTGACTTTTCGTGGCATAATAGAAGGATAAGATTATTAGCATTTTTTGATGATTAAAAGTTATGCAATATTAATAAGGATCCTTCAACCATGCCATCAGAATCAACAATTGAAAATCAATTTATTCATATTTTAAGCGAGCAAGAGAATCAATGGCGATATAGACCAGAACTAAAAACAGAAGCCGATCTTTGGATTAATTTTAGAAACCATCTTAATCGTTTGAATACAGCTTTGTTAGAAGGTGAGCTCTTAACTGATGTTGAGTTTGATCGTGTAAAAGTTGAATTTTTGCGTTTAACCAGTTCACCTTTTTTAGCTTCACAATGGTTGCGAGGTGAAAATGGTGTTGCTCAAATACTGTTAGAACGAGAAACAGGTGAGCGGATTAGTCTTGAAGTATTTCGCAATAAAGATATTGCCGGTGGCACCTCAGCGTATGAGGTTGTTAACCAGATTGTGCCAGATACTGAACGCAGCACTAGAGGTGATGTGACACTGTTGATTAATGGTTTGCCAATTATCCATATTGAACTAAAAAAAGAATCTGCAAAAGATGGTTACATGCAAGCCTATCATCAGATTCAGCGGTATGCTCAAGATGGTTTCTTTAACGGTATTTATGCGGCAACGCAACTCTTCGTTGTTTCGAACAAGGTTGATACACGATATTTTGCTCGTCCGAGTGAAGATACTGATGCCGCTTATCAGCGAATGACTAAATTTTTGTTCAATTGGCGTACAGAAGAAAACGTACCGGTTCCTGATTTGTTTGATTTTGCTCGTATTGTTTTGAGAATACCTGATGCCCATGAATTAATTAGTCAATATACGATTTTGGTTGATGATCAGAAAAACCAAAAGTTTTTGATGGTTCTTCGACCTTATCAAATTCATGCCATTCGTAAAATTAGAAAACAAGCCGCGCTGCATGAAGGTGGCTTCATTTGGCATGCGACTGGTTGTGGAAAAAGAACGTTTTGACCAAGATAAAAAAATTCAAATTTCGAATGAAAGCATCTTAATTACAAAAGATGGAACTCTTGGTAAGGTTGCTTATGTTGAAGGTTTAACTATGCCTGCAACTCTTAATGCAGGTGTTTTTAACGTCAAAGTGAAAGAAGATATTACTATAAATAGCAAATACTTGTTTCACTATTTAAAAGCACCTTTCCTCTTGAATTTTGCAGATAAAAAATCTACCGGTGGAACAATTAAGCATTTGAATCAAAACGTATTAGTTGAATTTCCCATTCCATTACCAAGTTTGGAAGAAAAAAAAGATAGCTGAATTATTATCAAATTTTGATAATACTATCGCACTTCATCAACGCAAGTTAGATTTGCTCAAAGAGCAGAAAAAAGGTTTCTTACAAAAAATGTTTGTCTCATGAGGAGAGACAATAAATAATTGAATATTATATTAAGTTCAGACAAAGTAGTTTGGGCTTTTTTTATGGAAGTTGGTAGTCAATGAATAATTTAAACATAATTGCTAAACCTAAACACAGGTTTAGCATAGATGATGAACATTTGTTATCTACCGACATAGCGCTTATTAAATGGTTTAATGAGCGACAAGGTCTTATAGGTTTGCTCACAGAAGAAAACTACAAAGCGCCTAGTGAGTATATGCGTAATGAATATCATCAGTTAGAAAGGACGTTTAAACGATATTATGAGTGAAAAAGAAAATGCAGGGGATAAGAAAATATCCTTAGCTTTGCAAGGTAGTTGGTCAAACAGTACAATATGCACAACTCATTGAAGATTTACAACCTTTGCGTGATAAGTACGACATTACAGTGTCGGTAGATGCAAAACTTTAATTTAAAATACAGGAGAATTTAGAAACATGGTTAAAGCAACAATTAACAATTTTGAAAGCCTAGCGCTTTCTGGTAAGACTTTAGGAAACTTAACTTATTCAACTCGCAAGAGTGTTGGTAAGCGTAGTGATACAGATACGGCTGTTGTCAATATCAACGGTAGTCTTTATACACTCAACATTGAGCCACAGGCTGGTTTTGATTTTGGTATGCCGTCAAAGTCGGAATAAATGTACTCAAATTTAAGGAAATATACTATAATACCAGTAATTAAAAGAAAAGAAGAAAAGTATATGAATCCGATTATTCCAAAAAGTCCAGAAGTTCCTAAATTATCCGAATCCGAAATAGAATTTTTAACAAATACTGTTTTTGGACCGAAAAAATCAATTATAAAATGCGATGCTTTGTTTGTGTTTAGTGGTACACATCCAGGGCATTGGGAAAAAACATTAGAGGCATACAATGAAACTGGTGTTGATAAAATCATTGTCACGGGAGGTAACAGTTTAACTGGGAAAAAACATCCTGAGTGGCAATTTGACAATCAAACCGAGGCGGACGTTTATTATTGATTATTTAATCAGCAATGGTGTTTCTCCACAACAAATTGTCTACGAAAAGTCGTCCACAAACACATTGGAAAATGTTAAATTCGCACTGAATGTATTTGATTTTTCTCAAATAAAAAGTCTTATGTTTATTTGTAAGAGTCATGCAACTGGTAGGCAACTTCGGACATTAACCAAATATTTACCTGCAACCATTGATTATATTCCCTACACATTCAATGCTGAATATTCCGGTAATATTGTCAGCCGACAAGAATGGATGAATAGCGACATCGGACAGTCAAGAGTGTGGGGAGAGTATTTGAGAATACTTCACTATGGGCAAAAGGGAGATATTACGCCTTTAAAAATGAACTAATGATCATGGATCATTTTTACTACATGTAAATATAAATTCAAAGCGCATTCAAATCGATGGGCTTTTTTTATTCAATTTCAGACCATTTAACTCTACTATCTTAACAGACGTCGTTACCATCAGAACAGACCAAGTTAAGTACCCACGCATCAAAGACAATGACAGGCATTTGATTGAGCACATGTGGAATGACGAAAAACTAACATAATTTGAAATTGCAAGAAAACTCAATCATTCGTAATCAGCAATCTCACGAGAATTAAAGCAAGGAAATATTTTAGCCTTACGTGGTCCATTTTTTGCTACCCAAAAAGTTGTCTGATGTGGCAATAATTCAAAACTATTGCCACCAGAACAAATTGTAGATGCAGAAAAATTTTAACTTAAAACGCAGTATCAAAAGCAGCGTGAGATTGATAGACTACGTTTTAAGTTAAAGAAAAATTCGCTTGCAAATTCCTTAAAATGGTTACTTTTGATAATATATATTATGTTAACTAAAAGACGAACGAGTTTATATTGAGATGTCAAGAAAAATAAAAGCAGCTATTTAAAATTATACACTATTTAAATTGGTGTTCTGAGTACTGCTAGTAAGATTTCATTCCTAATATTTGGTACCATGCTAGAATGCCATCATTCTAGCATGATCAAAGTAGTAATAACAACAACATGGTTATTACTACTCGGGCACCAATTCACTTGATTATTAAATGGACAATGTGGCTCATGCTACTAACTTTTATGGCTAACCTAATAAAAAAGCACTGAATCATAACTTTACATTCTGATTCAGTGCATCTATAAATTTTTCAATCGCTAGTAACTCATTATTATCAAAATTATCTAAAATATCTAAATAGTCTTTAACAGCTTGACTATGTACGCGATCATGTTGTGCAGCCAATATTTTTCCTTGAGAAGTTAGCTGAACTATTTTTTGCCTTTTATCTTGACCGAAAGTGATGGTAATTAATTGGTTGATTTCAAGTTTATTGATAAGCCTTGAAACAGCAGGTTTACTAATAGACAGCATGCTTGATAATTTTGTAATACCACACTGAGTGTTGGAATTGATTAAGGACAAGGCTTCTAGTTGTCTTAATGAGAGCACCTCATTAAGACTTTGAAAATCGTTTGACTGACTGAGATGGTCTTTTTTATTTCGAACTTGTGCTTGAGCACTGTACAATCTAATTAATTTTTTAATTATACTATTCTGTAAATTTTGCGTCATTGTTTACTACCTAAGTCATTTAAAGTTTTATCATCCAACGCCCGCGTGAGCTCTTCGCATCTAACAATTTTATTTTCATTTACTGTAAATACCGCAAACACTTCAACATGGCCTACTTTTCCATCAATTTTGGTAACGTTAACTACATAATGAAGAAATATTTTCTGATTTTCTACATCAAACATTTCTTCTTGAAATTCGGTTACTTGTATTTTTCGTGTTACCTTTTGTAGGGCCACGATATGTTGTTTGAATTGGTTGAACGTTGAGTTTACGCTATCTGTTGTTTGGAGATATTGCGTATCAAAGTATCTTTCTATTTTTTCTACCTTGAGGTTATTTAATACATCTGCATAAGCATCTTCTATTAATGTTTTCATTTCTTGCTTTTCCATAAGTTCCTCACCAATAACGGATTCAAATAATACTTTCCCTGGTAAAGAAATGTTTTGGTCATGTAAAGTTTTTAAGGCGAACAATGCCGCTGCTAGTCCACCCTTCATATCTGATACACCACGACCAATTAATCGATCATCCTGAATAACAGTCTCAAAAGGTGAAAAAGACCATTGCTCATCAGGGTTTAACGAGGCAACGTCAATATGTCCATTAATAATCAAGCTCTGATATGTCGAATCACCGTTTTTGGTTCCAACCACAATGTCATCGTTGTCATATAATGCCCATTGATCAATATCAAATCCTAAAGGCCGTAAGTAGTCAGCAACAAAATTTTGAGCCTCACGTGTGTTACGCGCTGGTGGCGCTGGGGTCTCAAAAGCAACCAACTGCTTTACCAATTCTAATAAATCATCTTGCTGCGACGCAATTTGTTGAGTAACTTTTGTTAAATCCATGCTTTACCTCCACAAAAAAAGCACTTTTGTCAGCGGACAAAAGTGCTCAAAAATTGCTTTAAATATGTATTGCTAACAAGTTACTGTTGCATCACACAATTCACTTTCCTCCGCTGGCATTATCCATCTCAGGTTCAAAGGGTTCTTCTCAGCCAATTGGCGCCCCTAGTTATTTACTATTCAATTATTAACCGAGTATATCTTATTTTGAAACCTCTGTCAAAAGACACGCGTAATTACTTACATGAACCTTTGTTTATGTTTTACGGTTACGATGGTGTAATTGAGCATGATCTTGGGAACTGGAATATCTCCTTTCACTATGACTTCAAAAATTGTTTCTTTGCCGTAAGCGTTTTATAAATGCCGCCAAAGAATAATCCAACTGTGAACCCAGAAACAATACCATAAAAAATGTTGAAATTCATCTGAGTGTAAAGTACTGGATGGATAGCGAGAATAACGTTTAGAATATATTTTACTAGAAAATTGGTTAGCATAATAACTAAAGGTAAGGTACTACCCTCCTGAATTAATTGGCCATCTTCAACATAAAAAGATCGTCGCATATAAAGTAAGTAACTGAACAAAAATCCTAAAATCAATGCCACCAGGTAAAAACTCAGCAAAGTATTTGGAGAAGCAAATTTGTTTACTACTGTATTTAGACCCCAAATAACGAAAATAAAAGGCATTATGATTGATCTTCCAATAGAAGCAGGACTGTCATTTATTAATGACGTACCTCGTTTAATTAGTATAATTAAAACAACCCATACCCAGAACGGTGTGTTGTTAATGATTTCGAAAATAAATTTTAGTATATCAGCCATGATGATACTTCCCTTCTTTACATAAATTTTGGTTAGTGTGAAATGACAATTTACACAACAAACAAACCGGATCAACAAAATTTCTACATTAGAAATATCTTTCAACACTCAATATCATACTGAAAAATATAACTGTTGAGATAAGAATTACGACAAGAGGTAAAAATACTTGACGACAGGTCAGTGTGTAAATGTAAGTGGTGACCATTTATATGTAAGGGAAAAAATCATCATCTATCTGGAGGGGAAAGTCAAAGGATTATACAATTGTCTCGTCCTCAAAAATCATTCACAAAATCTTTTTATCGTTCTTTCAAAAGTGAACACCGTATTTAATTCTTAAGCCAGTTATTCATTTTCTAAATGAAAGTGCTTAGCAACACAAAAATATAAATTATGTTAAACTCACATATAGTAAGGTATGTTCAAAAATGAGCCTAATTTGAGGAAATAAAAAATGAAAATATTTGTTATTGGTGCTAATGGTCGTGTTGGTCAAGAGTTAATCAAGCACCTGATTAATCAACATCACGAAATCATAGCTGGATCACGAAACCCCGAAAGGACAATGAAACACAAAAATATCACTGCGATCAATTTTGATTTACATGATGATATTGAAACCTTATCTCAAAAAGTTGAAGACATTGACGCAATTTATTTTGTAGCCGGATCGCGCAATAAAGACTTGTTACAAACAGATGCTTTTGGTGCAGTCAAGTCAATGAATATAGCTGAATCGAATGGTGTTTCTAGATATATCATGCTGAGCTCAGCATATTCACTTGAACCTAATAAATGGCATAATCCAGCAATGGCTGATTTGATGAATTATAATATCGCTAAATTTTTTGCGGATAATTATCTTGTGAAACAAACGAAACTTAATTATACGATTTTACAAGCAACTGCACTCGTAGACATACCAGGAACCAATAAAATTAGCTTGAATGATAAGGCGCTAACGAAGAATTCAATTCAAAATGTTGGCGCAACATTAGCGGACATTTTGAATCACAATTCAACAATAAATCAAGTTATAAAAATGAGTGATGGTGATACACCTATATTTGAAGCTTTAGAAAGCATCTAATAAGTCATGAAGTCTTTGATATAAGTGGATGCCCAATACAAAAAAGCTCATCCATCCGGACGAGCTTTTTTACTTGTATCAATTAATGCCTCAACGGCTAATACAAAGGACGAATTAATAGAAACACCGAATTATAGATCAGTCAATCTTAATATTAGTACTTGATTGTTCAGTTGCTTGCTTAGGCAATTCAACGCGCAATTCGCCATTTGCGAATTTTGCTGTAATCTTGCTTGAGTCCACCCCTGGCAAATAGTAAGCACGGGACACAGATCCGTATGTCCGTTCACTCTGCAAAATATTACCGTCATGATCAGTGTGATCCTTGAATTCATCACGTTTAGCACTAATCAAAAGTTGGTCATTCTTGTAATCAATGTTGATGTCGTCTTTGTTTACCCCAGCTAATTCTGCAGTAACGGTGAAACGATCCTCTTTCTCAATCACATCAGTCTTGATCGACTTTGGTAGTAAACGTTGATCGGACCAAGGATGCATAGCCTGATTCATAAAATCAAAAATATCATCAGAACTAAAACGTTGCATTAAATTGTTTGACATATTTACACCTCCATCAAAATTTTTATGTCTACAACTATGTTATAGTATCGTCTATAAATTTTGTCAAATGATACATACTAGTTAGCATTATAGATTGGATTGGTGGTGGCAAGGTATAAACAAAATGCATTTAAACATCAAAACGTATCTTGTTAGAAACTGTACTTATTGTCATTACTGTCTTTAATATATTTTGAAGTTAGTCCCTCTGATTCCAAATACTCACGGAATGGGACGAGTTCCTGCGCTTCGTATTTTTCTTTATAAGCATTAACAGTTTCTGCACTATACAAACTTTTATCTAACTTCAATGTTTCAACAGGGATTGGACGATCCTTAGTGATTTTTGCATCAATCACCACGACACGGCCTTTACCATAATAGCTAAGCGCTTCCTGAACGACGCGATCAATATCTTCAATGCGACTTACTGTCAATCCAATCGCCCCTTGGGCTTCGGCTATTTTGGCATAATCAACATCTGTAAAGTCAACGCCGAAGTTGTAGGTGTTAGTATCTTCGTACTTATTTTTGATGAAGCCATATTCCGTATTGGTAAATACAACATTGATGACTGGTAAGTTGTAGCGAACATTTGTCACAACATCTGGATATGTCATTGAAAAGGCACCATCACCTATCAAATTCCAAACTTGACGATCTGGATAAGTGTTCTTGGCACCAATACCTCCCGGTAGACCAATACCCATTGACGCAAACAATGGTGACGTGCGCCACATATTTTTAGGTGTCATGTGCAAATGACGAACTGATAGCTGTGTTACGTTACCAACATCAATTGAGAAAATAGCGTTATCTGCTGCATGCTCATTAATTGCATTATAAACTTGGTAAGCTTGTAGGTCGCCCTCGGTCTTTTTTTCAAGTTTGGTCATATAATCGCGCCAGTTCTGTATATTTTTAATGTTAGCCTGCCACCAAGATGATTCTGAAACCGAGGAAACCTTGGCAAGTATTTCATCAATTGCTTCACCAGCATCACCGAGGATGGCAACATCATTTTGATGGCGTTTACCTAGCATTGCAGGATTGTTATCAATTTGGATAAACTTGTCAACGTTACGGAATGTCCCTTCAACTTCTGAAAATGGGAAGTTTGTTCCAACAAATAATACAGTGTCAGCTTCGAGAACAGCTTCGTTGGCTGGCTTCCACCCTACTCGGAAATTTGAACCTGCAAAGGCCTCAAAGTCCCAGTCAAAAGTTTCAAAGTTTTTACCGGTCGTGATAATGGGCGCCTTTATTTTGCGAGATAATGCTTGTACAGCTGAGCCATGACCCATGGTACCCACACCAGCATAAATAACTGGTTGTTTTGCTTGGTTTAATAGTTCAACAGCAGCATCAATATCAGCATTATCGACAGGTGCTGATTTGTATTCTTTATACTTTGGGCCTGATGAATACAGTGGTGTTGAATAAATCGAATTGGCATCAATTTGTGAAAATCCAAAATCTGCAGGTACTTCAAGAACAGCCACACCACGCTTGGCAATCGCCGTACGGATTGCATCATCAACCAAATGAGGCAATTGTTCGGCAGTAGCTACGCGACGATTGTAAACAGCGATACTTTCATACATTGGATTTTGATTTAATTCTTGGAAGGAATCCATGTTTAATTCACGAACTGGCTTTGACCCCAAAATTGCTAATACAGGCGTATTATCCATAGCTGCATCATATAAGCCATTAATCAAATGAGTAGCCCCTGGACCACCTGATCCAACAGCGACGCCTAATTTTCCACCGAATTTCCATTGCATCACGGCAGCCATTGCAGCAACTTCTTCATGTTTAACTTGCAAAAACTTAATATTATTTTCAGGATGTCCCATAGCATCCATCAACCCGCTTAATGTTCCGGAAGGAATACCATATATAGTATGAACAGCCCATCCTTCCATGACCTTCAAAGCTGCTAACCCAGCTGATATTTTTTTATCTGACATTCTAACCTGGCCTCCTAAAAACAAAAACGTTGTAAGCGCTTTCATTATGATAACTAAATTGTATATCAACTAGGATAGAATATCAAATTAGTGAAGTAGCTAACAGTAATACTCGGATTTGAAGGAGCAAACATTATTCAATTAATTATTGTAATCACCCTATCTACCGAGGCTGAAGTGTTTATAAGACGAATAGTATAGAGCATATTGAATCTAAAAACAACTTTAGATGATAATTAATTCACGAATAAATTAGTTGGTGTTAACCGTCAGGCCAGTAGCCTGATGAATCATTGTCGCTAACTCTGGTATTTGAGATCGATATTCATCATTTAAACGAGCAATCTGCTGTGAATGAGTCGCATGTCCAATCCGATAATATTCAAAGAAC
>JACRYO010001118.1_pt1 | contig 10509 bp, 10 predicted proteins | sample 8023221 | NCBI WGS metagenome assembly JACRYO01 (sample SAMN15823180, study PRJNA655841) | gut metagenome | isolation source: fecal sample D85 from dog with diarrhoea from SPCA | host: Canis lupus familiaris | place: South Africa: Mmabatho, Mahikeng | collected 2019-09 | reverse complement strand
GCGCCTACTAGTCCAGCGACAAAGTCCGTAAATGAAAAATTATCGATGTCACTATACTCATTAATAGCTAGATAATTGTGATCTTCATCAAAAAAATTATCAATAAAATAATCTCGGTTCATATTTTTACCCAAATACTTTAGCATTAAATCATTTAAAGATTTTTTATCCCTTTCTTTAGTAAACTGATTACGACTACCTTCTCTGTGCTCTTTTTTCATAAACTACTCTCCTTATTAATTTCCATTGTAATATCAATTCTATTTTTTAAGCTACTTACCCTTTACTCAACCAATTCAAAGCTTCTTGCAATATTTCTTGTCTGTTGCAGTCGCTTTAATGTAACTCTCCCATTTTTGTTGGTTGGCGTTTTCCAAATTTAGAAACTCTTTTTTGTCTCTGTAACAAAAGTTCGGAATAAATGGTATTTCTTAATTCTTGACCATTAAGTCTAATCCCTGAAATATTTACTGTTACAGACATAGTTGTGTCTTCAGGTAAACCTTTTGGGACGCCCATAATTCCATTATATCACTAGAATTTACATCCATGAAAGGTACTTCAATAGCTTGGAAGTTATCACAAATACAATATTCTTTGCCTTTATTTTTTATGTTTACTGAACTATATGTTATCTTCCATTCCATACCTGTATCTAGCCAAATTATACTCTCTTTTATTATCGGAAAAAGCCTCTTTATCTCTCACTGGTCAGATGAGAAAGACAATGACTAAAAGCAAGTTGCTACTGACCCACACATTCGAGTCGCAACTAATGTAAAAGAAAACCACTCTACTGTGAATAGAGTGGTTTTTGTGTTCCATTGGTAAAAATTGATATCGCTTCGCACAAACGTTTCAACATAGCAAAAATGAAAAATGCGAGTTTTAAAATCCATTTCCATTGCAATTGATTTTTAAAACTCGCATCACATCATTCGTTTCATTCATTCATCGTTTTCAGTTTTCCACGAAACTCAGCAATCGAATCGTAGCCTTTTTCTTCCATGATTGCTGCCAATTCTTTTGTGATACGGTCAAAAATCGCTGGGCCTTCTTTATGGAGTTCAGTGCCGATCTGCAGCATCGTAGCGCCACATAGGAGATGTTCATAGGCATCCTGCCCATTACGGATACCCCCTGTACCGATAATTTTGATTTCAGGGTTCAATCGTGTATAAAACGCTCGAACATTGGCTAACGCAGTTGGTTTTACATACTCGCCGCCTAATCCACCAAAACCGTCTTTTGGTTTTATGACCACTGAATCATTTTTCGGATCGATATATAATCCATTCCCGATACTGTTGATCGAATTGACATAAGTCAACGGAAATTGATTCAAGATCGCTGCCATTTGATCAAAATGTGCGAAATCAAAATACGGAGGAAGTTTGATTCCTAATGGTTTCGTGAAGCGAGCAAAGACTTGTTTCAATAAATCGAATGTAGCGTCAAAATCATATGCCAACTGAGGTTTTCCTGGAACATTGGGACAAGAAAGATTTAACTCTGTGATTCCTTTGAACGCACTATTTTCAATCATCGTCAGCATCTCTAAGTTTTCAGCTGCGCTCATACCCGCAATCGAAAAGAACAAAGGCTGTTTCCCTTCGTTTTCTTTCTCATAAGCTAATGCGTAGTCAAGATAATAAGAAAAGCCAAGATTTGGTAATCCCATGGAGTTGATACTACCTAGTGGAACGTCAAAGTAACGTGGTTCTGGATTGCCGGCACGTTCAGTGAGTGTACAACTCTTAGTAATAAAAGCTCCTGCGGATGAACGGTCCAGTTCAGCCAATTCGCTGACAGTCATACAGTGGACACCCGAAGCATTCATAAAAGGATTTGCAAAAGTGTGATTGAAAAAAGTCGTTTCTAGCGTCAAGTTATTCTCTCCTTTGATAAATCATTTTTTCCAGTGTATCATTCTCTCTAAAAAATGCAACTAAGAGTTGATAAAAATCAATCCTCTGTTTCTGTGGAAAGAACCTCACCTGTTTGACTATTTAATTTCACCTTCGTTGTTTGTTTCCCATTTTCGACTTTTACTTCCCAATAAGTGGTGCCTAAGTCTTTATCTAGATCCCAGTCAGTTGCTGTACCTCCACCAACTTTTTCAACTGCTTTTTGAGCAGCTTCCTCCGTTGACAACAAATTTGTTGCATCTAAAGCATCTTCTTCTTTCTTTTTGCTGTCATCTGGATCGAGTTTTTCAGGCGTTTGAGCTTCCAGATCTTCTGTATTGGCATCGATTTTTACTTCATATTCATTTTGGTCATCGGCACCTTCGATCTTGTAAAAATAGCTTCCCCAATCACTATCCAATTCTAAACTCGTCACTGCAGCATCTGGGTATTTATTTTGGAAAAGTTCAATTGCTTTTGTGACAGAAACTTTGATCACTTGATTTGTCTCATTTCCTGTACTACTTTGACTGCTTTCTTTAGCAGAAGTTCCTGTACTTGTTGTATCGCTTGTCTTAGTTGTCATAGTAGTAGCTGTCGTTTGACTTACAGATGTGTTCTCAGACTTTGTCGGCTGGCAACCTGCAAGTAGAAATAAAGAAAATAACCCACAATAAATAACTTTTGGTTTCATTTTTTCATATCCCTTCTTTCATAAATAATCCGGTTTCTTTCAGTATACAGAAGAAAAAAGTAAAAGTCATTTTTATACTATTTGTTCTTTTAAATAAAAAAAGCAGCAAAGAAATCAAAAATGCCTCTCAAAAGTTAGTTTGTTCTAACTTTTGAGAGGCATTCATTTTTTTTACTACTTTCAACGATTATGCACGGTGCATTGGAATATCATTGTTACCTGGTTGAACTAATAGATATTGGATTACATCAATATTGCTTGATTCAAAGGAAGCTGCACAAGCTTGCAAATACATATCCCACATTCGGTAGAAAGAATCACCCATTTTTTCAGTGACTTTGTCTTGTACCGCGTGGAAATTTTTCGTCCAATGTTCTAGTGTTAATTGATAGTCACGGCGTAAGCTTTCCAAATCGATCAATTGAAGATCGTTTTTAGTGATATTATCGACTAATTCTGTGACACCCGGAACATAACCACCAGGGAAAATATATTTATTGATCCAAGCGTTTGTTGCGCCACCTTGTTGACGACTGATTCCATGGATCAACGCGGTTCCTTTAGGATTCAATAAGTTTTTCACTACTTTGAAATAACCTTCAAGATTATCAGAACCGACATGTTCGAACATCCCTACACTGGTAATATGATCAAATGTTTCGCCTTTAAGCTCGCGGTAGTCCATGAGTAGGACACGGCATTGATCTTCAAGATGTTCTTCTTTGATTCTTTTAGTGATGTGGTTATATTGTTCTTCACTCAATGTGATACCCGTCGTTTTCAAGTTATACTCTTTCGCTGCAGTAAACATCAATGTTCCCCAGCCGCAACCGATATCAAGTAATGTTTCATTTTCTTTAATGAACAATTTGTCTAGTATATGGTGTACTTTATTGATTTGTGCTTGTTCAAGCGTATCTTCTGGAGTTTCGAAGTATGCACAAGAATAAGTTAATGTAGGGTCAAGCCACATTTCATAAAAATCATTTCCTAGATCATAATGAGAGTGGATATCCTCTTTGTTTTGTTGCTTGGTATGCTTCTCTTTTTTAGGAAGCCATTTTAGATAATCTTTTCCTCGTAAAAAACTATTTGCTTGTTGATAAGCATCATTGATCAATGCTTGGATACTTCCCTCAATCTCGATGCGATGATCCATATAAGCTTCACCTAACGCAAGAGATGCATTGTTGGTGATCTCTTTCATAGGGATTTCTTCGTGGATATTGATTTTGATTTGGGGAGGATTACCCGTATCTCCGTATTGTTTTGTCGTACCATCCCAATAAGTAACTTCAACTGGAAGTGAGAAAGAATGTGAAAATAATTGATTGTATAAAGTCTTCTCTAACATGATTTTCCTCCTTAAAAAAAACTACCCTATAACGTTAATACTAAAAATTAAAAGAATCAACTAAGAAGGTCTCTTTTTTTCAGAAATTTTTCTCAAAACACGTCAAATTTTCATTTTTTTCGCATACATTTTCTCATAATTCAAGATAGTCGTCACTTGTTCGGCTCATCTTTAAATCCAGTCTTAGCAAAAATCCATAAAAGCAGCAACACAGCAACCGTTGATTGGATTCCTAACATCAGTACAAAATCAAAATGGACCAACCCTACTACAGCGGAAATAATTGAACCAACCCCGATCACATTCAGCATCAGATTCGCACTCTCTTTAAATGTATGGATGGAAGAGAAACGGCTTTTTCGTGTCATCCACAAGAAGAATGCAGCGCCAAAGAGGATCAACGCAGTCATGATGAACAAAATGATCCCAAGACTCAAGCTATATGAAAGGATGATCGTCGGCCGATTGCTGGCATAAAACGCTTGTTCAAGAAAGAGTTGAAATTCTTGCGGCGTAGTCACACTAGCAGGGTCAAATGAAGAAAGATAATTCATTTGATACGTTCTGGTTTTATTCCCTTCTTTTTGTTGGATCGTCCAATTGTTTTTTTCAAAGTTGATGAATGCATTTTTTTCTGATTGTTGTGCTTTTAATAGATCAGTACCAATGAGTAGTTCATCTGATTCACTAATGACCATTGGCGCTGACTTTAATTCACCGTTTACTACTTTTAATTGTGAAAAACGATCGACTCCTGGCTGATCGATCAGAGATTCAACTGTCAAAAATTGTGCCATAGGAATTGCTTTTACTTGATTAGCGTAAAACAGGGTGACAGGCACAACCATCAATGATACTAAGAAAAGAAAGATCAAACTGAAGTTAAGCCATGAAAGCTGTTTTCTTCCTGCAAATAATTGCTTAGGTCCAATTAAAGCAGAAAAATAATTCAATGGAAATGTTTGCATATTAACACCTCTATCCTTTTGTTCCTCCAGAAGTTAATCCTGTGACAAAGTTTTTTTGTAAAAAGAAGAATAATAAACAAATCGGTAACGCAATCAAGATGGCTCCAGCGGCAAATAATGAGACCCGCTGATTCGTTACATCAGAGATGAACGTTTGTAACCCTACAGCGACTGTTTGGTTTTCTGGTGTACGAAGCAAGAATTTCGCTAACATGAAATCACCAAATGGACCCATGAACGCCCATAAAGCTTGAACCGCGAGCATCGGTTTGACCAACGGCAAAACGATCTGCAAGAAAATACGGAAATGTCCTGCTCCATCTAATTTAGCGGATTCATCTAAATCGATTGGGACTGTATCGAAATACCCCTTCATCAACCAGGTATTCATTGGGATTCCTCCCCCGATATAGATCATCGTCAAGAACCAATAGTGATCTAATGCACCGAGTAGAAACGCCATCACATAGAAGGCGGTCAATGCAGCCATCGTCGGAACCATTTGGATCACCAAGAAGAACATCAAACTTGATTTTCGACCAACGAAACGATAGCGACTATACGTATAACCAGCCAATGTCACCACCGTTACTTGGATAGCCATTGTCAAGATCGAAATGACCAACGTGTTTTTATACCATGTGCCATATAACGTTTCGCTGAATAACCGAGTAAAATTATCAAGTGTCCAATCACTCGATAAATCTAAACTGAATGCTGCAATATTTCCTGATTTAAATGCCGTACTAGCAGTGATCAGCAATGGATAAATAATGATGATCGATAGAAGAATAAGAAATAGATAGGTAAAAAAATGAGAAACTCTTCGTTGGAATTTTGCGCTTGAATTAAATTTTTTCATCGTTTAGTCCTCCATATTGAACGCATTTGTCTTTTTGAACACCAGCAAGGAGACACAGATAACGATCGCAGAAATGATCAACGTGATCGCAGAAGCCATGGAATACTGTGGAGACGTTCCTGTTGTCAATTTATAGATCCATGAGATCAGAATATCTGTAGAACCGGCACCGCCACCAACACTACCAGGACCACCATTATTAAACAGATAGATCATTGAGAAGTTATTGAAGTTTCCTGTATATTGAGTAATGAACGTTGGTGCAGCTACGAGAAAAATCGCCGGCAAAGTGATATTTGAAAAACGTTTCCAAGCATTTGCTCCATCGATTTTTGCTGCTTCATATAGATCCTCCGAAATCGACTGCAATATCCCTGTAACCATCACATAGATATACGGGAACCCTAGCCAGCCTTGGACCATGATGATTGCTACTTTTGTCCAATTAGGATCTGTTTTCCATGAAATAGCAGAAATATCGACAAATGGCAGATTATTCAAAAAAGGAATGACCTGTGTATTGATTGCTCCGACACTGTCGTTGAAAATATTCGAAAAACTCATGATAGTGATAAATGCTGGCACAGCCCATGGTAAAAGGAAAATGATCCCAAAGATCCGACGAAACTTGATGAACTTTTGATGTGCCACTACTGCTGTGAAAATCCCTAATGTGATTTGTAGCGTTGTTGCACAAAGTGTCCAGATCACTGTCCAAGAGAACACAGATAGGAATGTGTTTCGATAAGAGCTTAAGAAAAAGATACTAAAGAAATTTTTTGCTCCCACCCAGTCAATCAGACTAGCCGGAGGGATATGCTTGAAATCATAATTTGTGAATGCGGTGAACAATGTCACTAATACGGGAAAAATAATGGTAAAAATCATTAAGAGATATGCTGGAAGCGTAAGTAAATAAGGAAACCCCTCATCCCCTACATTATGTATGACTTCCTTCATCGTACGATTTACTTTTTTATTTTCCTTACGCAAAGTAGCGACTCTTTTTGCGTCTAGTAGATTCAATCCATAAAAAATGAAAAAGATGATCGTAATGATCAATTGGAGCGTTCCTTGAATCAAAATAAATAGAGAATGGTCTTCCATCGGTACGCTACCTAATGTGATCAATCCTATCAATGATTGAAACCCACCTAAAATCATTTGGATGATGAATGCTAGAAAAATAACGATAAAGACAATTCCTTTAAATCTTTGTCCATTGGCAAATTGCCCCATGCCGGGGATAAGTGATAGTAAGGTCACTTTTTTTACATTGACTTCATTTTTGTCTTGTTGCATCTTGATGCCCCCTTATACTGCTGATCTATACAAAACTTGCTACTTAATGATCCAACTCGTCAAACGGCTATCCCTGTCTTTTGACAATAAATCAAAAACTCTCAAAATAAGAAAAACTATTTCGAGAGTTTTCTTTTTTCTCACTTCTATCAAAACGCTTCTTTTACAACTTCTACACTTTCTGATAAAAGCTTTGCTTGGAACATCTATTTTTAATGGAAAACTCTATTACTTTCTAGTGCGTGATTTTAATATTTTTGTTCAATTGCTTCTTTGATTGTCTTAACTGCATCAGTTGCAGATTCTTTTGGTGTCTTCGTTCCAGAAGCAGCATCGAACATCAAGTTTTCAGCACCAGTCCAAACTTCTGCCATTTCAGGGATGTTTGGCATTGCTTGCGCATTTTCATACTGGTCAATAACCGCAGTAGTCAACTCGTCATTTTTTGATTTTGCTGTTTCACGTGCAGTTTGGTTTGCAGGGATCTCGTTGACCATTTCAAAGAATTTTTCTTGGTTCTTTGTGTTTGTCACATAATCCAACCATTTTTGAGAAAGTTCTTTGTTCTTAGAGTAATTACTTGCAACCCAGCCTTTTCCACCACCAAATGGTTGATATGCTTCACCGTTGTCCAATGTTGGGATTTTTGCTACGCCATAGTTCATTTTATTGTCTTTATACGTTTGTGCTTGCCAAGGTCCGTCAATGATTGCTGCTGATTTGTTATCCATGAATTGTTGGCTAACGAAGTCTCCAGCACTCTTGATATCTTGCATTCCTTTAGGCCATACATTTTGGAACCAATTTGTTGCATACGTGATCCCTTCAATCGAACCAGCATTATCTAGACCAATATCAGAAGGATCTGTTCCGTTATCACCGAACACATAACCGCCGTAACCAGCTAATAAGCCATAAGAATAATAGAAGTCTGTCCATTTCGCTAAGAAGCCGGTATTTTTACCTGATTCAGATTCAAAAGCAAAACGATCATCTTTTGCTAATGCTTCTAAGTCTTTGAATGTTGTTGGTGCTGTTTCTACTAGATCTTTGTTGTAATAAAGTACCAATGTTTCAATAACTGCAGGTTCTCCGTAAATTTTGCCATCGTAAGTGACCTGAGCTTTGTCTGTTTCGTCATAATCCGCTTCGTTCCCTAGTTTTACTTCTGCTAGGTGTCCTTGTTGACCTAAAGCACCGATTCTGTCATAAGCTGCCATCATTACGTCTGGTCCTTTTCCTGCAGGTCCATCAAGCGAAAGTGCTTCCAATTGTTCGAACATGTCTTTTTCGACTAATTTGATTTTTACATCATTTTCTTTTTCAAAATCACCTTTGATTTCATTGATGTAATCTTTGTACCCAGAATCGACCGATACCGTTAAAGTCTTTTCGTCGCTTTCGCTGCTGCTCGTTGAAGAACTTCCGTTACCACAAGCTGCTAAACCACCTAGAATACCAAGTGACACTAAACCTAACCCCAATTTTTTCACATAGTTTTTCTTCACTTTCTTTTCCTCCGCTTCTTTGGATTCGTTGCTATATAAAAAGTATACTGTTATAAAACTACCTTTTGCAAACGCTTTCTGTATGTTACCGGTAACAACTTATTCACACATAATCAAAAATCCATATTGTTGGATCTCTGCTTTGCCATCATTCAGCAATTCGCTGTTTTGACTGAATATAACTTCGCTTTGTTGCTCAATGAGGTACGCTTCTTGTCCCTGATTGAAGATGGCATGGATTTTTTGTCCATTTAATTCTCGTGAAAAATGGATGACATTTCGACTGTCATCGACCAACTCCCAACAGGTTGTTCCATTGATCAAAATCTCAGATAGTCGTTTACGCAAATAAATCAATTCTTTAGTAAATCCATATAATTCCAAATCCTGTTGTTCTTCTTCCCAGATCATACATTTACGACAATCTGGGTCTTCACCGCCAGTCAAGCCGATTTCTGTGCCATAATAAATACACGGTGCCCCTTTTTGCAGAAACATGAATGTCAAAACTGACTTCATCAGCTCTTTATTCTCCTGACATAATGTCAAGATTCGAGCAGTATCATGGGAATCTAATAGATTGAACGTTCCCTCATTGACCTGGTCTTGATACAGCATTTGCTGATGATTCATTCCACTTACCATTTGCTGCGCACTGATCTTTTGCTTCACAAAATAATCTTTTATAGAATCCGTATAGGCATAGTTCATCACTGCATGGAATTCATCCCCTTGTAACCAAGCTTGTGAAGAATGCCAGATCTCACCTAAAATATAAATATCCGGTTTGATCGCAGTTACCGTTTCATGGAATTTTTTCCAAAAATGATGATCGACTTCATTCGCTACATCTAGGCGCCAACCATCGATATCGAATTCCTTCACCCAGTAAGCCGCTATTTCCAGCAGATATGCTTGCACTTCTTTATTTGCTGTATTCAACTTCGGCATGAAAGGCGTAAACGCAAACGTGTCATAAGCTAAGTTCGCCGCAGTTTCGGGGATTTCCGTCATTTGGTACGTATCTACAGGGAAAGAATGGATATGGAACCAATCTTTATATTCAGAGTGTTCCCCGTTTTTCACGACATCTTGCCATTGAGGCGAATCACTACCGATATGATTGAACACCGCATCAAGCATGATTTTCATTCCTTTTCGATGCGCTTTTTCAATCAATTCTTTCAACTGTTCTTCCGTCCCGAATGCGGGATCAACTGCGAAATAGTCGATAGTATCATATTTATGATTCGACATTGCTTTGAAGATCGGACAAAAGTAAATCCCATTGATCCCTAGATTCCTCAGATAATCTAGATGATCGATCACCCCTTGAAGATCCCCGCCAAAGAAATCATCGCGGTCAGGCGCTTTACTGCCCCAAGGCAACGTACCTTCAGGATCATTACTAGTATCGCCATTTGCGAAACGTTCTGGGAAAATTTGATACCAAACAGTTTCTTTCGCCCATTGTGGAACTTTGAAGCGATCGATCTCATGGAAATAAGGAATGCGAAAATAATAATTTGCCTCTGCTAAAGTAGCTGGCTCGTAAGGGAAAATACCTTGATCTCCATAAAAACACTCCATTCCATCGATTCCAACGATATGGAAGCCATACTGTAAGCGTCTCGTATCACTCGTTTGTTCGATCTCCCAATAGTCATGTACGAGTGTACTCAATCCTTTTTTCATCGGAACTTCCTGTAAATACCATTTCTTAGACGTAATGGTATAAGGATCGCCACTGATAACATAAACTTTTTTAACATCGTCCTTACTAGTACGCAGACGAATTCGAAACGTATCTTTTTCGTACAAAAAAGCATATTCACTTTCTGGACGGTGATAAATTGCTGCCGTATTCATATATTTCCTCCTTTTTTTAAGATTACGTTCTCACTATAAAAGACC
>JACRYO010001194.1_pt1 | contig 10519 bp, 14 predicted proteins | sample 8023221 | NCBI WGS metagenome assembly JACRYO01 (sample SAMN15823180, study PRJNA655841) | gut metagenome | isolation source: fecal sample D85 from dog with diarrhoea from SPCA | host: Canis lupus familiaris | place: South Africa: Mmabatho, Mahikeng | collected 2019-09 | reverse complement strand
TTTTCCTAACTCTGTTCTGTTTATCTTTTTATAACCCAATAAAGCAAATAGTTTATCATAACTAATCATTATAAAAATCTCCTTTCTTTATTCTTTCCTTTATTATAACATAAAAATATTTTAGTTGTCAATAAAAATGTTTTACTAAAGTAAAATTTTTTTAAAAAAAGTATTGACAAAATTTTTAATATAGTGTATTATTGTTTTAGTAAAGCAAAACAATATTTTAGTTTGACAAAGAAAGGAGGTAAAAACAATGGCAAAATTTTATAATACTGGTATGGAAGAACAAGAAACAATTATAAATATTGATTATTTTTCAAAGACAGTCAACTTATATACAAGTAGAAATGCACAATATAACAGACTTTATAAAAAATAGGCGAACCTACACAAACATATTACACAAATAAAAAGATAAGTGGAGCAAGTTGGAATGTTTCTTTTGAAGATAAAAAAAGAATGTCTGCTTTATTTTCAAGAACATTATTGATAGGTACTTTATAAAATCAAAATATTATCGACAAACTACAAACCTATTTATAGATTGATGACTTTAAATTATATTAAAGGGTAATTTGTTATCCAAAAAATAAATTACCCGAAATATTGATTATATTGCATATAATTTTAAAATCAATTCTACGGTTGCTATACATCAATATAACGCACTTTAAAACATTAAAAGTATAAAAGCCATAAAAGTATATGCCTTTAAATATAAAATGTCTTAAAATCGATTGTAAGGACATATACAAGTATATTTATATAAAGAAAGGTGGGATAATATGAAAATAACAAATAAATACAAATTTATTAGAAGTATATCAGTAGTAATATTCTTTTTAATTGCATTATTTAATATTTGTATAGCAAAATCAAATTCAGAAGCGGAAATGATAACATATACAGTTAGCAATGGAGAAACATTATGGAGTATTGCAAAAGAATATACACCGAAAAATAAAGATGTCAGAGAAACAATATACGAGATAAAGAAAATAAACAATATAACAAATTCAAATCTATATCAAGGGCAAAAAATATATATAAAAAAGGACTTCAACAAAGGGAATTGCTAAGTCCTAAACGTTTATAATTAAAATATCTACTATGTTAATAGTATAACACAAATATTAATAAATATCAAGGAAAAGAGGTTAAAAAATATGATAAAAATAAAAAATGATTTACTAGAAGAAAAGAATATAATTCAAGACTATTCAAATACATTTTTTTATATTACAACAATAACAAATCCTATTAGATATGGAGTAGCAGTCAATGTAAAAGATAAAAATCAAATGAAAGAAATAATAGAAAAAATGAGAACAGAGAGAAAAGAACAAATTGAGAGTTGGAACGAAGAACAAAGACAAAGGAATTTAAAAATACAAGGGGGAATAAATCTAAATATGTCATTCTAAGTGATAAATTTATAAACTGTATAATGAATAAGCCATTAAAAGACACTATGTCTAATAAAAATATTCAATACATCATAGAATATCAAGGCACTTATGGAATAGCAACACTAAAACCTTTAACATTATCAGAAGCGGAAACTATAGACTTTAATAAATATAACTTTAAATCATTTTCCGAATTTGCCGATTTAAAATTGGCAATCCAATAATAAAAAAAGAGTTCAAAAAGAGTTCAAAAAGAGTTCGAAAAGAGTTCGAAAAACAATTAAAAAAAATATATAAATGTTGCTTCTGCAATCCCAGTAATGCCAATGATTACCATAATGTTGTAAGCTTCAAATTCAGTAATATAAACTAATTAATGAACGATTTACAAATTTTATTTTTAAGTTGGCAACCCCACCATTATTTTATAAAAAATTGGGGGGGTAACAGGTAGCAAAAAGGGGGGTAACAGGTAGCATAGCATTTCCGCAAAGTCAATAATATCAATGTTTTTCAAGTACGAAAAAATGCTAAATATATTAAATATATTAACATTGCAAAAATGCAAATGTTAACATTTTGCATTTTGCTATAATATAAAAAACGGCACATAAACAATAAAAAGATTTACTTTTAATGGTGCAAAAAAGAAAAGAGGTAGAAAGATGTCAAATTTAGAAGAAGCAAAAAATAAAATTAATTTACTAGATTATATTAAAAATCACACAAACAGTGAAATAAAAAAAGTAGGAAGTGGAAAGTATAGAGCTAACCCTTGCCCAAAATGTAATGGAAAAGACCATTTTACTATATATGATAATAGTAATAGTTATTCTTCTTTCAATGAATGTTGTAAAGGTGGAACAATTATAGACTATTTGAAAGAAGTAGAAAACTACACCGAAGAAGAAGCATATAAAAAGACTTATGAATTAGCAGGTATGGAATATACAAGAACAAATAAAAACAACAATTCTATACATACTAAAAAGAATAATATTGATAATAAAGGAGATAAAAATGATGAGGTGAGTAAGTTTAACTTACGGAGGTATGTCTGGAGAAGTAAATAAAGTAATGAATGAAGAAGAAAAAAAAGAAGCGGAAAGACTAGAATATATAAAAAACCAAAAGAAAGCATTTATTTTAAATGGTATTAAAAAACAGACTACAGAAGAGAAAGAAAAAGTATATAAATACATAGAAGAAAGAGGAATAAGTAGACAAACCGCAGATAAATTTAATTTGTTTTTTAGTAGTGATGTTTATGAGGACAAAAACAAACAGCCTAGAATAGTTATCCCAGTATATCACAATAAAGAGCCTATATCATATGTGGCTAGGGCTATTTTACCAGTAGAACCAAAAGAGAAAGTTTTAAATAGTGCGGGAAAACAAACACCTTTAAATATTGATTATATTTTACAAGAGCCACCAAAAGACAATAATAAAATATATATATGTGAAGGCTGGGCAGACACATTAAGTTTTGAAGATTTACAACAACATTCAATTGCATTACATAGTACAAGCCATATAAATAAACTTATAGAATTTATTAGTAAGAATAAAAGGACCGCTTCTAAGTATGTTTATGTATTCTGTTTAGATAATGACGAAGCAGGGAAAAAAGCAACAGAAAAAGCAATTAAGCTTATTGAAGATATAAACAAAGAAGAAAGAAACGATTTAATAAAATACGATATATTAAAAATACCAAGAAACTATAAAGATGTAAATGAGTGGTACAAGTCAAGACCAGGAGAATTGAATTTTGCCGTAAAAGAGTTTGCAAATAACAACGACTATATTAATAACTTATTTTTAAATGATATAAAAAAAATGAAAGACTACAAAAGCAAAAAGACGGGATTTGAAAACCTAGATAAAGAGATAAATGGAATATATCCAGGGTTATATGTGCTAGGTGCTATTAGTAGTTTAGGAAAAACAACATTTATACATCAAATGGCTGATCAAATGGCAAGTAATGGGGAACATATAATATTTTTTAGTTTAGAACAAAGCAGATTCGAGTTAGTGGCAAAGAGCATAAGTAGACAGACATTCCTTATAGACCCAAAGAGTTCAAAGGTTAGTTTAGAGATAATGCAAAATCCTAAAATTGCAGATATAACAATGGAAGCGGTAAAAAATTACCAAGAAACAGCCGAGAATATAGTTATTGTAGAGGGAAATTTTGAAATAAATGTATTGAAAATAAGGGAATATATTGAAAATTACATAGCAAAAACTGGCTTCAAACCTATTGTAATATTAGATTATTTACAAATATTAAGACCAGTCAACGATAGATGGACAGAAAAACAACAAGTCGACTTCAATGTATCAGAATTAAAAAGAATAAGCAGGGACAACGACATACCTATATTGGCGATATGTTCATTTAATAGAGAAAATTATGCAACATCAGTAAATTTCACATCTTTTAAGGAAAGTGGAGCAATAGAGTATGGTGCAGATGTTGTTATGGGGTTACAATTGTCAATAATTGAAACCTTAACAAAAAATAAAGGGGCATTTAAAGGCGCCCACGATGAAGAATTGAAAAAAGCAAAAGCAGAAACACCACGAAAAGTCCAATTAATAGGACTAAAAAACAGAAATGGAAAATCTTATTTTAAAAGCGAGTTCAAGTTTTACCCACAATATAATTATTTTGAAGAAGAAGAAAAATACGAATACGAATAACCACTTTAAAAGGGGGAATATAAATGGAGGATTTTTTTAGTCAAGTCGAGAAAGAAAGAAAGAAGATAGAAGAAGAAAGAAAAAGCATACAGGAAATACCACAAAAAGAGGTTTTAGAACAATTAAAAGGAATACAAAACATAAGAGATAACAAACAAAAAGCAGAAGAGTTAAGAAAAGAATTATACAGAAGAGCAATAGAAAATATAAAAATAAGTGAAATGGAAATATACAAAATAAATAAACACAATTTTGAAGATAAAAACGAAGTAATAGACATATTACTTTATGCGGTTGGAAAAATGGCACAAGACCCTATATTTTACAAATTAAACATAGTGAAATTAAAAGACTATACACCAATACACAAAAAAGAAGCGGAATAGAGAAATCTATTCTGTTTTTTTACAACGAACATTTATTCAAGAATAAGTTTTCAGAGTTTTCAAAGCTATATAAAAGTAGCAGAATAACAAAGGTTTTACAGTATGATTTATATAACTATTTACTTTCGCTCAAAATTGAGCAAAAATTTATTCTGAATTAATTAAATCTATAAAAAGAGAAAGTAAAATACTTATATAATGTTTTTCAATGTTATATTGATAAAAAAATCCTATAACCCTTGAAAATAGTGTATTAAATTTTTAAAAAATACTTTTTGAAATAGTAGTATAATTTTGAACAAAAAACCGCTTCTTAAATGATAATAAAAAGGGTCTGTTTTCTTTGATATATAAGGGATTAGAGGCTTTTTATCAATAAAATACTTTTTTACTTTTTATCAATATAATACTATATTATATTGACAATACAAAAAGTATATGGTATAATAGTATTATCAAGAGTTACAGCTATATAAAATTATACAAATAGTTTTTAAAAAGGAGAAATAAAAGTATGATAAAAGATGATATAGAAGATTATAAAACTATGTTGAGATTATCAGAAAAGGAAGAAAAGACAATAACGCAATATGAAAGTTACTTAAATGAGTTTGTTAATTATTCATACATAGAAACAATAGAAGATATAACGAAAGAAAAGCTAATATCATTTAAAGAATATTTACAGGATAATTTCAAGACAAACACAGTTAATATTAAAATTACTGTTTTAAATGCTTTTATAACTAAAATAGGGCTAGACAGTAGTTATAAACTTAAACACTTAAAAAAACAACAAAAGGCAACATTAGAAAATGTTTTAAGTCCAGTTGATTATGAAAGATTATTAAGAGTTGCAGAGAATAAAGGAAAAGTACAAATAAAACATATAATGATGGTACTCGCAGAATGTGGCATAAGAATATCAGAGTTGCAATATATTACGGTAGAAGCGGTTAAAAAAGGAGTTGCAACATTTAACAGTAAAGGAACAGTAGAAAGAAAAGCATACATCAATAAAAAATTACAGAAAGAATTATTGAAGTATTGCAAAGATTACAATATAGACAAAGGCATTATCTTTAAAAGCAGGAATGGAAACCCATTAGACAAAGCATACATCTACAAAGAAATACAATGGATTGCACGGACAAGCGAGAATAAAGAAAACAAAGGCACACCCTCATAGTTTTAGACATCTATTCGCAAAGAATTATTTAAGCAAAGCAGGACATAATATTGCAGATCTTAAAAATTTATTAGGGCATAAAAATATAAGTACAACGGAAATATATTTACAAAAGAGTGAAAAAGAGTTAAAAGAAACTTTGAACGACTAGACATATTAATTTTAAAATGGTATATTATAAAACAATAATGAAAGGGGAATATCTACTATGAAAAACATAAGTGAACTCGAATTACTGGGAGCAGAATTTATAAATTTAGAAATAGATGTTTTAAATGAAACCAATACAAGTATTTTTGAAAATGGTATATATAATAAAAAGTATTTAGATATAGAGGAATGGAATAAAGGAATAAAGACTTTTTTAATGTATGAAAGAGAATCTTCAATAACAATGATCAAGCAGACTAAATCATTTTACAAAAGTTTAGCAGAACTTGTAAATAAAGCATATATAAGACATAAAGAAATGCTAGGAGATGTTGACAGACTAGTATTAAAAATCAATTTACAAGTATCTGAAATATTAGAACAAGAGAATAAAATAATTAATTTAGAGAGGTATCAAAATTGTATAGAGGTACAAGAAAATTTAAATAAACTTGTTTTAATAAACTATAAAGATAAACTAGAACAGTTGAATAAAGTTATAAATATAAAATCCTTTAAAGTCGGAGATTTACATAGAACAAAAGAAAAAATACAAAAGGTACAAAAAATAATACAAGAAGCTACTGAAAGACAACAAAGTTATGAAAAAGAAAAGGAAAAATTTCAGATGTTAGAAGAATTGAAAAAAAACCAAAATTCGACAAAAATTTTTTTTGACAATAAAAATGCCGTAATTTCAACAATAAAAGTATTAAATAATTGTTGCGATTATTATTATAGGCTAATATATTTAAGAGAGTTTATAAAAAGTTTACAAACATTAAATATATACAATCACTTTTCTTTTATGAATCCTTTTGACTTGATGTCTTATGAAAAATTAAAAAAAGGTTTGACAGATTTATTAGAGTTGTTGAACGGTAAGGGTATGGATAATAAAGAATTTAATCACATTGCTAATAGATTTATAGGAGTTGAAATCTTAAATTTGAACAAAAGTATAGCTTGTTCAGACAAAAAAACGATTGCTACAGTAAATGAATATGAAAGGATTTTAGCAGATATAAGGAAAAAGTTTGAATTGTTTTATAGAGAAAAAGAAAATATTGTGCACAACGTTTTAAATCTTGAAGAAGAATTTATACACACTCTATCAGAAATGGGGTGGTAAAATGAGTAAGTCAAAACTAACAATATCCGAAACAACCTTGCAAGAGGAACAAAGAGCACAGAGCAAAGATATTTCTTTAATAGATCCAAAAAGATACAAACCATATAAACAAAATCAACTGCTGGATAATATTATAAGAGAATTGCCAAATTATAAACAATTAGATATGTTCGGTAACGCTTCGTCAATAAACAAAAATAGAACAACAAATTTTGAACTTATAATTGAAAATTATAAAGAATTAGAGGAAAAATTAAGCAAAGCCTTGTATAGTAATGGAAAAGCAAATCAGTCAGCAGGGAAGTTACTAGATAGCCTTTTAATATCACTATCAGAAACGGGATTTAAAACGAGTACAGCAACATTACCGTTAAAGAAATATGCAGAATTTACAGGCAAAACAGATTTAAAAGAATTAAGAAAAAGAGTAACGTCAGATTTACAAGTTTTAAAAAGAGTTAAGGTTATAAGTACACCAACGAAGAGAACAAAAAACAATTCAAACGACTATGTGAATACTTACTTGTTTGGTGGTACAGATGGAATATTTAATGGTAATATTGTATTTAAATTTAACGAGGATTTTTTCAAAATATTTGCAGAACAAAGACACTTTCTATATTTACCGTTAGAAGCCTTGCAGTCTAACGAAAAGAAAAATCCTCATACATACTTGTTATACAAAAAGATAGTATCACATAAACGAATCAATGTAGGAAAGCCAAGAGAAAATATAATAAAAGTCAAAGAGTTATACAACTATGTTACTACATTGCCTAGATATGAAGAAATTAGCGAAACAAGTAGACAAATAGGTAAAAGAATTATAGCGCCATTTGAAAGAGATTTAGATGTTATAAAAGAATTTAAGTGGCATTATAATACACAAGTTCCATTGACAGATTTTAAAGACTGGATAAATGCAGACATAGTTATTACCTGGAACAATGAACAACCAGGAACAGAAAGCATAATAGCAGGACAAAAGAAACAACAAAAGAGAGTTGAAAAGGCAAAACAAAGAGCAATAGGCAAAGCAGAAGCAGAGAAAATAAAAGCAGAAAATGAGCAAATGTCTTTTTAATTGACATTACAAAACTATACTAAACTATACTAGACAAATTTATAATATACAACTTAGCAAAACTTAACATTTTTATAAATAACAGAAGCGGACAGGTTGCAAACTTAATAAAAGTTTATATTTCAATATATTCCGCTTCTTAATAAAATTTAGTTGCAAACAGTTACCAATCTAATTTTAAAAAGGGGGAATATCTACTATGTTCACAATAAAAGAAGTTGCTAATAGCCTCGAAATGTCTACACAGGCTATATATAAGCAAAAACAAAGATTAATAAACAAAGGATTTATGATAAAAAACAATAGCAATCAATGGGAAATTACAGACGACGGATTTAATTATTTGCAAGATAAAAAAATTAATTATATGCAACAACATTATACAACCAGTTGCAAGTCAGTTGCAAACCAACCACTAAAAAAAGAAGTCAAAGAAGATACACAAACGGTTGATATATCTACAAATGAAACGGTTGTAAACCTTCTTATAAACCAGTATAAAGAGCAATTGCAAACAGTTACAAACCAGTTGCAAGAAATGACAGAGCAAAGGGATTACTTTAAGGCGAAATTTGAGGAAAAAGACAACCTTTGCAACCAATATATGAATAGTCATCTTCTACCTTTATCAGAAAATGAAACAGAAGAAAAGCAAGAGAAACCAAAGCAAAGTATTTTTAAAAGGTTTTTTAGTAAATAAGAATTAAGTTTTCGCAGTTATTAAAAAAACCGTTAAACAAGTATATTGAATATAGAAGTAGAAGCGGATTATATGCATTGTGAACGCACGAAAATCGGTTTTAAGCAATTATTATTATTAAACCTTATAATTTGTTATTATTATATAAAAAGTTTTAGTTATGTACAATATTGTACGAATAAACAATATTCCTATGTTAAACATAGTATGCAATCCCCCCTATCAACCCCAAAAATGATTTTTAAAAAGGGGACTGTTAAGGGTACATATTTTAAACACGGGACAAATTTTTCATTTTTTTTGTGATAAGATTGTCGGAAATTTTAAAAAATAACTATTTATACTTATACATAGAAAAACATATGTCCCAGCGGGTTATTTTTAGAAAAAGGGTGTCAAAACACCAAGCTGGCGGATAATGGGCATTAAAAAAGATACTGTTATTTTAACGACTTTCTTAACTACTATCTTGACTGCTATCTTAACGAAATTTTGACATAGTGATTATTTTATTTTTTTATGGTTTCGGAGTTATTAGAAAAAAGTGTTATATATGGTTTTCGGAGTTTTCGGACCTATAAAAAAAGACCCTACTAATTTTGTACTAACAGATCAACAGATATAGTTTTTGCAGTTTTTTCAGCTACTAAAAAAAGAGTATGCTGAGTTTTCTGAGTCCTTAAAAAGAGACAAAATACTGACAAAAAGATGACAAAAACAATTGAAAAAGTCATTGAAAAACAAATATAGTTTTTGCAGTTTTTACAGCAGTTAAAAAAGAGTATTTTTACATACTCTTTTAATTGTTCGACTGACATTCGACGAATAATCGTCGAGGGCTCGTTTCGTTTCTAAGTATTGCAACACATTAAAACAAATACCAGTGGTAATTTTGGTAAAAAAGAAAATACCAAATTTATAAAAGTATTTGCGTGGATCTTATTTGTATTTCTTATATATGTCGCCTCTATTATTTGCGTTTGTTACTCTTATTATTATTTTATCTTCTTCAAATGTATAAAGTATTCGATAACTTCCAACCCTTAAACGATACAAATTTTTATAGCCTTTCATTTTCTTTGTATCTCCGTCAGGTAATTTGCTTATTGCTTCATATATTCTTAATTTATGATTTTGGGGTTGTTTTTCTATGAACTTTTTAGCCTCTTTATCAATTTTAATTTTGTAAGTCATCAATAGTCAACCCCTCTTCTTTTAGTATTTCTTCAAATGGTATTGCTTCCTCTTCATCTTTTTTCTTTTCCGCTTCTGTTTTAGAAATATAAGAAAGCAACATTAATTTTTCTGTTATATCCATATCCTCAAACTCTGTTTTTGGATTTATTTTTAATATCTCTTGTTCTATTTCTGTTTCAAATAAGCTTTTAATACCTTGAACAAATTTTACATTTACGAAAGGCATCATACTTGTAATATCTGTCATTAATTGCTTTTGCATTTCACTCATCTTCTTCACTCTCCTTTTCTTCATTATATTCTATTATATCCTCTATTTTACAATTTAAAGCCTTGCACACTTTATTTAATGTATCTGTTGTTACTATCTCGTTTTTATTAAGTTTTGATAATGTTGCAGTTGATATTCCAGCGAGTTTTCCTAACTCTGTTCTGTTTATCTTTTTATAACCCAATAAAGCAAATAGTTTATCATAACTAATCATTATAAAAATCTCCTTTCTTTATTCTTTCCTTTATTATAACATAAAAATATTTTAGTTGTCAATAAAAATGTT
>JACRYO010001452.1_pt1 | contig 10588 bp, 8 predicted proteins | sample 8023221 | NCBI WGS metagenome assembly JACRYO01 (sample SAMN15823180, study PRJNA655841) | gut metagenome | isolation source: fecal sample D85 from dog with diarrhoea from SPCA | host: Canis lupus familiaris | place: South Africa: Mmabatho, Mahikeng | collected 2019-09 | reverse complement strand
ACCTTATCCACCATTTGGCCTCATTATCAAGTTTCTATTCGTAGGCTCGTGAGATTTGCTACACCACTTCCTTCACCCCATCATCGCTGATTTCGGCTTGTGGTTCGCTACGCTTGGCGGTAAATACCCGCGACTGGACTTTCACCAGCTAGATAGATGCCATGCCTGGCACACCTAAAAAACCGCATCATTTATGATACGGTTCCCCATGATTGATCCACCTTACTTGGTGAATTCACTCTACCAACAATAACATCATTCACCTATTATTCTAACTTGTTTTTATTCAGAGACAATAATTCTCCAATTTCCATCATTTTGTAATTCCAATTCATACTGAAAGTAATTCGTTACTTTTTATAGAGTATCAAGGTATTTTACATCAACTCTCACTTGAATACTTTTTTCATTTTGCGTATAAATTGGATTCACTAATTCCACAAATTTAAGATTCGAATTGATTGGTCGCATAACATCATTTTCTACATAATACTCAAGTTCTTTTTCTGATGCAGTTGGATAAAGCTTGAAAAATGTCTCTAAAAATTCAGTGATTTCTTCCGCTGTTTTGGCATCAATTTCTGAATCACTTGCCACTGGTTTTTCCTCATACTTCACTTTTTCTGGTTTTCCAATCATCGTAGGCAGACTCGTCACAATATGGTTGCCTTTTTTATCTTCAAATATCCTCACTTGATATGCAGAAAAAACCTGTTGTGTCTTTTTCCCCTCTGTAATCTTTTGCTCCACTAAAAATGAAATAACAAATTCTTCTGAGTGCTTCTCAACATCTAGCATTTTTACTACTTGAACTTCGGAACTAGTGGGAATATCCGCTCGAACCATATCTTGACTTAAAGTCACCCCTTCCTCAGTCAGATATTGTTCAAGAGTAGTCATTCTCTTTTCGATGGCTTCTTTGTCATTCTTCCAAGAAAAATACTCCTTCGCAAAATCAATCGTAAAGTTCTCGACACCAGAAGTATTCACTATTTTTTCTTTCACAACCACTTTCTCATGAGTCGTGTGTCGGTCAATTGCTGTGAAATTTTTGTATATCCCAAAAGCGAGACTACAAAACAATAAAAACCAAAGGACAAGAACCATTTTTCGATGCTTGCCCACTGAAATTACTCGTTCTTTCTTCTTTTTTGGAGTCTTCTCCTTCTGACTTCGTTCAATTTTTATGTTCATTTTCCATTCCTCTTTTCTATTGTTTGTATCGACCGGCTCCGATAAGATGTTGCTGCCAATAGGGTTCGGTAAGATTCGTCCAGCCCACTGGATCTCCCGCATGGAACATCTGATTCTCTCCTGCATAAATGCCGACATGAGTCACGTAAGTACCAGCATCATAAGTTGAGTGAAAGAAAATTAAATCTCCTGGCTTGGCATCTTTTAGGTCAATATGACTCATGGCATCATACTGATCCTGTGCCACCCGTGGAAGTTTCAGACCAACTTTGGCATAACACCATTGAGTTAAGCCACTGCAATCAAAACCCGTTGCGGGACTTGATCCACCAAATACATAAGCCATTCCTTCATACTTAAATGCCTCGTCAAAAATCCCTTGGACTGTTTTATCATCAAACTGTATCGTGGTCAGATATTGTTTCACCAACAAACAATAAAACATATTTCCGTAGTTGTAGCGCCACCCGCCATTTTCTTTAATGGCGATTGGATTGGGGTAATCAACTTTTTGACCACCTGATTTTTCTTTTGAAAAGGATTCCGCCAAAGCAAAACTATGCTTCTTTCCATTTTTTGCGACATGATTTATATAGCCTCCACCATAATTATAGGCTTGGATGATACTATCTTGATCACAGCCTAACTCTTTAGCTCGTTTAACCAGAGAAGCAAAATAGAAACACCCTTGTTTAATGGATGCCTCGGTATCTAAAGAATTAGGTGGTAAGCCAGCTGATTCAGAGCTTTGCATCACGTCTTTTGCTGTACCACCCGACTCCACTTGAATAATCGCCAAAAGAATCGGTACATAATCTGAAATGTCCGATTCCTTGGCATACTTTTCTACCAGTGACCGATGTTTTAATACTTCTTCTGAGACACTACTGCCACCGGGAGAGGTACCAGAACTGTTGCTTCCTTCACTATCCTCACCAAATAATAAGCCGACACACATCAAGATGCCCATAAAAGAAATCGTCAGGATTGCCAACGAGATTGTACTCAAATTTCTTATGGTCATTTAGTCTCACCCGGCCTTAGTTTTGGAGGATGACTCACTCTTTTTTGTACTTTTCGATTGCCTGCTTTTGCAAGAATAGATCGCTTCTTCGCCTGTTGGATAGGAGTCACTTTTCTTACTGGTTGATTATTTTCTTTCGTACTCAATTTTTGATTTGAGAGTCTTCTTTTGATTTCAGGATTCGAATTCATTTTTACAATTCGATTGGCTGGTACATTCTTTGGTATCTTACTTTTCTGAGATTTGGATTCCTCTTTTATCGGAACATTGCTCCTACCTTTTCTATGACGATTTGCTGAATTTCCCAATACTTTCCGCTTTTCAGCCATTTTTTCATCTCTACGTTGTCGTTGTTTTTCTCGCAACTCCGCTCGATTCGCTTTTTCTTGGACAAGTCCACGCTTGAATTCTTCTGGTGCTTTTTTCGTCTTTTCGATTTCTTTATGCAGATTGTATTTCAAATTAGTTGGTGTATTCCTTACTTGATCCTTTACTTGTTGTGCTTTGGCTTTTACCATTGATTGGGTATCTAGTCCCTTGCCGATTTTTCTTCCGGCCAAATTCATTCGAGATTGTTTCTTATTTTTTGAGATTGGATTTTCCTTATTCGGGTCAGATATTACCTCTTTATTGTTAGATAATGATGGATTCTTTCGTGGAGAACAACCAGAAGACTTCGATCTGGTTTTTGATTGATCTTTTGCTAGTTTCCCACCAACTGCTGCACCACCACCAAAAGCCAATGTTCGCCCAACATTTCGATTAAGTTGCCGTAGTTTACGATTCATCAACATTTGCGGTTTCCGCATGACACGTCTGCCCATTGACTGGCTATCATTGCTTTGGAGGTTGAACATACTCATAATGTCCCCCAATTTGAAATAAATCCCGGCAAAAGTCACAATTTGCAGAAATGCTACCATAAAGAAGGGATAGGTCGCTGAAATATTGAAAAACATGGTAGAAATACTGAATGCCGTGGTGATAACCAAGGTCACTCCCGCTCGCATCATAATCGTATTGAATAAGCGAATAATCGCCTTTTTCCCCAAACTTTCATAAGTTGGCAACATCGACAATAAAAAGCTAATAGGTAGAAACATCGCAAAGATAATGAAGAGAATTTGTGAAAACAACATAATTCCTGTCAGAAGAAAGACAAAGAAGGAAATCCCAATATTGAACAGCACCAAAAAAATCACGGTCCCTAAGCGGCTCATGGTCTTGGTTATACTTAGATTCGCATTGTCATTGTCTTCAATCTCCGCTTTGACCGCTTCTTCCCGATCCTTGCCCTTGTTTTCATCCGGACTCACGAATAGAATCTTGTTGACCCGATCTTCGCCAATTTCCTCTATATTGGAATCATCAAATTGCAAGAGTAACCAAGGCTGCTGGACTTGAATTGAAAACAAACTATCCCGAATCAAATCCACGCTATCTTTTCCTTGGCTTTTTGAATTGGGTACAACAATCTCGGTCCCAAGGCTAAGAGCCGCTTCACTAACATCTGAACTAAAGTCATTAATTTTTGTGATATAGGTAGGCGCATACGCAATAAAAGAACCCGAAAGTAGAAAAATCATCACAAAATTAATCACGGCTCGAACTGCTTTCGTGGTTTCTCGTTTTAATAATCCGGTATACGCCACATACACCCCTAGAGCTAAAATCATCAATAATAGAAACCCAAAATAAAATCCGGAGGTCTGGAGTCCATTTTCAGTAATACCAGCCAATGTTTGGATATTCTTTCCAATACTTTCAGCCGTATCCGAAATGAAATCTAGTTTATAAGCTTCTTGAACCACATAACCCGTGGCGTTCGACAAATACAAACTCACCGTCCAAATGAAATTAGTAATGGCATAAAGACCATACATTACGCTCTTTCCTAAGCCATCGCCCCAATTCCACGGTAGCCAATCCCATGAACTATCCACAAAGAAATCCAACTGATAGTTACCAAGTGAATATTGGGAATAAAGATTTCCGGCTTCAACTGTATCATCAACCAGACCAGTTGCCTCAGCTATCGTACCGACTAAACTCAATAGAACTGTCAGAGTGATGATGCTAATAAAAACGATTCCCACAATCCGAAAAAGTTTCTTTTTCATCCCCTCACTCCATTCTCTCATGAATAGGTGGACGGGTATCAAAAGCATGGAAGAGTTCTTCAAAGACTGGATGAACTTGAACCACACCTACTCGCCCATACAAATCTTGCATTAAACACTGACCGTTTTCCAAATCTCTCAGGCGTTTTTGATTGCTTTCATCTTCTCGATCCAAGCCAAAGAATTCCAAGATTTTCTTGATTTCATGAATATCGGTACTGCGAAACGCAAACTTCAACCCGATATTATTCTTCAAGCGTTCATCCAGTAAATCATCACTATTTTGCGTAACAAAATAAACTCCGGCATTCATGGCCCGCCCAGCACGAACGAGCTTATTCGATAATGTTTTTCCTTGTGCCACTTGAAGAAAACTCCACGCCTCATCCAAGTCCACTATCTTGAAAATTTCTCGGTTGCTATGGATGAAGTCCAAAGCAAAAGTGGAAATGACGATTAGCATAGAAACACTAAGCAACTCCATGGTGGTATATTCTTCAAAAGTGGTTTCTGCATCTGGTAAAACTAAATCCGCTACTTGAATGATATTTAACTGTTTATCTAAACTAATCGACTGGGTAATCGAACCATCTGAGAAAAGCAAATGGGCAAAATCATAATCGGTAAAGGACTCGATATGATCGGCGATATTTTCCGCAACTGTTGAGCCCTCTTTTCGAAGCTCATTAATAACTTGTAGTAACCCTCGTTGATCACTTTGAGTAACGGTTCGAATGGCTTTGCGCAAAACAGGAAACTTCTCCCCATCCCGACTAGAAATTCCTGTTAAAAAAGTCAGGATATCAATCGCTAGACTTTCTGAGTCTTTCTTTTTCTTCATGATGACATAGGGATCAAGTAAGCCTTGATTTTCTGGCTTACTAGTCAAGTTGAGAATATTAATTTCATCCGCAATTTCTGGCAAGGTTTCTTTCCATCCACCACGTTCCCCTTTTGGATCGACAATCACAGCTTGACCACCAAAAAGGACGGCATAATAGACTAAGAGATTATTACTAAAGGATTTACCTCCACCAAGAGAACCAAGAAAAGCTGCGGCAAGTGCATTGGTAACTGACCCCTTTACCCCTTGTGAAGCCAATGCCGGTTTTAGATAAACATTGCGCCCCGTATCTACATTGTAACCAAAGTAAATGCCTTCCAATTCTCCTAACATTTGAGTGGCGCCAAAACCAAGTCCTGCTAAAAAATCAGACGTAACATATTGGATATAGTCATTCATATATCGCTTACTAGAAGGTAAGAATTCTTCATGTAGACCCATCATATCACCAAAGGGCCGGACTAGTTTTACATTGGTATCGTCATAAAAATCCAAGACTTCGTCACAGCAGCGTTTTAGTTCATCAACTGATTCTGCACTCACTCGAACCACATAGCTCAATTTGTACATGGATTCCTTGGACTGATCCAAGGTGGTTTCTAGTTCATCTACTGAATCCAAAGCGTCCAAAACATTCGAATTGGTCTCATTGTCGGATTGATAGGCGTGGTTGTCTAAGTCTTTCAGTTCCTTTTTCTTGTTGCGAACGGTGGCAAGTGCCTTTTTATTGGTGACAATCTCTACATTCATACTCGTGTCGATAGGAAACGTGAATTGTTGTTGCTGGTAATAAAAAAGTTCCGAGGAAGGAAATTCCATCTCTCCCACAATCGTGTTGATTGTTAGATACGCGACATAAGACTCGTGATTTTCATGTTCAATCCGTAAGTAACGGGACTTTTCTTCAATCAAACAACGACTGGGACGTAATAAGTCATAACGTTTCACCAGCGTTTCTGATTTCAGCTTTTTCTTTGGCAGCTGAAATTCATATTCTTCAAATGGTGTACCTTTTTCACCATAGATATGTTCAATCAAGTAAGTCAGATCACTCGGTGTGACTCGTCTGACTTTAAATCTCCGAGCTAATTTACTTTCCATTAATTTTTCAAGCTTAGTATACCGGCGAATTTCTTCATTGGATAAAGAAACAAAATCCCCCATCAAATGATGATTCACCCCATAGACAAATTCTTGAATCCCAGAAAAGAAAGATTTTTTGAGACTTTTTAGATTGACCTCTTCATCTGTCGCAATCAGTTTGAAGCCAATAAAAAAGCGATAATCAATCTGACTATCGCCAATCATAGATACTAATGCATCTGTCTGTAAATCAATTCGTTGTAATGCAACTTCTTTGAGTCGCCCGGTAATCTCTTTCTTCGATCGTTCTTGCGTGGCCCGAATACTACTTTCTGTGGCAATTTGTAAGGCATGGATCTTGCCTTCTCTGTTCTGGGCAATCAATTGACGAAAGCTATCGTGTACTTGATATTTCTGTTCAGGTGATAAGAAGGAATAGTTATAAGGCACTAATTCATAGTAGGCAAAACACTCGCCTTCTTGGCTAAAGACAAGATTATTCTCGATATACTTAATCGGGTACATAGTTTACACTCCTTACCAAAGTGACAGGTTCATCCCATCGTTTCTTCTTTTCTTTGACTTTCTTTCCTGCAAAAGTAACCTTAAACCGCAAGTGATAACTGATAAAGGACCGTAAAAATCCCAATGGCTTCTTGCCGTCAAAGGTCTTTTGCGACATAAACCACATAACCGCCGCCGGTATGCCCAAGTATTTTAAAAAAGCCCCCTCTATCATAGACAGCGGAGGCACATGGGCAAATACGATGACAAACAGCAAGGACAAAACAAACCAAGCCATCTGGTTAAAGGTCACAGGAAAAGGCAGCTGAAAGTCATTAATCGCGTATATGACTTTTTCAACTGCCCAGATACTAGTATAACTTTTTATTTTCTTCATCAAACCATTCCTTTAAAAAGAAGGATAGTTTAGAAATCAACTACCCTTCAATAATTTTGTTAATATGGATACTCAAAAACACCTCGACTCGTTACCAAATAATTTCCCCCAATCTCCAAGTCTCGACCACACGCATCAAAATCAATATACGTCTTCAAGTGTTCTGGTACTTCGCCAAAATCACCATTTTCAACAATCAAGAAATACGCTACATCACTCATATCATCACAGTCCGGATAATAGACAATATCATCCACATGCTCTACCATTTCTTCAAAAGAATTAAAGAAAGCGTGTTGAATCTCTGAAGCAACTTCACCAACTGGTGTTCCTTCAAGTTCCTCCGCTAAGCCACACAACCGATTAATTTCCTCAATTGGCGTATATTCATCAATCTCAAAAGGCAGTTCATAATCATGAATCGCATATTCTTCATATTCGTCATTTAATCCAATCCGTTCTTTCACTTCATCAAAATCGATAGGTGGGGTAAACCACGCCCCCACCAACTCACCTTCATTGTATTTTCCAAGATTCGCGATATAAATACGCATCTGTTCCATCATGATTCCCCCTTATGCACCGACGATTCGATTAAACAAATTCAGTAAGACATCTTTCACACCAGAAGCATTAAAGACTAGACCTACCGCAATCAAGGCAACCACCAAAAAGCCAATCAGTTTAGAAAACTCTCGCTTAAATCCTAAAAATAAACCAATGACTACAATCGCCAGTAAGACTAAAGATTGGGCGTTGGTCAAAAACCATTGATACAAATTTTGTCCGAAATTCATTTCATCACTTTCCTTTCTTTTCCATTGCTTGACCCGCCACTACCACCAAAAACCAATAACATATCTTTCCAATTTCCATCAAAATTCCTCTTTTCATACAATCAAGTTTTCAATTGTCATACTTTGTTGTTCTAAAATCTTTTTGTGCCGTTCAGATAATTCGGCGTTTAATACCATGTCACTAATAAAAGAGGTTCCTCTAATACGATCCAATTCAATCGTCATTTTTAAAGTAGGGGCGACTTGCCTTCCTAACCAGTTGTAAGTTCGTTCTATCGTGTACGGCTTTGGCTCTGAGGTCAATTGAATTTCTTTACGATTTCGACCGACAAATCGGCCCCACTTTTCATTAAGAGGCCAGTTGGTTCTTCTTTTTCCTTGTACCTTGTCTGCAATTCGCATGTAGCGAGTAATGATTGAAAACGTAGTGCTCTCAATACTTCTCCCTTTCATCAAATCCATAATTGCGTGATAAGCACGTTCATTTTTCAACCGAATTTCAAACCGATTCTTCGTTTCTGTCTGGTCGAGAGGTATCCCTAGTTTGATATATTGCTCATAGTCTTTTTCATAGAGACAAAAATAAACCTCACTTTTGAGACTGCCTATATATAAGGTATTCCCCATGCCATCCTTTTCATCAGCTTTCAACAGCTCCCCCGACCGATAACTTTTAAAGGTTCGGAACAAGGAAATACATTCTTCGTTTTGGCATTTTTTGGTTAAATAGGGAATATTCAGTAATCCTGCACGGTCATTGATTGCCAAATCCAATCGTTTCATCACGCCGCCTAACTTTAAACTTGTCTCAAAAAAATCATACCAACTTCTTTTTTGCGCAAGCAAAAATGTTTCGAATTGCCGACAACCACGTCCTTTCATTTCAATGAGAATACCTTTGTCTTCTTCCTGAGATACCATCACTACAATATCTCCCATAACATATTGTTCTTGGTAAGAATAAAAGGCATAATCCTCATGAAGCATATAATCAAAATTTAGATGCAAAACCTCTTGTATAATTTTTCGTGCGTTTGTAGTTGGAAATCGAATGCGTACATAATCAAATAGCAAAGTTAAAGGTAAATCAGGGTTGAACGTTTCTAGCTGTTGAAAAATCTTTCTCATGACACTTTTAGCCGGAACCTTCTTTCCCGACTCAATTTTATTGAGATACTCTCGTGATAAATCACAAGCTATTGCCAATTTGTTTTGAGTGACCTTATACTCCTTCCTTTTTTCCTTCAATAGTTCTTTTGTAAAATTTCTTCTCATTGATGATTCACCACCAAATTTCAAAATGTGAACTATCCAACTTGAGTTCACATTTTCTAAAAATACTAATTATCCTTGATATACCAGCAATTCTTAATCGTTGCTTGCTTATTTTTTGTGTTTTTGTATCCCCCTGTTAGATACGGGGGGCGAGACATCATGGCCGGCTGGCGCCGTCCATGAACAGGCACAGCACCACGGAGGATTTCTGCTTCGCAAATCCTCCGCGGTCAGCGCCTATCAGTTGGTTTATTTGGCGGTTACTCCTCGGCAATGCCCCCAATTTCCAACTCTGCCTTAATCTCAAACAAGTCTTGACGGATATTCGATTCTTTTGCATGATCCGCAATCCGTTCCAATTCACTGATGACTTGATTCAGCTCAATTCGAGCATCGGTTTCCTCGTCCATTACATATGAATCACCAGGGACTTTCACCCCATTTTTGCAAATATCAAAATTGAGCCGGCGTAATTCTTCTAGTTCTGAATCTGACTGAATCTTACCAATCACCCAGTAGATTTCTCCAATCAACTCATCATAAATCATGCCTATCCACCTCCTTTAATCTTCTGGCAATATCAAAAATGACCGGAACTGTCACAGAGTTTCCGGCCTGTTTGTACAATTGACTATCTGAATTGACTTGAGCTGCCCGATCAAAAGCACAGTCTGGAAAGCCCTGAAGCCGCCAGCACTCTCTAGGTGTTAGCTTCCGAATCTGATACTGATTTGTGACGACTGCTTGTTGGTCTCCTGTTAATAAGGTATGCACACTTTGTTTTCCCAGACGTCCTCGGCGACTTGTGGAATTAGGAAAAGCCAGGTTCACACTGTCCCCTGGCTTCACCTCTTGATATTCTGTTTTATTTTTTCGAATCATGATCTTCGTTCCACCTTGTTTCGTTGACAAAGTGGGAGCTGTTCCGGTCACCTCGTAAACCCGATTACCTTGTTCAAAATTTCCCGGCAACATACCGGCTACTGAAATCCCCTCATTTACCGGCAATGCGATTTTGATTCCTTCATCGCCTGTTAAGGTTGGTGCTACACCATCTGAACCATAGACTTGGCCCCCCATTCCACGATTGGAAGGATTGATATTTACTAAGTTTCTGATGTTTTGATCAGATGTTGGAGACGATCCAATGATAGGAAATACCTGTTCGGTACATGCGTCTCGAGAATGTCCGATAAGGAAGACCCGCTCGCGACTTTGGGGAACGTAGGCCTTTGAGTTAAACACCTGCCATTCCACATCATACCCCAATCCATCCAGCGTTCGGAGGATCGTCTCGAACGTAGCCCCTCCTTCGTGATTGAGTAATCCCCGGACATTCTCAAGGAATAG
>JACRYO010002198.1_pt1 | contig 10634 bp, 9 predicted proteins | sample 8023221 | NCBI WGS metagenome assembly JACRYO01 (sample SAMN15823180, study PRJNA655841) | gut metagenome | isolation source: fecal sample D85 from dog with diarrhoea from SPCA | host: Canis lupus familiaris | place: South Africa: Mmabatho, Mahikeng | collected 2019-09 | reverse complement strand
TGCAATTGGTTTGCAAAATCCTGGTCTAGACGTTGTTATGCATAAACTTCTTCCAGAATTAGAGGAGTACAATGAGTTACCCATCATCGCAAATGTTGCTGGTGCTTGTGAAGAAGACTATGTAGAAGTTTGTAGCAAAATCGGCGAAGCGCCAAATGTGAAAGCAATCGAGCTGAATATTTCCTGTCCAAATGTCAAGCATGGCGGTATCGCTTTTGGAACAGATCCTGATGTTGCTTTTCAATTAACACAAGCAGTAAAGAAAGTTGCTTCTGTTCCTGTCTATGTCAAACTATCCCCAAATGTGACAGACATCGTTCCAATCGCTCAGGCAATCGAAGCTGGAGGGGCAGATGGATTTACAATGATCAATACACTACTTGGTATGCGGATTGACCTTAAGACAAGAAAACCAATTTTAGCCAATCAAACAGGTGGACTATCCGGACCAGCAATCAAGCCTGTCGCTATCCGTTTGATTCATCAAGTGGCAAGTATATCCAATCTTCCAATCATTGGGATGGGCGGCGTGCAGACAGTGGACGATGTTCTTGAGATGTTTATGGCTGGAGCAAGCGCTGTAGCTATAGGGACTGCGAATTTCACCGATCCCTATATCTGTCCTAAACTAATCAAAGAGCTCCCAGTGCGAATGAACGAACTAGGTATTGAGTCACTGGAAAGATTAATCAAAGAAGTGAGAGAGGAACGTGAACGATGAACCAACTAAACCAACGACCAATCATTGCATTAGATTTTTCAACTTGGCAAGAAGTAGAAGACTTTCTTCTTTTTTTCCCAGAAGAAGAAAAATTGTTTGTGAAAATCGGAATGGAATTGTTCTACCAAGAAGGACCTGAAATCGTACGTTATTTAAAAGATGCTGGTCACGATGTGTTTTTAGATCTGAAACTTCACGATATTCCGAATACGGTCGAAAAAGCAATGCGGGGACTGGCAAAGCTTGGTGTTGATGTCACATGTGTTCATGCAGCTGGCGGTATTCGCATGATGGAGGCGGCAATGCGTGGATTAGAAGAAGGAACGCCAGAAGGTGGGAAACGTCCCCTACTTCTAGCTATCACTCAACTTACCTCTACAAGTGAAGAGGAGATGCATGCAGATCAACTAATCGAAGTTCCTTTAGAAAAAAGTGTGATCCATTACGCTAACTGTGCCAAAAAAGCAGGATTAGATGGTGTGGTTTCTTCTGCTTGGGAAGTAGAAGCGATCAAAGAAACGGCGGGAGATGAATTTGTTTGCTTAACTCCAGGGATAAGACCAGAAGGAACAGTCGTAGGAGATCAGACAAGAGTAGTCACACCTTCTCAAGCAAGAGAGATTGGCTCAACTTTCATCGTTGTGGGACGACCAATCACACAGGCAACTGATCCTTATGAAGCATACCGAGCGATTCAAACAGAATGGAGCCAACCTAAAATGAATGTAGAACAAAGTATCGCAAAAGATCTATTAGAGATTGAAGCAGTATTTTTAAATCCAAGTAATCCTTTTACTTGGGCAAGTGGAATCAAAAGCCCCATTTACTGTGATAACCGAATCACGATGAGCTATCCAAAAGTCCGAAAAGAGATCGCAAAAGGCTTAGCAAGAAAAATCAAAGAAGCTTTCCCTGAAGTACAAGTAATTGCTGGAACTGCAACGGCAGGAATTCCTCATGCTGCATGGGTAGCGGAAATATTAGACTTGCCAATGGTCTATATTCGAAGTAAGGCGAAAGATCATGGGAAAGGCAACCAAATCGAAGGGCGTATAGTTGAAGGTCAGAAGATGGTTGTGATCGAGGATCTGATTTCTACAGGAGGTAGCGTCTTGGAAGCAGCTGAAGCAGCAAAAAGAGAAGGTGCAGCTATCCTTGGTGTTGCAGCTATCTTTACGTATGAGTTGCCAAAAGGAAAAGCAAATTTCGAAAAAGCCGAAATCCCTCTTATGACGTTGACCAATTACTCTGTATTGATCGAAGCAGCTTTAGAAGATCGTTATATCGATGAGCAAGAATTAACTCTGCTAAAAGAATGGAAAAAAGATCCTGAAAATTGGCAGTTTTAAGTACAAAAATACTTAGATAATTGAAGAAATAAAGCTATATTATTTTGAATATTTCTAAATTACCATTTCTCTACACCGTTATATTTTTTAAGGATACAGTTTATGTAACTGTATCCTTATTTTTTTCATAACCCTGCATGGATGATTTGGATGAGGAGATACATCCATAAAATACATATGCATGATCTTCAATAGCGCTGATTACACAAAGTATGAACGACTTCAACGAGTCAAAATAGCCCCTCAACTGTGTTCCTATCCCACAGTCGAGAGGCTATTTTTGTTTTATATATGTAGAAAAGCAGTTCAACACTTTTACAAAATAGATTGAACACTTATCAGTAAATGATAAAAGTGTTGGGAAATAGTTGTAACTATAGCTTTTACAGGCTGAACAGAAGTTGGCACGGTATTTGCTTTATATAAAACTGTCAGCGAGGAGGAAATAAAAATGAATACGATTATTCTAGCTAGTCACGGCGCATTATCTCAAGGTCTAAAACAAACAGCTGAAATGATCTTGGGACCTGCCACTAATATTTATGCATTATCGGCTTATCGCGATGAAGATGAGCCGATAGAACAACAAATACAAAGTATAGTTTCAAAATTAGGAAAAGAAAATCTATTTATTCTCACAGATATCTTAGGAGGAAGTGTCAATAATGAAATGATAGGACTGTTAAAGAAAGAGCCAGCAATACGCTTGATCACAGGAATGAATCTACCCTTAGTGATTTCAATCGCCACGCAAGTTAACCCAATTGCTGCTGCAGATTTAGAATTGATTATCGAAGAAAGTCGGCAGTCATTGATTGATTGCAATCGATTACTAAAAAAATCAAATGAAGGAGGAGATGATCTATGATCAAGTTCATTCGTATCGATCACCGATTGTTGCATGGACAAGTGGTGTTTTCTTGGAGTAAATCTTTACAAATCAACCGAATTCTGGTGGTGAATGATGAAGCAGCCAATGATGAATTTAAAAAAATGTCTTTAGAACTATCAAAACCTCAAGGAATCAAACTCAATATATTTACCGTTGAAAATACCTTGACAAAAATATCTAAAATAGAAGCATTGAGTGAAAACATCATGATGATCTTTGGAAATACCAAGGATGTTCGTCAGTTTTGCGAAAGTTACTCAAACGTTAAGGAAATCAATTACGGAGGCATCATAAAAAAAGAAGGATCAAAACAATTCAGTAATGCTATCTTCTTGACTGAAAATGAGATAGAAGATGCGAAAGTACTAAAATCAATGGGCATCAAACAGTTCATGCAACAGGTTCCAACCTCCAAAAAAGAGGATTTGAATACAATGATTTAAAAAGAAAGGAGTTTACGTTATGTTGTTTCAATCGATTGCCTTAGGTCTGGTCGGAATCATGTGCATCTTGGACTCTAGACTACTAGGGAGGATGAATTTTGAACGGCCTTTAATCGTGAGTACGTTAGTTGGGTTAGTATTAGGTGACTTGGAAAAAGGTTTGTTGGTTGGTGCTTCTCTGGAATTGATGTCGCTTGGTCTGGTAAATATCGGAGCAGCAGCGCCACCGGATATGAATATGGCGTCCATTATTGCTACAGCTTTTGCTATTCTATCTGGCTCCAATGCTGAAACTGCTCTGACTATTGCCATTCCAATCTCTGTATTAGGACAAATGCTTGGAATATTGATGCGGACGGTACTCTCAAATCTGACACATTGGGCAGATAATTTAATCAATGAAGGAAAGTTCAGCAGAGCACGACGGATCCACATAATCTATGGTACGGTCTTATATTCACTGATGTATTTTATCCCTATCTTTTTAGCTGTTTACTTTGGAACAGATTTAGTGAAAAATATCGTGAGCAGTATCCCAGTATGGTTGACAAATGGTCTGACTTTAGCAAGCAAAATTTTACCAGCATATGGTTTTGCTTTGTTGTTACAAACGATGTTGACGAAAAAAATGATCCCGTTTTTATTACTTGGTTTTCTAATCACAGCTTACTCCGGATTAAGCATCACAGGTATCGCAGCTTTTGCTTGCATTGTGGCCTTTGTGATGGCACAAGTCAAATTCAATGGTAAAGATAATAGGACAGCTGTAAGCGAACCTGATCCTTTAGATGATTTATAGAAAGGAGTTTTTTTATGACTAAGAAAGATCAAAATAGTTGGAAGTATTGGCAATTTTTCTGGCGTTCGTGGGCAATACAAGCTTCGTGGAATTACGAACGACAAATGAATATGGGATTTATGTATGGTATTGCACCAATCATCGATAAAATCTATGACAAGCCAGAAGACAAACAAAAGAAAATCGATGCTTATGAGCGGCACATGGCTTACTACAATTGTACGCCGCAAACAAGTTCATTCGTTTTAGGACTAACAGCATCTATGGAAGAACAATATGCCGAAGATCAAGAGAATTTCAATCCGGAAACCATCAGTGCTTTGAAGACTTCGCTTATGGGCCCTTTGTCAGGAATCGGAGACTCTTTCTTCCAAGGAACCATACGTGTTTTGGCCTTTGGCTTTGGAATCAATCTCGCTCAGCAAGGTAGTATCTTAGGCCCTATCTTGGCCATTATCATCTCCTTCATTCCGTCCTTTTTCGTTACATATTATGGCGGAAAAATTGGTTATAATACTGGGAATAAATATTTAGCGAAACTGTATCAAGAAGGGCTGATGGATAAAGTGATGTATGTTTGTACGATTATCGGTTTGATGGTCATTGGAGCCATGATTGCTAGTATGATTGGGATCACCACGCCGCTAAGATTCGGCAAGGCGTTTGTTTTACAGGATGTTTTAGATAATATCATGCCCCAGTTGATTCCTTTAGGGCTGACATTTTTTATGTATTGGTTGTTGCAAAAGAAAGTTCGGACCGGTTTGATGCTCACTATTTGTATCGCTGGTGGTGTTTTACTAAGTTTATGCGGGATTTTTAATTAAGGGACCAACCTAATTTAGGTTAAAAATAAATAGTATGAGGAGGAATTCAAACATGAATTCAACATTAAGTCCAAAAGATATCGTCAAAGAAATCATCGCGAACAAAGAGGTGGAGTCCATCGTATTTGTCGGCTGTGGTGCATCGAAAGCAGATCTATATCCAGCAAAATATTTTTTAGAACAAAACGCAAACAAATTACGTATCAGCCACTTTACGGCAAATGAATTCAATTATGCGACACCTCGCTCGATCAACGATCATACTGTAGTTATTTCAGCTTCATTGGGAGGTACGACTCCTGAAACTGTTCAAGCTAACGCAGTAGCGAAAGAACAAGGTGCCACAGTTATTAGTTTAACACATAGCGTAGATTCTCCGTTAACGAAAGACGCAGACTATGTGATTTATCATCGTTTCACAGAAGATTACGCAGCAAAACTAGAAAAAACAGGTTACTGCTTAGAACTTGCAGTTGAACTACTAAATCAGATCGAAGGATATAAAGACTACGATAAGATGATGGATGGTTTCGACAAAATTTATGATTTGTCGCAAGAAAGTGCAAAGGGAGCACGTCTACAAGCAAAAAAATTCGCCGAACGTTTCAAAAATGAAAAGGTGATATATGTTATGAGTTCAGGAGCGACTCATGAAGTTGCGTATTCCACTTCTATTTGTTTAATGATGGAGATGCAATGGATTCACTCTGGTACTTTCCATTCTGGTGAATTTTTCCATGGTCCATTTGAAATCACGGACAAAGACGTACCATTTATCTTATTGATGAATGATGGTCGTACGCGTCAAATGGATGCCCGAGCACTGACTTTTTTGAATCGTTTCGATGCAAAAATAGAAATCGTAGATGCACTGGATTGGGGACTGTCTGCCCACATTGCGAAAGAGGTTCTTGATTACTTCAATCCATTCGTCATCACAGCAGTATTCCGCGTCTATGCAGAAGAATTAGCTGAAGTACGCCAGCATCCACTGACAAAGCGTCGTTATATGTGGAAATTAGAGTATTAAACTAGAGCTGAGGCCAAGTGCCTCGGCTTTTCTTCCTATGCATTGAAAAGGGTTTCTTATTCTCGTACAATTGATTGAGCAAGAGTAAATTGGGTGGTGTTGATCATGAACAAAAAAGTAGAAAAATATTTAAAAGAGCTGACAAAAAATTACAGTGAGCATCATGCAGAAGATTTTTCAGCTTTATCAATTAGCGAAAATGTCGGTTTGAATCGAAGTACAACAAGCTTCTACTTAAATCAAGGAATGAAAGAAGGAATATTGGTCAAGGTCAAGAGTTACCCCGTCTCTTTTTTACATGTTGAAGCTTTAGCTGAACTTGGCATTTTTCACAGAGAATCTGAATATGAAACTTGGGAAGACTTATTTGCAGCAGAAAAAGCCAATGCATTAGAAACGGTGATTGGAGCAAATGGCAGCTTAAGAGAAGCAGTTGATCAAATAAAAACAGCAGTACTTTATCCTGGGAATGGGTTACCTATTCTTTTATCGGGCAATAGCGGTTCAGGAAAAACATTTTTAGCAGAAAAAATCTATGAATATGCTGTAGCAGAAAAGGTCATCCCAAAAGATGCTCCGTTTATCTCTTATAATTGTGCCCAATATTTCAACAATCCTGAACTCTTGTCTTCTGCTTTGTTTGGCCATGTCAAAGGAGCATTTACCGGAGCAGAAAAAGAACATATTGGATTGATAGAAAAAGCTGATAATGGCGTATTATTTTTGGATGAGGTTCACCGCTTAAGTGATGAAGGGCAAGAAAAGCTTTTTACATTTATGGATACAGGAGAAATTTCACCGATGGGGGACAATGCAATCAGACATAAAGCAAACGTCCGTATGATATTTGCAACAACTGAGAATGTCTATCAAACATTTTTGCCGACCTTTATTCGCCGTTTGCCAGTGATTGTCATGTTGCCGAATTATGAACGTCGTCCGCAATCAGAACGTATGCAACTGATAGACACATTTTTTATCAATGAAGCGAATATTTTGTCAAAACGCATCGATGTAAGTTATCAACTAGTGGACTTTTTGCTTAATAGTGACTTAGAAGGCAATGTAGGGAAGATAAAGAACATCGTGAAATATGTCTGCGGTAGTGCGTACGCCAAAAACCAAAATAGTCTGTCTATTCGAGTTCGTTTGAAGGATCTTCCAACTGAAAATACCATGCAGCTAAAAGAGCAGCTAAAAAAAACGATTAAAGCTTTACCAGACCGCCAATATTTGCCGCATACAGCTAACCAAGTCTTTTTAGAATCTTCAGAAGTCAGGCAAATCAGACAGTTATTTGAAAAAATAGTGCAAATGTATCAAAAAGTTGAAAAGCAAGAATTAATGATCAAAGATTTTATTGATCATACGGTAAATCGAATCAATCATTTGATGGACGAGTTTATTTTTAAAGATAGTTATTCGAAAGAAGAATCATTTTATTCTGTACTAACCTATCAGATACGAGAAACTTTTGATTGGATGCATGAAAACTACGGATTGGAACAAGATGGTAATCGTGTGATTGCCCTGGCACAGTATCTCTACCATAAAAACAACACAGATATGATTGCAGAAAATCATGAATGGCAAAGTGTCAAAGACAAGTTGTTAGAATTGGTTTCGAGTTCCATAGATACTTCTTATTGGTATGCTAAAAAAGTACTAGGACATATTTCTCGACAATTAGATCAAGATTTTAAAGAGGAAGATTTGATTTTTATTTCCTTTTATTTTCATGGGTTGCAGATCACGCTAGGAGAAAAGAAAATCAAGAGTATCATTTTAGCTCATGGTTATTCTACTGCTAGCAGTATGGCGAACGTAGGCAATCGGATACTGAAGCAGAATATCTTTCAAGCTTATGATATGCCAATCAATATCACGTTAGCTAAAGTAGAAGAACAAGTTATTCGCTTTATCAATGATCATCAAACGGACGCCGGGTTGATTTTATTAGTAGATATGGGGTCGTTGAACGAAATCGGAAAAAAGCTAGCAGATAAAATACGTGGTCCACTGCTGATTATCGATTATGTCTCTACGCCTCTTGTATTGGAGATTGGGCAGTTGATTCAAAGACAAATGTCTATCGCAGAAATCAGCCAAAAAATCGATATAGAAAACAAAGTAAAAAAACAACTAATACTACCAAAAAAAGAAAAAACACAGGCAATCTTAACTTGCTGTTACACCGGAATAGGTTCAGCTACTCAAATACAAGAGATTTTGGAATCTTGTTTAGAAAATCATTGCAAAGAATTGACGATTATTCCGTATGATTACAAAAAATTGCAAAAAAATAAAATGTATGAGGATCCTTTCCAAATATATGAAGTATTGATGATTGTAGGAACAGAAGATCCCAAAATCGAACAGGTTCCTTATATTGGTCTTGATCATTTAATTAACGGTGAAGATGTTGAGAAGTTCATTTCAATTCTACAAGATTATTTTGACATACGTGATAAAGATTTAAAAGAACAGCTGATGTTCAGTTTTTCAATTAATAAAATCATCGAAAATTTAACGATTTTGGACGCAACCAAACTGTTGCGTTTAGTGCAAAGTGCTGTATCCGTAGCTGAGGAAACCTTAGAGATCACTCTATCTAATAGTAAGTTGTTTTTACTATACCTACATTGCTGCTGTATGATTGAACGAATTTTAAGGAAAGAAAGTGTGGATGAACAAGAAGATATAGAGGAATATACGACTCAAGCAGGTGCAGAAATGGAACAGATCCATCGTGCCTTTTTCGAAATAGAGAGTGAGTATACTATCAAGATTTCCACGTTGGAATTACGATTGATTCATGAAATTATTTATGGATAGGAGGAAGGTTTGTGAATTTAGGCATGATTTTTGATATGGATGGTGTCTTAATTGACTCAGAAAATTTTTATTTTGATCGACGTATGCAATTTTTCAAAGAAAAAAACATCCTACCAGGTTCGACGAATAAGTTGGATTTCGTTGGACTGACAGAAAATGGGATTTGGGAAGTATTGGTCTCAGAAAAAGACCAACGAGCTGATCTTAGAAAAGAATACCTTGCGTACCGGGAAAAACATCCTATTGACTTTAAAATAGCACTGCGAAAGGGTGCGGAAGACATCTTGGATTATTTAAAAAAGAAAAGTATCAAAATTGCTCTTGCTTCTTCTTCTCCGCAAAGAGAAATCGACAAAATGCTGACACAGAATGCTTTAGCACCATACTTCGATTTTGTCATTTCAGGGGAAAAGCTATCTAAAAGCAAACCACATCCAGAAATTTATCAAATCGCAGTAAATGCATTGGATGGTAGACATTGCATCGCAGTAGAAGATTCTCCTGTTGGTATTGCATCAGCAAAAGCAGCTAATTTATATACGATTGCATTAAAGCAAGATCTGCCCCTTGATCAGGCACAAGCAGATATCGTGATTGATGAGTTGAATGATATCATCCAAATAATCGAAACTTACGATATATAGTACTTCAAAAAATACTAAATTCTTGTAGCTATACGTTCTAGAATGGGTTGACGATTGTATGATATGGTGGAATAATAGTCAAAAATGACTGTTAGGAGCATCAATATGACAACAAAAAGCAATTCTTTATCCACCTCTGAATCTAGTATCGAAGGCTTGAAAATCATCCATACAAAAATGGTGACGGATGATCGTGGAAAAGTACGTGAGCTTTATCGACAAAGTAGTTATTCTGAAATCATTCCTTATGCTGTTTCTTCATGGAAACAGGTGAATCTAACTAGAACGAAACAAGGAGCAGTTCGTGGTCTTCACGGAGAAGCGATGTCGAAGCTGGTTACTGTTGCTCACGGCTCTGCTTTTGGTGTGTACGTAGATACAAGACCCCATAGCAAGACCATCGGCAAGGTTGTCACAGTTCTTCTAAAACCAGGGATCCAAGTTTTTGTTCCTCAAGGAGTATGCAATGGATTCCAAGCTCTTGACGATGATACAGAATATCTTTACTTTTTTGATAATGAATGGGTGCCCGGGATGCCGGGAGTCGCATTATGCCCGCTAGACTCTGAATTAGGCATTACATGGCCCATTCCTATCGATACCAATAATCCTGCACAAATATCTGAAAAAGATTTAAATGCTCCGAAATTTCGTGAAATTTTTGAACAAGAATCTTAAGCATATAATTAATTGATTGTGAGAAAAAATGGCTATCAATCGATATAAAAACAATCCAAAAACTGATTGCGGGAAGCATCTTTTCATCAGGTATGAAAAGAAATTTCTATCGTAATCAGTTTTTGATTTTTGCAAAATTTATTTTGCTAAGACTAAATAGCAGAGAAAAGAGAATAATCTCTTCTCTGCACTCTATTCTATCGAGATTTTCTCTATTTTTTGGTAAGCGAGCTGTTGCGAAAATGGAAAAGAGCGGAAATGTTGCGAATGTCAGTTATTTAATGATATGATATTCGGAAAAAGAAATCTCAAAGGGAGGTAACTTTTATGGGATTGAATGAATTTATTTTAGGATTGAACAATTTAGAGACGATCACAAGGGCACCTGGTTTTTTTAAATATACGGAGCATACAGT
>JACRYO010002928.1_pt1 | contig 10650 bp, 12 predicted proteins | sample 8023221 | NCBI WGS metagenome assembly JACRYO01 (sample SAMN15823180, study PRJNA655841) | gut metagenome | isolation source: fecal sample D85 from dog with diarrhoea from SPCA | host: Canis lupus familiaris | place: South Africa: Mmabatho, Mahikeng | collected 2019-09 | reverse complement strand
ACATAATCTTTACCATTAAGCTTCGTTTGTCCTGGCGCCCAATTGATTTCTTTTTTAATTGATGGTATCATATCACAAATTTCATTAATTTTTTCTGCAGCAATACCAGCAGCCTGCTCTTTACCACCAGAAGTAATAAATACTTTAATTCCTGGATATAAAATACATTTTTCCATCATCAGCATAACAGATAAAAATGATTTAGAAAAGGCACGTGTAAAAGTACCGAAAAAGTATTTATGCCTCATAGCAGCACGTAAAAATAATCTTTGATAAAAGAAAAAATTAAATTTGCTATCTGGACCCTTTATCATATCAATAAACATATCCGGATATTCTCTCCAAAAGGAGACATATTCTGTAAAAGTGGGGATGCTTTTGCGCACCCTCTCTTCTGTTAAGAATACTTCTCGATTTTTTTTAGAGTTAATAAAATCTGATTTAATATCAATAAGAGTTGTACTTTTATCTTCATGTTTTTTATTCTTCGCCATCAAGCTCTACCCCCAATAACTTAGCCTCATCAGTAAGTTCTGGTAGAACTTCAGTATTAACAGCTTCAAACAGTAAATCATCATCAGAAACCATATCTTCTTCCACAAATAGAGCATCATCTGCAGACATTTGTTCTTTTTCTTCGTCCAATTTAATTTGTTCTAAGCCTTTTTCAATTAGAGAATCTAAGTTTAATTCTTTTTCAACTAAATTACGTACGTAGTTTGTGAAATCTCGCAATGTAACGTCCACGATATCTTGTGGCTCATCTGTATGGTATACAGGAATAAACCCTTCTTCCTCACATAAACGCACCATTTCAGAGATACTGTCAATGAATTTATCTTCCTCTTTCTCTTGGGAGGCAGTAAATTTAGCAGATTTCATCATTTTATCATAGGTATTAGATAATTTCTGATATTCATCATACATTCCTGAATCAATTAAACTGTGCATACGTAGAGAAACTTTACAGATTTGTTTTAAGTAATCTTCATGAGAAGCAGAAGTGATATCATAAGATTCGTGCATTTCTCCATAAAAAGTTTCTAATTGAATTAATTCTTCTTCATTATATAAAGTTCCCCATTTAATCTTTAATTCTTTTATTTGAGTCTTAGTTAATGCAGGATCTTCATCTTCTGTATCAATTCTTCCTGCCATTAGTTGCATAGCAGTATCAGGATCATAACCTTTGTCTAATAAATCCTCTAGTTTTTGATGAAGTATATCACGTTTTTGTTGAATCTCTTGGTCGTGTTGTTCCATAAATTGAGGAGTGTCAGAGAATTTGTAACCTTTATATTGTTCTAATCGCATTTTACCAATATAACGTCCTAAGACAGATTGGTTTGCATTTTTGTTACGAATAGTTTTACCATCTTTAGATGTTGAGAATTCATATCGTTCTCTTAATGAGTTCCATTCATCTGGAATATATGGAATATCAATCTCTTCCATAATCTTCATTACTGTTGATGGAGATTTTAAATCAATAAGAGATGCCATACATTTCTTACATTTTTTCATTGGGTCTCCATTTTTATCTTTATAAAAATCCTTTGCAGGATAAAATCTATTACAATGTTCGCAGTGAATTTTTTCTGCTTGCATTTCTACTACTGACTTTTGTTTTTCTTCCTGAGCCATTTTTAAACCTCCTTAATTTAATAAAAATGTCCAGCTTCAGAATAATTGAAAGCTGGACATAATGTCTTATATTATTTTGTCATTCGTTCTGCTAGGTCTGCAACACGTGAGCGATAAATATTACTTAAATGAATATTACCAAAAACTTCGGTTCCGGCAAAAACTTCAATTAATTTAAGCATTCCATTATTATCACCTTCATAAGCCCACGAATCCAATTGAGTTGTTGGATCTCCCTCAATAAAAACTTTGGTTCCTTCTCCAGCACGTTGTAAAGCTAATTGCATTAAATCTTTATTTAAATTTTGAGCTTCTGTAATATATAAAGAAGAATTTTCTGTAACTTCATAACCTCGAATATCTGAAATAGGAATAATTTCAATAATTCCAGATTCAATATATTCAATTGCTTTTTCTCGTTCACCAATTTTTGAAGCTAAAATTCCTCCAATAGATTCTTGCATCAATTTTAAATTTCTATCACCCTTATAAAAACCAAGTGTTTTAGCTCCACGAGCTTTTTCTGGATTGACAAATATAGTAATTTTGCAAATCTCTTCTTTTTCTAGCATTTCAAATTGTTTTGCAAGCATTAAATAAGTTTTTCCTGACCCAGCAGGACCAGTTAATAGCGAAATATCGTGCTTGCCCAACATATCAAAAGCACAAAACTGAGCATAATCTTTTTCTTTAGGATTTAAAGTGCCAAATTCAGAAGAGCATATTTTAATATGTTTATTGTATCTCACTGGATTATTATCAAAAATTTTTGTGGCACGACCTTCTTCTACAACAAAGAAGTAAGGTTCTCCATGTTTTTCTAATACTAAGTATTCATTTTCTAATAACCCAAGAGAGGAAATATATTGGTTAGCTAGGGCAAATAGCATTGCGTTTGTATCATCTTCTAATTCGTCGGAGACATCAACAACTGCATATCCTTCTCGATATTTGTCTGCGTCTTCATAGAAGGTTCGTACATTAACTCTATTTGCTTTAGCTACTGTTCCCATGGATAGGTCGTTAGTTATTACTTCGATCTCGGAAAGCAAACGATTCTCTTTTTGCGCCAAGAATATGATATCCCCATCTACAGTAGATTTATCATAAGAGGGTCTTTCTGGATTTTCTGTGTCGATAATTGTGAATAGATCTTCATTTTCTCGGAGCATTCTTAAGCCATTTCTAGCTTCAAATCCTCGCTGACCCTCAGCAGTTTTTAATCTATCTAGCTCTCCTAGAGTTCCAAGTGTAACTAATAAATCACAATCTTTAAATTCCTCAATTAAACTGTTAATTCTTTTTGTACTCATCAAAATATTTGTATCCAAAATTACTCGTTTCTTATTTGCCATATTAGTAACTCCTCGTTATTTTTTGCTGTTACGACATTCTTTACAAATTGAATAAAACTGTGATGAAGATGTTCTATTAATACTAAAATTACGATTATTTGCTAATTTAATTTCTTTACAACGAGAACAACGTTTGTAAGTTCCCTTAAGTTTGTTCATGTACATATAATCAATCCACTCTTCTGTTGCAGCGTCTGCAATAATTTGTGGGATTTTATTTCTATATAAAGATGAAATATATTCTTGTGTATGATCTACTCCAAAAATTTCAATAAGTCCTTCTCTTATTTCATCATTACGTGACCCAATAATTTTTTCATTTAAAATATAAAGCAAAGTAGGTTTTTCAGCAAGAGATTTTTGAATTAATCTATCAAGATCTTCTAAAACCCATTTAATATCTGAATCATTATTATCTTTAAATTCAATTTTTAAGCTACTATAGTTGATCAATAATGACAATACTTGATCTCGTTGTTGTAAATTAATAGTATCATAATGAATATCTTGTTCGATATTTCCTGTATTACCTCTTCCAAAAATTGGTTGACGATGAGAATTTTTAAGAACATATTGGTCTCTACGCATTTCAATAATTGTTTGTTTAATTTTACCTGCTAATTTTTTAGGCATATCTGGATTTTCATCTAAATATTTTTGTAATTTATCAATTTCTTCTCTTAGTTGTGCCAAACCAGGTACTTCTTCAATATCTTTTTCTGTTATTTCTACTTTTGGTGTTAAAATTACATTTTTATCTTGTTTAATTAATTGATGGAAAGCACTTTCTCCTCCTTCAAGCTTTTCCATTAATCCTTCTCTTGAAGTTTCTCTTTTATTTACTGTAACTAAACGATTAGCTGTAATAATTTCTCCACGAGATTCTGGATTAGTTCCATCTATTAAATATGTAGCAATTTTATCTCGTTGATATGGAGTTAATCTATCTTCTCCAATTCTTTCCATCTCTTTATTAACCCATTCTAACCTTTCTTCATAGGTTTGTAAAGCATTATTTAATTGTAATGATGCCATCTATAGTTATTCCTCCAATATTTTATGTCTTTCTATATTTATATTATATCATATAGACTAAATAATGTCAAGTAAAAAAAGAGAACTTTTTCAAGTTCTCTTTTTAATCTTAACTATTTCTTAAATTTTCTAATTCTTCTTTTAATGAATCTACTTCTTGAGACAATTGTTGTGTCGCTCTCCATAGATAAGCTGTCAGCGCATAAGCGTTCACGCCTCGCCCTTCCATTTCTACTACCTCTTGGGGAAGACCATGCTCGATAATAAATCCTAATTGAGTACTTTGTTTTGGATCATTTTTATAAGCATACAACTCAGGTGTAACTTCTTTAACTTTTGACAAAGCATCTTCTTCAAATTTCTTAATAGGATTCTTATATTTTACAGAAGAACGTGTAATAAAACCATCAGAAGATAAACGTACAAAATTATTACGTTCATTACTTGTAAAGTTTGCATTACCCTTGAATGAGTCAACAACTAAAGTCTGACTATATTGCTCATAATATAATACAGCATAGTTTCTCAAAGCGTTTGCCTCACCATTAAGCCCAGCTTTTCTTGGGAAGATACGTAAACATACATCCCCATCGCCAGTACCCTTAGAAGTTTCATGGTTAAAGCCAACATTAATAGCTGACCCAGAATGAATTTTACCTTTAGCTCTTGTATTCCATGCTTCAAAATACAATGTAGCTAATTCAGAATTACTTCCCATACCAGCAATACGTAAATTTTTACGACCACTGCTACTGTTACCAGAAAGCAAACTATTCATTCCACCATTAACCTTATAATGCAGTTGTCCATTTTTACCCTTAACAAATAATGGAACATCACTGAAAGGCGCAACAATATCAACTGAAGTCCCACCATTATTATTATTATTCAAAATAGTAGTTCGTCCATTAGTACTTGCATTACCAAATACTGCACGAGGACCATTTGCATGAATATCAACCGACCCATCACTATAAGCCGACATAATATCAAAATTCTTTTTCACATTAGCAATTCTAAAACGAGAACCGCCTTCTTTTCCTCCATAAGGAGAATTCTTGGATGTTCCTCTTGGGTCATCCAATATTGCTACATTATTAGCAGAGCCTGTACTACTAAACTGTACTTGAGAAACTTGTCCAGAACCCGCTTTCATTACTAGAGAACCAGTCATAGTATCTCCAGCTTTTTTAACAAAATTAGCTCCAGCTCCGGCCGCATCAATTTTATCTAAAATATCTTGCGATAATGAAATAGTTTGTCCATTTGCCAATGTCTTTCCATCAGAAGCTAATCCTTTTCCTACATTTACCTTTAATTCCCCAAGAGAGGAATCAACAGTATCTTGTAGTTTGGCGAGGTCCGATTGGGCCGCTAGTGGGGTGAACCTATCGTTGACCCTTGTTTGGGCCGTGCCATCATCACCAATGACGAATCCATAAGTATTGTTATTAGAAGCCTTACGTTGGATGAGCCAACCTGTTTTGCCATTGGGGCGATTTGCGGCGCTAGTTGTAATATAATTTTCAGTGGATTTTAATAGAGTATTAACGTCACCATTAAAATCTTTTAATTGCATTTTACCAAAATACCATGGGAATTTTTCGGCGATTTCGGCAAGAGCACCTTCAACATCTACCGAGGTATAATTATCGGCGGTATCGTTAATTAAAACATTACCAGCGATGTTGCTGCCTCCACCTGTCCCTGGAATACTGCCAGTGCCAATTTCAACCCATTTTTCTGCGGTAGAAATATAATTCTTTTTGTTTGATGTATTATAATAAAATAGACCTGGTTCATTTGGTACTCCCACAGGAACAGCATCGCCAATCATTTTCCCTGGGGAAATTAATCGTGGATTACCCTGGTTGTCAGCAACATAAATACCATTTGGATAAGAAAACCAAATATTTTCATCGCCAGATTCTACTTTAGCGGGTTTGCCGCTAACCTTGTGAAACTTAATCATTTATTCACATCCTCCTTTACCAATCTAATGTTGTGAATACTGGAACTCGAGAGCTAAATTTAATATTATGATTAATAACGTCAATATCAATTGTGCCATCGGTAATAAATTTTAAAATCCGCTCGGCGTTATCAGCTGTAATTTCTACTTCTCCATTAGTTACGACGTTAAAGCCCGAACCATGCAGAAGCTCTTCTTCTATGACGTGTTTTGCCATGTCGAACTCCTCCTTTATTTACATTTACTCTGGTATCAATATAAAAACTGGGCAGAACTATAGATAAATCTACCCCAACCGTGAGACGCCGTAGAAAAAAGACAGTCATGCGATTTTCAATTTTGAAGCTCTGATTAAGTGTTGTTGCCGCGGCTTCCCTGATTGACTTGTGAATATTTTCACAAATCCCAAAACCATCCCCACCAAAAGCTATTTCAGAAAAAATAACAGCCTGTAAGACCCGCATGAACCCAACCCCCATGGGCTGAAATAACAATCGTAAATCCAATTCCAATCTCAATTCCATTCCTGAAAACGCCCAAACCCTAATGACAACAAGCCTTTTACCACTATTGTAAAAACTTATTGACCTAATTAAATAACGACCTGTGCATCCCTTACCACTAACTCCCTTATTTATTAAATAACTCTCATCTGCGTTGCTGCCACCATAAATAACACCTGTTATTTAATAATATCAACTAATTTCTAACGTTGAGTGGAATCCTTGTGAAATATTTCACAATCGTTTATGGTTGTGATTGGTCTAGTCCATCTGTAGTTACTGCCACAATATATGAATATATGTTCATATGTACATCTATTCAAGTATTTAAGTATGTTTAAATAACACTTGTTATTTTAAATGCCGAACTATAAAATTAAATAACCTTTGTTATTCATCAAGTTGCTGGGAACGAACCGAACATATGTGCGCCAAGTATCTTTGCTTGACACCTTGCGTCAATGAGTTGTAAGCGCTTACATCTGTGACAACGTTCACAGACTAGCAGTGAGTACATATGAATATATGTTCATCTGTTCATCTATACATATGAATAAATTATTATATGAATGATTGTACATGTGTGAAATGTTTCACAATGTATTAGTTCATCACATCTCTGCCACCAAACATAACACTTGTTATAATAACTGATAAGTGTTATTTTATATAAGACTATTTATTCTAACACCTTAATAAAAGATAATAATAGCGCCCACAATACACTTCTTTGCTCTTCTCTTGGGTTTTATAATGCTTAATAGATAATTATGCCAAATAATATGAAAAGCTCTTAAAACGTAAAATAAAGCCCTTTCAATTCATCTGTTTAAGTAAATCTTTTGTAAGCGCTTACATCTCTCGATAGTCTATTAAAATAACATCTGTTATCGAATGTATATATACATACATAATGTATATAAAAATATTTTGTCTAATGTTAAAAATCATTTGACAATTAGGGTTTTGTATATTATACTATTTATAGAGGTTAGATGAATAGCCCCAAAACCTATTGAAAAGAGGTATTTAAAATGAATAATGAAACTCTTGAAGCTATTGAGATTTTAGAATTTGCTTTAGAATATGAACTAGAACGAAAGTACCTATCTAAATATAAGAAAGAACTTACCAGCCCTTTGGTTGATAGCTATGCACTTAGTGAATGGTTACGGAACAAATATGATTTTAATATGCAATTTCAAAATAGATTTGATATTCATCAAGTGTATAATGATTTTGTTAAATGGCTAAATGAAAATAGTTGTTGACATCATCCCGAAACTATGGTATATTAGATACATAGAAAGGAATGATAATATATGATAGAGATTATTGAAATAGTCAATTTAAAAACTAATGAGAAATATCCTATACAAGTAATAACAAAATCGCAATATGATGGAGAAATGTTTAGACATGATAATAACGAAAAAAGTTTATATTTAAAAGCTTATACTAGCTGGTTACCTGAAAGATGTAGTTATCTAGAACTTCCTAAGAAGTTTTTTAGAAATAAACAGCGAGCAAGTGACACAAATAAATTTCATGACTTTCTTGGCTTTATAACTGAAAGAATTTATTTGCTCAATAATACGAATGAAATTAAAATAGTATGGAAAATTGATGAAAAAACAGATTTTTGTGACTTCCTTGAAAAATACTACTGGGAAAGAAAAAGATAGATGTTAGGGGTTGACAATAACCCCTAACTATGTTATACTAATTATAGTTAAAAGAAAGGAATGATTTTAAAATGTCAAACACAGTAGGTTTTGTGATATGGATTGTTGTATTAATTCTTTGTGCAGGTTCTTTATTGTTTATGATTGGTTATAGTATCCATGAGGCGTGGTATAGAAGAAGAATATACAATCACGATCCAAAATTAATGGATAAAAAAGTAACAGAAATAACAATAAATAATCGAGCTACTGATGTAGTAATGTTTCGAGCAAATAAAGAAGCTTCTGAAAAAATTGTAAGAAATGCTTATTCTGCTATTTCATGGCTTCAAGTTTCAATTTTAGATATATATTTAATTGATTCTAATACTAATGAACAGGTATGTTTTTCAGTAGTTGGCGGAAGAATAAACAATCATAACTATCCATTGACAGATAGTGAAATTTTAGCTCTTGAATTATCTAAAAATTTCAATGAAGAAAACTTAAATAAATTTTTAGATAGTGAAAAAATGAAAGAAAAAATTGACGTATTAGATAGAAGTATAATCGGAAAAGAATTAGTATAAAGGACTTGCAAAAGTCCTTTTTTTGTGTTATAATAATATTGTACCAAGAGAGGAAAGAAATGTAAGCGCTTTCATTGGGAAAAATATTTTTAAACTTTTGGCGCTTTTCTGTTGACTTATCCTATAACTATGATATAATTGTATTATAAAGAATAAGGAGTGATTAAACATGCTAGAAAAAGAAATGAAAGAAAAAATTAATGAAATGAAGAAAGAGATTGAAAGAACTGAAAAACGTTTAACGAATCATCATCTTTTGATTACGACACTTTATAAAGATTTTGCAGAGTATATAAAAGAGCAACTAGGAGGAGGTTTTTATGATGAAGATATAACAGATGCTTCAAAAGATGCTTTAGATATTTTTTTCTCAACAAAAAAGACTTTAGATGTAAAAAACCATCGTATCTATAAAGATTCATTTGAATTAATATATCTTGAGCAAGCTGAACAAATAAGACGAGATGTGTTTGTTGGAAAAATTTTAAGAAGATAATCCTTGACAGGATTATTCCTTTCTGTTATGATAATAATATAAAGAATAAGGAGTGAATGAAATGCTTACAGTAGAACAAAAAGAATATATCAAAAAATTAGATGAAAAAACTGCGATAGTAGAGTTACGTGAAGAGATAGAGGGATATAAATTTCTTATAATTGAAAATGTCTTTTTTTCTCAATGGAGAACAGGATTATTTAAAATCTCACTAATGAATTTTACAGAAAAGAAAAAAATGTTTTCAAAAAAGAAAAAAGTAGAAATTATTTATTCTGAAAAATACCACTATACAGATAAATGGGAAGAAGAAACAGAAAAAGAAAATCTATTAATGTTATCAGAATATAAAAAAGGAAATCTCAGATTGATTGACTTACCTTTTGTAAGAGATATGTTTTATTGTGTGGAAGATAGAGAGAAACAGAAAAAGAAAGAAATTGAACTAGAAAATTTATATAATGAATTTAAGTAAAAGGGGTTGACAAACCCTTTTTTACTTGCTATAATAAATATATAAATAAAAGAAAGAAGGTTATATGAATGGTTTACATTATTATATTTATTATTATGTGTTGGTTAGATTGGAAATTAGATACTTATGCAGCATTTAAGTTTTTAGGCAGTTTTATGTTTGGTGGTTTGATTTTTTTAGGTGGTCTATTATTATATGGAGATAAGCAAATAGAAACAAGCACAACAGAAGAAACATTTATCAGTGGGAATTTTTCTTCTGAAAAATATGGAAATCATCAAGAAACAGTTTTTGTTTATTCTACCGAAACAGGTAGCAAAAGTATAGAGACAAATAATATTTTAAGCTTTAAAAAGAACCAAAAAGAAAATAAAGTTATTACCACAAAATATAATTATCCCAAAAAAGCAAAGATTTTATTTTTTATGATTGGTGGCAATACAACATATACAGTTGAATTAAAAGAAAAATAAAAATAAGAGCTTGACAAGCTCTTATTTTTTTGTTATACTGAACTTGTAAGGGGGAAGAGAACCATAAAATGAAAGCGCTTTCATAGAAAAATTTTTTTATTTATTTTGGCGTTTTTCTGTTGACTTGTCCCAAAACTCATGCTATAATAAATATATAAAGAATAAGGAGTGACAAGAATGAATGATTTAGAATATATCAAAAAATATCATTATAAAAAAGAAGACGATGTAAAATTGATCGAGGTAAGTCCTGAAAAATGCTTTGGCTATAATGTTTTAAAGGTAAGGTTGGATTGGTTTGATGATAATTTAATAATTCAGCTTATCAGATTAGAGGAAGAAGAATACAAAACTTTCTTCTTAAAACGAAAAAAAGTTATTAAAATTTTAAATGAGGCTAGTTTATATAAAACTGTTGAAAAATACTCGCAAAAAAACTTAGA
>JACRYO010002147.1_pt1 | contig 10662 bp, 15 predicted proteins | sample 8023221 | NCBI WGS metagenome assembly JACRYO01 (sample SAMN15823180, study PRJNA655841) | gut metagenome | isolation source: fecal sample D85 from dog with diarrhoea from SPCA | host: Canis lupus familiaris | place: South Africa: Mmabatho, Mahikeng | collected 2019-09 | reverse complement strand
CACATTTTCGGTCCCATTTTTATCACCACCACCAGTTTTCTTGCGCGTGCGCGTGTTGTTGGTGTTTTTAATTATTTTGTTTTAATTGTTTTAACTGTTTTAGAGAGGGTCTGAGGCCTTGTTATATATAGGTTTTTTAATGCGAACTATTACCTTTTCGATTCGAACTATTACCTTTTCGATTCGAACTATTACCTTTTCGATTCCATAACTATTACCTTTTCGATTCGAACTATTACCTTTTCGATTCGAACTATTAAAATTAAAATATCAAGTAATATACTAGTGTACATATACTTTTCTAAGTGTTATTGTTGATTTAAATATTAAAAAAATAAATTAAGTAATATTATTTTTAAAGGGGTGGCTGAATGAATGAAAATTATCTAGTTACACAGGGGAATAACTTGATTGAAGCGAGGCATAAAAAACCTTTAACAGCTAGAGAGCAAAAGATCATACTTACTATGGTTAGTATGATTGAGCCTTCTGATAAAGATTTTAAAGATTATATGATATCAATTCGCGATTTTCACGAAATGTTGGGACTTGAAGGACGGGAACATTATACAGAGATTAAATCTGTAGTAGAGAGCTTGATGACAAAAGTGGTGGAAATTCCATTAGAAGATAAAGGGTGGTTAATGACTCATTGGGTATCGACTGCGAGATATATAGATGGTTCTGGAGTTATACAATTACGTTTTGCTCCAGAATTAAAGCCATATCTATTGCAGTTAAAAACTGTATTCACTTCATATAAATTAAATAATATTTTATCGCTAAAAAGTGTTTACGCTATTAGGTTGTATGAGTTAATGAAAAAATGGCAACAGGTTGCCCAATGGAAATGTTCAATAGATTCTTTACGAGAAAAATTAGGCGCTTCTAACAAGTCTTACAATCTTTATGGTAATTTCAAAAATAAAATATTAATTCCAGCTATTAAAGAATTGAATGAACAGACTGATTTATTTATTCGATATACGGAAGTGAAAAAAGGGAGAAAAGTTGATGCGATTGAATTTATAATTCGTCGTGCTCCTGAAAAAGAAATTCAATTACCAAGCCCAAAAAGAACTAAGGGATTAAACGAAACGGATGAATTACGTACACGTTTAAACGAACTGACCAAAGGTTATCAATTTGATGCCACCTTTTTTGCGCAGTTGCATCAAGGAGCTTCATTGATCTGGAAAGAGGACACGGAAAAAGAATTGGAACTGTTGATTCGCTACGTGAACGAAGAAAAAACGGTGAAGAATCCTCTTGGGTTCATCAAATCCAAAATTACGTCTGCCTGGGAGATTCATCAAGCCGGTGGACGCATCACTTTTGCCGATCTGCAGCCCGTAAAAGAACGACGGACCGGACGGGAAGAAAAACTGCCGGATTGGTTCACGTCAAAAGATGAATCGCCAGAAGTTGCTGAATCGAATCCAGATCTTGATTACGAAAAAGAACAGCTGCTGAAAAAGTTGGCTGAAAAAAAGAATAAGCCGACAGTTTAAAAAGCAAAATCCCGAGCTGGTTTCAGAAACCCAGCTCGGGATTTTTTGGAAGCCGTACCTTCCTCAGTCTCCTATTGCAAACACTTTTTTCTTTTGGTCCAGTGCAGCCAAACAGAGTGTTCTTAGTTCTTCAGCAAAACGATTTATTCCCTTTGTTATTTTGTCTACTTCCCACGGTTTCTTTGTTGTAACGCTATATTCATTCAGCAGATGTTCGCAAATAATGACCAGTTCGTTTATTTCTCTGCCTGAAAACACGCGATTCCTATATTGATCCAGATTTAAAAGGAGGCCATACTTTTTTGCTGGATCTCCCTCTTTTTCCAGTAGATAATGCTGCAGATCCTCCTCGAACTTCACATGTTTCTCAGAACTAGGAATTTCTTTTCGTTTATTGGCAATATAAAAATCGATACCGATTCCGGCTGTCATTTGTTTCCCTCCAACTTTTTTAGAATGAATGGTTGTTATGTATCTTTTACATCCGAAGGCGACAAATTCCTTCCAGGCACCATCCCGATTTGGGGGTGGTGTATAACTGGGCACTCCGGAATTTTTAAAGCTACTTGAACGGTTTTAAACTGCCTACAATATAATTACAAAGGAGATTTATAAATCCAAGAAGAATAAAACAAATTAAGTTAACCATCTCCAACATCTATTTTCTTTTTTACACTTTGTGACTTGAAAGAAGCTATTCCTACGAAACCTTTGGAAGCTATCCTATCATTTTTAAATGTTCTTTAGATGCTTTTAAAAAGGAGGAAGATTTTTGGACACTGATCAATTTGGATCCGGCACATTAATATTTCTTTTAGGAGTCGCTTGCTTTGGCATCGGAACATTCTACATAAGAAAAGAAAGGTTTCTTACTACAGATGATTTCAAAGGATTTAAACATACACTATTCCTTCCGCCGGTAGTAAACTTTTGGCTATTAAAGTTGTTCTTGATGACAAGCGGATTAGTTTTTATTTTCGTCGGCATATATTTAATTATTGTTGGTTTGTTTTGAATAAGAAGATCATGATAACTTCTTTCAAATTGAGTTAAAAAAACTCAAGGACCAAGCAAATCAAAGAAAAGAGCATAAGGAAAACGTGCTTGCAATTTCATTGCCAGACCAGGCAGAGCCTGGTGTTTAATTGCTTGCAGCAAAAATGCGTTTTGGAACAGTTTTGTACCACTTTATTTTCCGTTTGGTACAGTTTTGTACCAAAAAAAAGCGACTTGGTACACATTTGTACCAACTTTTTTAGCCGGAAAATCGTTTCGTTTTCATTTTAAATCCCCATTTTAATAACAGAGATTTTTCTAGAAAATGAATTTATTTTGCTTGGTTTTCTTCTTTTTATTGTCCTGAAGCCGGAAAAAAAGATGCCTCCATATGGAGGCATTGGGCTGTTTTAGGGGGCCTCCATATGGAGGCATTTAGGGTGTTTTTGTGATATCAGGAAAACCCCAGGCTTCGCCTGGTCTAGCACCCAAAGTGATAGCAGTTTCCCCTTATGCTCTTCCGACTCTTTTTCTCTGATTCTTGATTTTTTGTCATGTTCGTTAGCCCCTGCAGGAAACCCAGGAAGACGCCGTTATTTTTGAAAAAAAATCACTGCGTATAAATGGGCACTCGCCGTGAATCCAGTTGTTTTGAATTTCATTTTTGAACCGGACCGAACATTTCTAGAAAAAAGAATGGGATTACCGAGCTGATCGACTGCAGCCAAAAATTCCGGAGTGCCCAGTTATACACCACCCCAAATCAGGGTGGTGAAAGGGATTCACTTATCGCCTTCGGATGTGAAAAATACATAGATAAAAATGAAAAGATAGCAACCATTCGTTCGTAAATTTAGCTTAAAACAGAAGAACGTTCGCAAAGTGTATGACCACATTTGCGAACGTTCTTTTTCTGCTTTTCGGTTACTTTTAAGGTGTTCGAAAACGTGTACTTTTACGAACGGTTTTATTTCCAGGATTATCTAGCTATTAATTTGAATTTTAAGTATATTCGATATGTGAGTTTTCATTATTTTTATTATTAGATAGGAGAAGTGAAGAGGGATGTCCATAGTACCTTTTAGTGAATTCGTTCTTTTTAGACCAATATTTTTTATCTTACTAGCTGCTACAGTAGTAAATTCTCTTTACTTAATCTTTTTGCAAAAAAAAATAAAAGCGAGTTATGTTATCAGCTTTAATTCTTTTCTAATGTTGATTGCTGCAGTGGTGTTATCTAACCAACAGTTACTGATTGTAAGTGAGTTAAACTTTTTAGAAGATAGGGTAGGGATGGTTTCCATCGTTTTAATTGCTGTTCTTTTAGTGGCCAGTTTGCTAACTCTTTTAGCAAAAACAAAAGACAAAAAGCAAAGAATCACTCGTAATAAATTATAATTCACTTTTGTAAAAGGTATTACAACCAAGTTTTGGTGATTAATTAGTTTACATATCCCGACATTATCGGCAGTTTATAAAAGAAAGTTAGCTAAGGCGATGACTCAGAGCATCTTCACTTTTTTATTTTTTAAGACTCCTTGAAATCAGCTTTATTGAGCTAAAAGAGCATAAAATAAACCTAGATTTAAGGGGCAACTATGCAGCTTCTAGTTTTGGTGACACATAGGGGGAAGAAATGATGATAGAAAAAAAGCCAGGGAAAATTAATGAAATTATCTATAATCACACAATTTACTTCGGAGGAGAGAAAATGATTTTTCCGACACTCGATAGCTTGTCTCTCCTTATTGATAACTTGATTAAAGCAAAAGCAACCACCGAATATGTGTACATTAATCCGTTCTATCGAAATACGAAAAGTAAGTATCAAATCGAGTTTGATCAATTGCTTTTTTTCTTAGAATGCAAGGATTCCGTCACTGAAGAAGAGGAATTGGCTGCTGTCTTAGATACGCTGGACGAGAATCCCTTAATGGATTTACCGACAGGAAAAGCGCTGCGTCCGATGTGTCGATTCGACGATCCCGAAAAATTTGGCCGTGCTCTAGAGATTTACCGAGACTATCTGGACACGGCTATCCCGGAGATGCTCGCTTTTGCTAAAGAAGAATTAAAATTGCAGGAAGAAGAATTGGGCTTTGGGTATTTTTCTTTTGAAATTTTTAGTGGATGATCTAGAAAATTTGAGAAGTTGTGAGCTAGAAGCATCTTCTCTTTTTATTTTCTCTACAAATCCTTTTAAATCGGTATCATTCAGCCTAAAAGAAGCATAAAATAAAGCTACATTTAAACTTAATTAAGGCTAAATTTAAGGGGTGAAAACGTGCGAATTCCAATCAGTCGACTGGTAAAAGAGCTAAATCTTGAAGCTCACCAACTCCGCGAATGGGAAAAACGGGATTGGCTTGGGGAAGTCGTAAAAGACCCGAGACAGAACCACCAACGGGTTTACACCGAAGAACAAGTGGAACGGATTCAGCTGATTGCCGAAACCATTCAAGCGCAGCGAGCAAAGGGTATTAAAAGGACGGATTTTGAAGAAGTTGAAGCGAAATTATTGGAACGGTTCGGGGGCGAAGTGAAACGCCTGGATTCCGATTTGGTGGTTGCGCCGCAATCCCTCAACCAGATTGTCGAATTGCTGATGGGCCAGAACCAGAAAATCAGTGAGCTGCAGCAACTCATGCAACAGCAGCCAAAACAACAATTGCCGGATCCGGTAGACCATACGGAATTTCTTGCGGACCTAAAAAACGAACTGAAAAAGAGCCAGGAACGGGAAGAACAGCTTTTGGCCATCGTTCAGCAGCTGCAAAGCGATCTGGATGAATTGAAAAAAGCCCCAGCAAAATCCAAGTGGAAGTTTTGGGGCAAAGACTAGGATTTGAATGTAACTTATGTGCAGTTAAGTTACATTCATTTCAGTTAAAACCATTACACCTAACCGTAGGTAAGAAAGGAGAAAAGACATTGATGATAGATTTAGCAAAACAATTCAACAGTCCGCCTGAAATGTATCCGTTCTTTGATTTTTTTAGGCGGGTAATCAGCAGTCCTGGCGATTTCAAAGAACTCTTGCAGTGTTATGCCCAGAAACAAGGCTATAATTTAGAATATGCTCATTCGGCTTTCCCAAGAGATATTGATCCAGCAGAAGAAGCTGTTTTTGAAGATAGTATTCGGTTTTTAGTAGCATACGGTATAAACAATGATCATGAAGTGATTGTCCCTTATGATCTGGTTTATGAGTACCTCAGACAGTTTACGGTGTTGTACTTAAACGATCATCCTCATGATGAGACGGAAATCACGCACTTGCTTGAGGCAGTCAAAAAAGCTCTCTTAACTTAATTGATGTAAAAAATTTAAGGTTTTCTGAAATGGATTAAGAGCAATTTCGATTGTATTTGAATGTAACTTATTGTGAATTAAGTTACATTCAACTCTGTTAATAACAGTAGTTTATAAATTAAGGCAGGTGCAATATGACATCTTATTATTATTTGGCTTCAGACCAGAACATGACAGATGGAACAGGTTCTCTTGAGTTTGTTAAGGTGGATCCAATGAATGTTCCAGGCTTCGATTATCCAATCCAAAGAGAAATTTTTAATGGTATAGAAAAGGCTTGGCAGCTGCGAGAACTACACCAATATATTTCAAATCATATGGAACGTCATGAAAATTGTGTAATTCAGATAGCCCACTTACTAAACTCAAATCTGGTCGAACTTCAAGTGCAAGAAAAAAACTTTTTATTGTTTTCCGAGATGACGGATCCTAGACAGTTTTTGCTAAATGAAGGGCAATTATTGACTATCAAAAAAGATATAGAGAGGTTCTAAATGTAACTTAATAGCAATTAAGTTACATTCAGATTGGCAGCTAGATTAAAGAATGGAGGTTAAATTATGCAAGAGATTATTAAGTTGTTGGAGACAAATAAAAAGGGTGTAGAGGAATCTGCGATAAGAGAAACGGAACAAAAGTTAAATATTCGTTTCCCGGATCAGTACGTTCAATTGTTTAAATTGGCCAATGGTCCTGAAGTTGGAGAGTGGACTCTATTTCCCATCAAAGACCCTAAGAATATGAAAAAAACGTGGGACGACGTGGTTAGACAAAATGAGGAAGTTTTGGATGGAGAGATTTCTGAGAATCTGATTGCGATTGCTGAAGATGGCACTGGGGATTATTTGTGCTTGAAAGTAGAAAACGGGAAAGCAGGAGATCCAGTTTATTTATGGCTCCATGAAACAGATGAAACGGAAGAGCTAGCTCCTACTTTAAAAGATTTTATTATCATCGTTCAGGAAGAACTAGAGGATTTTGACGAAGATTGAATGTAACTTAATGATAATTAAGTTACATTCAAAATCCCGGAAACATTGACTTTCCAAGAAAAATCGACGAAACTGAAATTGCTAGAAAAAAAGATACATTCAAAAGGTTGATTCCACTGAGCTCGCGTTTCGTTGCCGGCGCTCTTTTTTCTTTTGCCCAAAACCCTTACGTAGTCCATTACATACGTTTTTTGAGGAAATAACTTTTCAGTACGCTTCATAACAACCGGAAAATTGGAGGAGGAAATTCGTTGTTTTTTAGAAAAATGAACCCGTCCGAAGTAAAAAGCTCTGAAAAGGCATGGAAAGTGGCTCTAGGGTTCTACCTCCTGGCCCTTCTAGCGCATGCTCTATATGCTTTTTTTGTCTCGTTTGAATTCAACAGCTCGTTTGTGATTTTGATGGGGGGCTTCTTCGTTTTTTCAGTCAGTGAATTCTTTTTTAATAAAAGAGCCCGTAAACCGGTGGAATAAATGATTTCTCTAATTCCCCTTCAGCAACCAACCGAAAGGAGCCGTTAAATATGTGGATTCGCTACCTCCTCATTTTCCTGCTATTTATAAGTGTCACGTTCTTTACCGATTTCTCAAACTGGCTGTCCCGAATTCTCTTTGCATTATTTGCGACGGCCGTAATTTGGCTCCTGCAGCCGAAGGAAAGGAGCCAATCATGAACAAACAAAGCGAAATGAAAGACGTACAGCCGATCCGGTCGCTGGACCGCATCGAAGACATGAAATGGAGCCTGAAAAAGTGGTGCGGCGAACGGGACTATATCCTGTTTCTCCTGGGCATTAATTCGGGGCTGCGGGTCGGGGACCTGTTAAACATCAAAACGAACGAGATCCGGGGCAAACAGGTCGCCTCGTTGCGCGAAGGCAAGACCGGAAAACGCCGGACGATCCACCTCGGTAACATCTACGACGAGCTGAACGCCTATATTGGCACGTTAAACGGCGCTGAGTGGCTGTTTCCGAGCCGGAAAGGACAAAACCCCATTACGAGGGTCCAGGCCTACCGGCAACTCAACAAGGCAGCTCAGATGGCCGATATGCCCGACGGCATCGGCACGCACACGCTGCGCAAGACATTCGGCTACTGGCATTACAAGCAGTTCCGGGACATTGCCGAGCTGCAGAACATCCTCAACCACACGCACCCAAACGTCACACTGCGCTACATCGGCATCACAGACGAACAAATTGAAAGTAATTTAAAATCATTTCGCCTTTAGAGGATAAAAATTCTATTAGTCATAATTAACTTGATAACTAAAAGCGCTTTTCAAATTTGAAAAGCGCTTTTTCTTCGTGTCAATTATCATTAAATTTTATATTTTCAGCTTTTCAAAAAAAAAAAAAAAACTATATCAACGCGAAAAACTTTTCGGTTAGCCTAATACTTCGTGTACGTATTCGTATAGGTTTTATACGTTTAGTTGTTGTTATAGTATTCTTATAGTTTATACGAAAGACAGCGCAGTATGTAAACGCAATTAAAATCATTAGATAATCTAAAACAACGCAAACAAACGCATTTGATTATGCGTTTAGTTTCGTGCTTAAATGAAATTAAGAAAATAATTCAAACCTGAGGAGAGATTTCCATGGCCTTCAAACACCGATTTAAATTGAGCTCCGTCGTATCTGAATCAGATAAATATGATCAAGCATTAAAGGATTACTATAAAAACTGGCGTGTATTCAACCAGAAGTCTGGTTCACCCTTTATTGCTATAGATACTTCTTTTCAAAAGAAGTATTTGAAAGAATTAGAACCCGGACCTCTGAAATTGTATTTATACTTTTGCTTTGCTGCTAATAATGAATTCGGCCATAGTTGGCATGGAATTCAAAGAATTGCAGAGTATTTTGATGCTCAGACAAGAACTATCGATAACTGGATAAGAGTTTTGGTGGATAAAGATCTTATTTATCGTGCTCAAAAAGGGCAAAAATCCCATACAACCTATCTTTTGCCTTTTGGTGATACCGTCATCATGCATCCTACCCCCCAAAAGCGAGAAGAGGATAATCAAAACTTATTGGAAGACCTTTTAATCAAAATAAATGAACTTTCTTTCATTTACGGAGAAATAATAAAAGTGTTCCATTTATTCCAGTGGTCAAACTTAAAAGAGAAGCCTGGAGAAGAACATGGGAATCAGCAATATTTACTAATTATCACTAAAAGGAATAATGATGTGTTAATTGGACATCTTTATGTTCTTAGAAAATCAACAAATTTAGGGGTTAATCTCTTAGAAATTGAGGAACCTGCTATATTTACGAGTCCATTTCTCTATAAAGATCACAATGTTATCGGAATTGCTTTGCCTTCCATACCCAGGCTTTCAAGTAAATCTGCTATGCAAGACTTACTTAATCTTATTAGAGAGGTAACTGATCTGGAAGAATGGATAATTGAAGATCGACAAAAACTCATGTATGGAGATAAAGCAGAAATGCTCACTAATATCGAAGAAATCAGTGAAGATTCTGAGGAAGAGTCTGATGAAAATTCTGAAGAAGAGCATGATGAAGAGTCTGATGAAGTACCTGAAAAAACACCAAGGAGACGACAAAAGAAATAGGAAGATACGTCTCTGAAGAAAACTAAAGCAACAATATACTAACTATAGAGAGGAGGAAAAAAGATGACTTTAAAGAAAGTAGGCGAGATAGATAATAAAACAATTAAACTTTTGGGTTTATCTTTAACTCCAAACATCCCTGTTTTTATAGCTGAAACTAATATTGACCACATTAAAAGCGAACATCCCCAGGATTTTATGAAATATGGTCATGAGTTAGAAAACATTATTTCTAAACCTGATTATGTTTCTCTCCATCCAACTAATGGCTCTATTCAGTACATCAAAGTATTTTTTGATAATGAAAAAGAAGAGCATGTATTAGTAGCTGTCCGGACTTCAAAAAGAGGGATATTCTTTATACGCTCTTTATTTGTCATGAATGATGACAAAGTTAAAAGCTATAACAGACGAAACATGCTGAAGCCTTATAAAAATGAAAAATAAAAAAGACCGTAACAATAAAGTTACGGCCTTTAAATCTAAGCAAGGATTTAGGCGGGGTGACAATCCCGCATCTCCATCAAGGGCGATGGCTGCCTGTTCCATCCTCTGAAACCCTTGCTTTTTACACTATTTTCTTTACTCTTGCTTAGTATACAACTAGTAAGAATGTATTTCAAGAGAGGCGAATTTCCTGCACCATAGCGTAATTACCTACAGATAGAGTAGTAACGCTTTAAGAAGGCAAGACCAGGAAAGGTCAAAACTTCATTCATAGAGCGCAAGACGTTTGGCTACTGGCATTAACAAGCAGTTCCGGGACATTGCCGAGCTGCAGAACATTCTCAACCACACGCATCCAAACGTTACGCTGCGCTACATCGGCATTACGGACGAACAGATCGAGAGCAATTTGAAAACGTTTCGCCTCTAAAAATGATGAAATGCCTGGAGACATCCGGGAAGTTTCCATCATTTTTTTGTATAGTCTAAAAAATCCATTTAAGGGTGCTCTGAGGCATTTTAAGGATGCAGGTTCCCTAAGTCAGTCTTTTTTCTGAAAATGGTTTTTAAGGATGTTATGAGCGTTATAAACGGCTATCTGAAATTGAAAAGGAAAATAGGCTGTGTGTTTTCATTTAGTTTTTTGAGTTTGGTAGTTGAATTTTAAAAGCCACATTTTCGGTCCCATTTTTATCACCACCACCAGTTTTCTTGCGCGTGCGCGTGTTGTTGGTGTTTTTAATTATTTTGTTTTAATTGTTTTAACTGTTTTAGAGAGGGTCTGAGGCCTTGTTATATATAGGTTTTTTAAT
>JACRYO010002821.1_pt1 | contig 10697 bp, 10 predicted proteins | sample 8023221 | NCBI WGS metagenome assembly JACRYO01 (sample SAMN15823180, study PRJNA655841) | gut metagenome | isolation source: fecal sample D85 from dog with diarrhoea from SPCA | host: Canis lupus familiaris | place: South Africa: Mmabatho, Mahikeng | collected 2019-09 | reverse complement strand
AATAGCTTTCTTTTGTCTTAACTAGCACTCAATCACCTCATATTAAAAAGAAGTTGCGGCAAACAAAATCTGAACATCCGTTTTTATCAAAAAATCATAGATACGGAACTGCTTGCCGCAACGGCTTCTTTCTTAATTATTTATTGTTATCTGTTTTTTTATTTTTTTTGATTTTCCAAATTCCTAAACCAGATAGTGTAGACAGAGCTGCTCCTAACCAAGAAAGTGAACTATGAAGTGTCTCAGCAGTTTTTGGCAAGGATTTCGGTGTAGAGCCACCTGTAGTACTTGGTTTTGGAGTATTTGAATGACCATGTCTTATTGGCATCTGCACTGAATCTTGATCATGAGAATGCATGTCTCCCATTGGATGATTAGCATCCGCGTCGGCATCGGCATCGGCATCAGCGTCCGCATCGGCATCGGCATCAGCATCGGCATCAGCATCAGCATCAGCGTCGGCATCGGCATCGGCGTCCGCATCAGCATCGGCATCAGCATCGGCATCGGCATCAGCATCTCCTTCATCATCATCTGGAATAATTGCTGCTGTTGGCGCACTTGCTACACCATTTTCATCATAAGCAATCAATTGGATCTGTTCTAAGGGCACAACATCTTCTGCCGAGACTGGAATAGCAAAATTACCATTTTCATCTGCTTGTCCCTCTGCAATCATATTTCCTTCATCATCATAAATACGAACTGTGGCATTGGGATCTGCCATCCCAGTCACCTCATAACCATCAGTAGAATTACCTGTAACTTCTACGTTATAAGGAGCAGTGACTTCTTCAGCTGCATAAAACACTGGAGAATAGCCATCAACATTCGAAGCAATAGAGATCGATAGAATGTCTGATTTAAGAATGGTACCGATAAATCCTGCTTCATAAGGAACAGTCATGTCGACACCTGCATTTGTTAAGTCTGCATAAGTAGGATCTTGGATCGTTGTCGGTATAGTAACAGTCGTTTCACCCAAAATACTTGCATCAGCAAGATTACCAAGGAAAGAAGAACCGACATTCACCAATGCCAAAGCGGTATTAAACGTAAGATTGAACGCTGGCTTGACTGTAACTGCTAAAGCAGTATTGATTGTTCCGGCCGCTGCATCTCCAAGAAGCCCTCCGGTTGAAGTTGCCTCGATTGCTTGAACTGCATTATTGATTCCGCTCAATATATTACTTAAATTTTCTCGTATCACGGTTTCCAAGGCACCGTCTAGCTCTCCGTAGATGTATTCATCCCCTTGCATTTGAAGCTGCAATTCTACTTCAGCAGAAGTCAGTGTACTTAGATTATTCAATAAAGCAAGTTGTTCATAAACTTCCGAAAGATTCACTGTAGCTAAAGGATTCAAATTAATCAAACCTTCTACTGCTCCTACCAAAGTAGTCACCGCTCCATCTACAATATTTAATAGAGGTGCTAAACTATTTCCTGGAAGCAAAATATCTGTGTAGAAAGTACCAGTTCCATTCGGAGTGACCAATCCTTGCATTTCTTCTGGAATAGCTAAGACAGCACGACGCGTTCCATTAATCACGCTAACATCAAGACCACTATTCGCTGATATAACAAAATCAACATCCCGACTCGCCCCCTGAAGAGGAAATGGGGCAGCAGCTGTAGTCCCACTAGTATTCGTTGTACTTAAATTGTTAAACAGTTGCCCACTGATTACATCTGCATGTACTTGTTGGGAACCAATAGTAAATAATGGCGTAGCCATTGAGATTGGTATGATCCCTAACATCACACCAGCTGCAATGGATGTACCGGCAAGCAAGATTTTTTTCGATCTACTTTTTGCCCGTGCCTTCTGGTTCATACTTTTTTTATAATCCTTTTTCATTTTTTCCTCCTGTCACCCTTCTATCGTTCATCCCCAAATTTTTGATCGTTATAAAAAAGAAAAGATTACAACACTCCTTAGCTATCATTTTTTAATCAAAAAGATATCTTTTTGTGCAGATTTTGTTTTCAACTTAAGTCAGAGGAAGTTTAACAACATCTCAATGATAAATCTATTATTAAGTTTTAATCTTTTTTTAAATAACTATCCAGTTTTCACGAAAATAAAGTACAAAATAATCGATTTTCTATTTTTAGTATAAAATTATGCTTTTTTTATGAGATGAATTATAATGAAATTAAGCATAAAAGAATAAAAATTATTTTTATCTTTTTTGAAGTAAATTTATTCACAAATAAATAAAATAACAATAAAATCAATATTTTGTTTATCAAACTAAAGGTATAGCTTTTCATATAACAAACTTTTTTTATTATAAATTGTTTTTTCTGCATACATTTTCCGTTAAAAAATAACATTATTTTTTAATATCAAGATAACTTAAGTACTAATTATTGATTGGAGAAACTAAAATTCATGGATTTTTATTCATTATTGGAAAAGACCACACGTTTACAGATTACTATTCTTGATACCATCTATCATTCCAATAAAATTTGGTCTATCGAACAATTAGCTGAATTCACTGCTTGTGACAAACGTTCTGTACAAAATTATTGTGAACAAGTACGCACCCTCTCCATTAGCGATCAGTTCAGAAAGGAAGGACGTAATTATTTATTTTTAGGTACCAATTCGGATTTTCAAGAATTGATTCTGTCCATTTTGAAGCGCTCGCCTATTTTTCATCTATTGAAAAATTTATGCCTTGACTCTAAATTAACGATTGCGGAATTCTCTGAGGATAATAACATCAGTGAATCCATCCTTCGGCGGCACATTACTCGCATCAATCAGATACTAAAAAAATATCAACTGCAGATCAAAACAAAAAAAGGCGAGATGTATTTCAAAGGAAGTGAGATGCAAATTCGTTATTTGATTTATTTGATACTATGGCCATCCTATCGCAGTGTTGAATGGCCTTTTGCTTCAATAGAGTTTCATCAATTATTTTCAGAAGTGGAGGATTCTTTTGCTATCGTTCATCAAAAACCAAATAAGATAAAAATGATCGAATGGTCCTTTATACTAGCTGTTACTTATCTTCGTTCTCAACAAGGACACGTTATTCCAGCAAAAGAGTTACCTGATTTTTCACTCGACCTTTGGAATGGCTTTGAAAAAATGGCTGAAGAGTTAACAACGAATTATAAACGTATGCGTTTCAGTCTGACAGATAGCATGTTCTTGTTTCTTTGGATGCAATCTCGGGCTGCTTTTTATTTGAAAGAGGACTATCTGCAAACTGCTTTGCGTATCCATACAAAAATTGCGACTCCTGTAAAACAACTGCAGACTAGTTTTTATTCTTATATTCACTCCAATCGATTCAAGTCTGCCCAAATCCATTCAAAAAAGTCGCTGTTGAACAGTACACTGCTCGCAAATGGGATGCATGGATTGCTATTTCCTCAATTTTCGATCGTCAAACATGAAATTACCTCTTTTATCGAGATGAGTTATCCGGCATTCCACCGAGAAATCAACCGATTGACGGAACAATTTAAAAACGAATCTGAAGAACTTGATTGGTTGCATTCTTGGAATTTAGCAGAAGCGTTCATGTTGATCATTTCTCCTACTTACTTTAATAAAGAAATCAAAATCAAATTTGAGAGTGACCTTCCGATTGGTTTGGAGTTAGCATATATGGAAATTCTTCAAGAACAGCTGAGTATGTATTTAAATGTTGTGTTTACTAACGACCTTTTATTCAAGCCGGAATTGATCATCCGAACAACTGATACTTCTTTAAAAACCGTTACTTATGAAGAAGATGTACCTTGCTTGACAATTAGTTATGAAATGTCTAGTGAACAAATCTATTTACTTAGTCAAGAAATCAAAAAACTTCTTGAATAGACAAAAAGACACGACTCCCTAAGAAGTCGTGTCTTTATCCAACAAATTATTATAATTTAGTCACTTCAGCAGCTTGAGGACCGCGCGCACCTTCAACAATCGTAAATTCTACTTCTTGGCCTTCTTCTAGGCTCTTGAAGCCGTCTCCTTGAATTGCTGAGAAATGAACAAATACGTCATCTCCGCCATCTACTGTAATAAACCCAAATCCTTTTTCATTGTTGAACCATTTAACTGTTCCGTGTTCCATAAATGTATAGCCTCCAAAAAAGTTCTTGCAAGTAACCTTGCAAGAACATTATACCCAATTTAGAAAACGCTCGCAAGCTTTCACTCGTTTATTTTCCAAATTATTTTTAAGACTGATATGATGGAGAAAATAGTTATTTTGCTGCTTCGAAACGTTTATTTACTTCGTCCCAATTAATAACATTCCAAAATGCTGCAATGTAGTCTGGACGTACATTTTTATATTTCAAATAGTAAGCATGTTCCCAAACATCTAAACCTAGAATTGGTGTCTTACCTTCCATCAATGGAGAATCTTGATTGGCAGTAGAGGTAATAGCTAATTTCCCATTCTCCATTACAAGCCAAGCCCAACCAGAACCAAAACGTCCAGCTGCTGCTTTTTTGAATTCTTCTTTAAAAGAAGAAAAATCGCCAAAAGCTTCATTAATTGCTTCTTTTATTGCCCCAGTAGGCTCGCCGCCCGCATTCGGTGCCATGATTTCCCAGAAAAATGAATGGTTAGCATGTCCACCACCATTGTTGCGTACAGCTGTTTTGATATCTGTTGGAACAGCATCCATATCAGATAATAATTCTTCTATTGTTTTTTCGCCTAATTCTGGATATTTTTCGATTGCTGCATTTAAATTCGTTACATAAGTATTGTGATGCTTGTCATGATGCAGGTGCATCGTTTCTTCATCAATATAAGGTTCCAATGCGTCATATGCATAAGGTAAATCTGGTAATGTGTAAGTCATAAAAAAATTCCTCCTCAATGTTTTCTTTATAATGTCTACATTACAAAGAGTAACAAAGAGAAGGAAATTCTTCAATAGTTATGCCTAGTCGTCTTTTTCTCCTTGGCCTACTTCTTCTTCAAAAACCTCAGTTTCTTTGAAAATGAACAACTTGCTGAAAATGTAATTAGCTAGGATAACAATAATTTGAGTGATAATTTTTGCCACATATTCATTGCTGTTCATGACATTGATTAATAACACCATTGCTCCCATGTCCAACCCGTAAGAAAGGATGCGGTAAAAGAAGAACTTACCACATTCAATAAGTGCATGTGTAAAATTCGGTGATTTTGAATGGAATACCCAAAGTTTGTTCGTCACAAAAGCAAACAATACAGAACAAAACCATGAAATAGAATTGGACAGAGCCATACTTAAATCAAAATATTGGCGTGCGAGGGCAAAACTAACAAAGTTCACAATCGTAGCCAAACCACCAAAAAAGAGATAAACCAGTATCTCCCAATATCCCTTTGCTTCTAAATATCCTTTTATTTGTCGATACTGCTTCATGAGCCAACCTACCTTATTAGAAATTCTTATTTATCATACTCTATTTTTCAGTAACTTTCATCTTTATTTTAAAAAATTAATTTTTTTTGGTCTTTTACATGTGTCTCTGCTTGGATCGTTACATGTGTAATCCCATACTTTAATTTTAATAAAGAAGTTATACACGGATATGCCTTTTCAATCTCGCTTAGCAGCTGATCTTCAAAATCAATATGTCCGTCGAAAATAATAATCTTTTCGCTATACTGCCAAATATGGACATGATGAACATCTTTTACCCCTTCGATTGCTTTGATTTCTTGCTCCATTTTTTCATAGTCGATTGTAGGCGCACTTTGTCTCAAAATAGCCGCAGCTTTTTTAATCACTATTATCGCTTCTAACAATATATATATCGAAATGACCAATGTAATAACTGGATCAATCCAATAGATACCGAAAAATCGAATCAAAACTGCTCCGATAATCACACTTATCGAGGACAGTGTATCGCTTAACAAATGCAGATAACTAGATTTTATATTCAAACTTTCGTCTGCTTCTTGTCTCAACAATAACGTCGAAAAAAAATTCGCGAGCAATCCGATAACTGCTACTATCAGCATCAAATGACTATTTATCTTTTCAGGGGAATTGAACCGTTTGAATGCTTCAGCAGCTAAAAACAAGGATAATATGATCAGTATGAATGAGTTGATGAACGCACTCAATATTTCTAAACGTTGGTAGCCATACGTATGCTTTTCATTTGCTTCTTTTTGGGCCATTTTTTGTGCTCCATAAGAAAAAATGATTGCTAATGTATCACTAAGGTTATGAAAAGCATCTGAAACAAGAGACAAACTTCCCGACGCAATCCCTCCAATAAATTCTGATAAAGTGATCACCGCATTCAGCACCACTACCCCAAATAGCTTTTTTGATGATCTCTGTGGCTGTGTATGCACGATTCATTCCTCCATTTTATTTGTATTGAATAATCTTAAATCAAGAATAACATTTTTTTGATATTTCACCAATCATTCAGATGTTTCCTTAAAGCACTTGTATTTCACTTGATACTTCGCTAGAATTGCAAGTGATGACACTACTAGATGAGGAGTACTTATGACAACAAAACAATTAATTATCAGTTCCTTTATACGATTCAAAGACCTTAAGGAGGCGAGAAACGTTCCATTTTGGAAAGCTATTGTCTATCTTCTGGTTTTGAGTGTAATTATGGCTCTGCCAATCTCTTTCCAAGTTTTTCAAGTCTTAAATAACATTCAATTGGACGGACAAAAGATTGCTACCCGCATTCCTGATTTTACAGTCCAAAACGGACAGCTTCAAACAAAAGAAAAAGAAGGTTTCATTTACCAAACAAATTCCATTATCTTTACATTTGATCCAGAGGGAAAACGTACAGAACAAGACATCTCTACTGATTTGATGGGAAATTTCGTTAGTGTCGGGATGTTAAAAGACAAACTTATCATTGCTCTTCCCAATACAGGCACTACCTCTGCTTTATTGAATAATAATCAGTTAGAACTTCCCTACACCAATGAATCTTTAAAAAATTTAACAGGTAAGCAGCTTCGATCCTTCTTAAGTGAAGCATCTATACCGATTTGGGTAAAAGCCCTGACCTTTCTATTTTCGATTTATCCTAGTTTCTTGAATCTGCTGATCACTTTACTATTTGCCAATGTCGCTGCTTTTCTCTATGCACGCTTTCGACTAACAAAAGCTACTTTCCTTGATTGCTTGAAGACATTGATTTATTCAATCTCGTTACCGACTATCATTGCAACACTCTTGATGATCTTTCTCCCTTCTTTTGACACTAGTGCATTTATTGCTTTTGCAGGTATCTTTATTTTTGCTCAAGCTGTCAAAGGATGGTCAAAAATATCGATCAGTTAGAAATACAGACAACTTATTATTTCAACTTCAATAAACTCTTTTAGAGGTTGTGGCAGAAGTGCTTAGCTTCAAGAAATAAGAAAGAATTTACGAAAATTGATTCTCAAATTTTTGTGAAATTTTGGCTTATTTCCGAAGAAGCTACTTCTGGAACATCGTGAATCAGAGGTTGTGACACATCTTTTGTCACAACCCCTTTTTATTTATACAATATTAATTTCTAAAAAAGCATGGCACTTCAAAGTTCTTCTTATATGCGCTACACTTAAAGTAAAGAAAGGCGGGTAATTAACTATGTCAGAAAGAATCATTTACGCAGATCGTCCATTTCGTGACGAATTTATCGAAGAAATCCATACTATAGCGCCTGGTTATGTCTTCAAGACAGAATTACAACCAGAAGATCTACCAAATGTAGAAATCAGTTTGGGTTGGAACTCAAACTATCAAGAAAAACTATTAGCCTCTTCTAACTTGAAATGGGTACAGTCTATCTCAGCGGGAGTTGATCAACTCCCCCTTGAAGCATTTTCAAAAAAACATATCTTACTTTCAAATGGAAGTGGTATCCACAGTGAATCGATCACCGAGCACGTATTAGGAATCATTCTAGGTTATTCTCGCGGTCTTTTCCAAGCACAAAGGGCACAGAGTGAAATGAAATGGTTAGGTTCCTCAATCCATTATCAACCTATCCAAGGGAAAAAAATATTGATCATTGGAACTGGCCATATTGGAAAAATGATTGCAAAGAAAGTCAAAGCATTGGATATGATTTGCTATGGAATCAATACATCCGGTCATCCAGCAGAAGGAATGGAAAAAACTTTTTCTTTAAAGCAACTTCAGGAAGTTCTTCCTGAAGTAGATTTCGTCGTCAATATCTTACCTCTAACGGAGGAAACAACTGGACTCTTTGATCAACACATATTTGAACACTTTGATTCAAAAGCTGTATTTATCAATGTCGGTCGTGGCGCTTCTGTTAAAACGCAAGATTTGATACAAGCATTAAACAAGCAGCAACTTTCCTTTGCGGCATTAGACGTTTTTGAGGAGGAGCCTCTCCCACAAGATCACCCGCTTTGGAAAATGGACAATGTACTGATCACGTCCCATATTGCAGGTTTGACACCTGATTTTCAAAAGAAATTAATGTCCATTTTTTTAACTAATCTAAAAAGCTACCTTGCTACTCATAACCTTCAAACCAATCAAGTCAAATTGTCTGCAGGATATTGATAGCTGAATCAGCCTACTTTAAGCAAGAGGGTGTGACAAGTTGTCACACCCTCTTGCTTCTATTGTTTTTTAAAGTGATAGGTTGGTTCTTCTAATTTTGGATCATAATCAACAAGTAAATCATATCCTTTGAAGAACCATTCATCTGCATCCTCAATAAAAAACAGTGTCCCAGCTATTTCCACTTTCTTGACAGGATGTTCAGGCTGTTCCACTGACATCCCAATCGAAAAACCATCATGAACTTCTGTTTTGCCGTAGACTTTTCCAAAAAAACGTATTCCGTAAGTTTCTGGCAGATCGATTTCTGATTCAAACCATTTTTGTGCTTTTGGTGTTACTGTTAATTCCATCCTAACAACCTGCTTTCTATTGATTCATCTTATCGTCTAAAATATCCACATCGCCTGTCTCACCAATCACTAGCAGATTATCGTTTTCACGAACGTATTCATCTGCTGCAGGTGAAGCGATCACCGTTTGATCTACTCTGCGAATTGCAACTACTGTTAGGTCAAAACGTTGTCTGAAATTTAATTCAGATAATGTTTTATTGAAAAATTTAGGATTGGATACTCGGATTTCTGCTAAAGAATATTTATCTGACAACTCTAGGTAATCTAAAATATTCTTTGACACTAAATTATGCGCAATCCGTATTCCCATGTCTCGTTCAGGATGGACGACGCGATCAGCTCCGATCTTTTCAAGTACTCTGGCATGATACTCATTTTGGGCTTTTGCTAAAATATTTGGTACGCCCATTTCCTTTACCATCAGAGTAACTAAGATACTGGCTTGAATATCTTCTCCAATAGCGACAATTACATGATCGAAATTTCTTATGCCTAATGATCGAAGTGTCATTTCATCCTGTGCATTTGCCACAACAGCATGAGTGGCTATATTCATATATTCATTGACCCGATCTTCATTACTATCAATAGCCAGTACTTCTTGACCAGCTTCGATCAGTGTTCGGCAGATACTTCCGCCAAATCGTCCAAGACCTACAATTGCAAAATTTTGTTTCACCGTTTTCCTCCTTTAGTATCTTCTTTTCTCAGTATAACAAAGCCTTTACAAAAACAAAAGCAAGCATTCTTTTGCGGAAAAAGAGGTTGTAAAAGAGACGTTCAACCTTGAGCGACGACAAAATCGCGCCTTATTACCGATAGCAGTCTCTTGAATACCGTTTATTCGGAAAAAGGGACTGCGACACGACTTTTGTCACAGTCCCAAACTTTCCCCACTATCTTTCTTGTATAGTTTGTTTCACTATAATTTTTCGCCAGTCACACTCTCTACAATTCCTTTGGCGATCATGTCGATATTATTTCGGATATTTGCTACATCATTTGTATTCGTTATGAAGCCTAACTCAGCTAAACGGTAAGGTATCCCTCTTGATTGCAATACATTCATGTTTAGTAAGTCAGCTCGCAGGTTGATTCCTCCTGTGTTTTGTACCGATCCCCAAAGACCTACATAATTTCGTATGACATTGGCGATTGCATAATTTTGTGCAGTCAATGAGTTCCCATTACGATGAGCGATTACATGACCGCCAGTGCTAACCCCAATGACGCCACTGTCTAAATGAAATTCTGATACAGAAGAAAATGAACTGCTAATCGTATATGCACCTTGCATACGTTGAGAATCTTGATACATATCTGCAGCTGTATTATAAAAAGTGATCCGATTCCTCGTTAAACGAGCAGCCCATTTTTGTAAATGAGGCATCAATTCTCCTCTAGTAAAATCACGCTCATTGACACCATTATAAGAAGCTCCAGGATCATTGACTCCATGTCCCATCACAAATAGATGATTAATAGATGTCTGATAAGGATTCGTAGTTGGTCCAAGGGCTGCTGCACCTTTTTTGACAATTACGACTTGGATTGCTTCCATTTGTAAACTTAAGCCAGTTGTTCCAGCATATTGATCATTTTTTGCCCAATCTAACCAGCCAAGACTTGCCGAGTGAACACGATAATAAATATCATAAATATGATTTAATTGACCAGTTAAGCGAATACGGATTGCTTCCATTCTCAATTTTTGATTTGTTGTTCCCGAAATATTGTTGTTACTAACGTAATTTTGCCAGCCAATTGAACGAACATGGCTACTATACTCTATAT
>JACRYO010002592.1_pt1 | contig 10759 bp, 10 predicted proteins | sample 8023221 | NCBI WGS metagenome assembly JACRYO01 (sample SAMN15823180, study PRJNA655841) | gut metagenome | isolation source: fecal sample D85 from dog with diarrhoea from SPCA | host: Canis lupus familiaris | place: South Africa: Mmabatho, Mahikeng | collected 2019-09 | reverse complement strand
TCATTCATTGATTTTTACAAAAGCAAAAAAGGTGTTCCAAGTATTCGATCATAGTTCGATTTTTCTTTTGATTGCAGGAAGTTATACTCCTTTTTGTTTGCTGAGTATCCGAGGATGGCTAGGTTGGACTTTATTTGTATTAATCTGGTTGTTTGCGATTCTTGGCATTATATATAAAGCGTTGACGTTGCATAAACGGGAGAGAGTATCAAAAGTATCTACGATCATCTATATTTTTATGGGGTGGCTCTGTGTCGTGGCTGCTGTTCCTCTTTATCATTCTCTTGGAATGACTGGTGTTATTTTGATGGTGGCAGGCGGTCTTTCTTACACGATAGGCGCATTCTTTTATAGCTTGAATTCTATCCGCTATATGCATGTTGTTTGGCATTTGTTTGTTATGTTAGGTGCAGGTTTTATGTACTTCTCTGTTTTATTCTTTACTTAATAAAAAAAATAAAGCTATGGATGGGACAGCTCTAAATAACAGCTAGTCTATCCATAGCTTTTTTATATCGTCAATTCGCCTGTCCCGCTTTTTACAGGATTCTCATTACGCTGATACGTTTCAAATTGATGCGGATAACGATTTTTTTCATCCATTTCTCCTTGACTAGTATTGATCAGTGACCAATCAGACCAGTCAACAGGTGGAAAATAAGCATCTCCATCGAATACATGATGGATGACTGTACGGTATAATATCGTACAAAATGGCAGAAATTCTTGATAAACAGCTGACCCTCCAGCGATGAAAAAGATACCGTCTGTTTCTTTTTCCAGAGCAAGCACGTCTTCCACACTATGCATGACATGCACGCCTTCTGCTTTATAGGAAGAATCTCTCGTCAAAACAATCGTCTGACGATTCGGCAACGGACGGCTACCCATCCCTTCGAAAGTTTTTCGTCCCATCACTAGTGTATTTGCTTCTGTCATTTGTTTGAAGAATTTCAGATCATTTGGCAAACGCCAAGGAAGACGGTCTTCTTTTCCAATCAATCCGTTTTCATCCTGTGCCCAAATTGCAGCTAACATTTTCTCATCCTTTCTGATTCTAAACAGCGATAGGAGCTTTGATCGCCGGATGTGGGTCATATCCTTCTAATTGGATATCTTCCATCTCAAAATCAAATACTGACTGCTTTTCCTGATTCAAAACTAAAGTCGGAAATGCGCGTATTTCTCGGCTCAATTGTTCTTTCATTTGTTCGATATGATTGATATAAAGATGAGCGTCTCCTAATGTGTGAACAAATTCGCCAACCGCTAAACCTGTTTCATGTGCAATTAGGTGAGTCAGCAACGCATAACTTGCAATGTTGAACGGAACGCCTAGAAACACATCCCCACTGCGTTGATACAATTGGCAGCTTAGCCGTCCCTCTTGAACATAAAATTGAAACATCGTATGACAAGGAGGCAAAGCCATGCTAGGAACATCTTCCGGATTCCATGCAGAAACGATCAATCTTCTAGAATCAGGAGTCTTTTTGATTGCTTCGATCACTTCTTTGATTTGATCGATAAAGCCACCGTCTTTTGTTTCCCAGTGACGCCATTGATAGCCGTAGATGTGTCCAAGATCGCCGTATGTTTCAGCAAAGGAATCATCGGTTAGGATCTTCTCGCAAAAAAGCTTGCTCTGCTTTTTATATTCTTCATTGAATTCAGGATCTGTCAAACATCTATGGCCAAAATCAGTCATATCTGGTCCATTATAGTCTGGACTTTTGATGTAGCGTTCAAATGCCCATTCATCCCAAATATGGTTTTTATTTTGTAATAGATAGCGGATATTCGTATCTCCTTTTAAAAACCAAAGCAATTCGCTTTTGATCAATCCAAAAGGTACTCGTTTCGTTGTTAACAAAGGAAACCCTTTTTGCAGATCAAACCGCATTTGGTATCCGAATAAGCTTAATGTGCCTGTGCCTGTTCTGTCTTCTTTACGATGCCCTTCTTCCAACAATTTTCTTCCTAAGTCAAGATACGCTTGTTCCATCCTTTTTCCTCCTAATCTTCTACCCATTCACTCAAGTATTCCCACCGTGCCATTTTTTCTTCAAGTTGTGCTTCTGTTTCAGATACGTCGTTTTGCAATTCTTGTAATCGAGTGAAATTATCTCCTTGATGATTCATCTCTTCTTGGAGCAATGAGATTTTTTCTTCAAGTTCTGCAATCTCATCTTCAATCGTTTCCCATTCTTTTTGTTCCATGTAAGATAATTTCTTCTTTTCAGCAGGTTCCTTGCTCTGTATTTTTGGTTTCGCTTTTTCAGCAGGCTGCTGGGTCTCTTTTTGCTTCAGTAAATAACTGGACATGTTTCCGTAATAAAGTTCTTGTTTTCCGTTTCCTTGGAATACTAATAACTTATCTGCTACCTTGTCCAAGAAATAACGGTCATGGGAAACAGTGATCACAGCACCTGGAAAACTTCTAAAATAATCTTCCAAAATCGTCAATGTTGCTATGTCCAAATCATTGGTCGGTTCATCCAATAATAAAACATTAGGTTGCTGGATCAGCAGTTTCAACAAAAATAACCGGCGTTTTTCTCCGCCTGAAAGTTTGCCTATCAGTGTCCCATGCATAAATCTTGGAAATAAAAATCGTTCAAGTAATTCTGCTACTCCGATTTGACTGCCATCTGCTGTTTTTGCTTCTTCAGCAGCTTCTTGTAAGTAAGCAATCATCCGTTTATCTGGTGCCATTTCTTCATTTTCTTGTGTATAATACGCAAGATGAACCGTTTCACCGATAGACATTGTACCGCTATCCAGGGGAATTCTGCCAGCTAGAATATTAAGCAATGTCGATTTTCCCGCACCATTTTTACCAGTAATACCTAGTCTTTCCCGAGATTGAATCAGTAAATCTAAATGTTCTAGCAGTGTTTGGTCATTTATACGGTAACTGCCATCTTTGATTTCCAGTACTTTTTTCCCTAAACGTTGTGTCGCTAGGTTCAGCTCTAAATCATCTTCTTGGTTTACTTGGTACAAGTTCTCCTTTAGATCTTCGAAACGGTTGATCCGTGCTTGCTGCTTGGTGCCACGTGCCTGTACGCCAGCCCTCATCCAAGCTAATTCCTGTTTATAAAGCCGCTTGCGCTTTTCTTCTTGTTCTACTTCTACACGATCACGTTCTGCTTTTTCTAAGACGTAAGCTTCATAATTTCCTTTATACTCGTATAATTTTCCAAATGAAAGTTCGAAGATTCGGTTTGCTACTCTATCTAGAAAATAACGATCGTGGGTAACCATCAATAGTGCGCCACGGTATTGTTTCAAATAGTTTTCCAACCACTCGATCGCTTCATAATCTAAATGGTTTGTTGGTTCGTCTAGTAATAGTAAATCGGGTTCATCAATCAACACTTGCGCCAGACTAACTCGTTTTTTCTGACCACCTGATAAAGTACTGATTTTTTTATCTAATTCACTGATTCCTAATTTTTGCAAAATAATCTTTGCGTTGGTATCTGTAGTCCAAGCATCTTCTTTATTCATTTGTTCTTCTGCTTTAGCATAACGTTTTTGCACATCAGGGTCTTCTCCGTTTTCCCCTAGTTCGATCAATGCTTCCTCATATGCTCGAACAGTTTGGATCAAGGGGCTGTTTCCTTGAAAGACTGCTTGGAGAACAGTTAATTCATCGGAAAATTCAGCTGCTTGAGAAAGATAACCAATACGGTAATCAGTTGGATAAAACACTGTTTGCCGATCACCGTCGCCGCTATCGATACCGGCAATAATATTTAAGAGACTTGTTTTACCCGTCCCGTTCGTCCCAATCAACCCGATACGGTCTTTTTCGTGGACCAAAAAAGAAATCTGGTCAAACAAATCTTTTTCACCATAAGTTTTTTTGAGGTCAGTTACTTTTAATTCTTTCAACATGTTCCCTCCTTATCTTGGATATTGTATCATAAAAATAGTGAACTTCAGGAAAATTTTTTTGGTATTTGTTCTTTTTGTGTTCTCAAAAAAAGAACAGGACCGATTCGATCCTGTTCTGATATGTTTTGTTTTTTATAAAACTTGAAAATTTTTACCTTTTTATTTTATTGGACTCGTTTTTTTTGACTTTGCTCGAAACGCAAATCGGAAAGAAAAGTTATCAGATGGTTTGTTCATCGTATAAGATTCTAACAAATTGATATTCCTGCGATAGCTGTTCGCAGAAAACGTCGTGATTTTCTCAGCAACTTCGTATTCATCAATGATTTTTCTTTCAAGATAATAACCTCTTAGCATTTTTTTTGTAAACAGACTATCTTGCTGGATCATCCACGAAGAAATCAAATTCCCCGAGTTCATTTTTATTCCTTCAAGTTTGCGTTGCTGGATAAAAAATTGAACCATCGTTTCATCATAAATATCAGTCAAGTTATCTAAACTTTCAATAATCAACTGAGTATTTTTTTGATATGTCTCTCTGATTTCTTGGATATCTTCATCACTAATAAATGTCTGACGATCAGCATGTCTTCTTTGCCAAAACATTTTCGGATGGAGAACGATTCGCATTAACCTACGGACAACAATGAACCAAAAGCCGATAAAAGACAAAATCTGGCTTGTGATAGAATGTTCGAATCGAGAAAGAAAACGGGAGTAAAAACGATAACCATTAGAAGAAAGCTTGCCCGAACGATAACTTTCATCCAATCCATCCCGTTCGATCGACAAAATCAGTGCTTGTATTTCTTGTACTTCTTGCTTTTCATCATCGGTTAAATCTTCCAAGTACAGATCACGTATCCGTTCTTGATAATTTTCTATCACTGCTTCAGTGGCTAAAAATTCTTTTGTATTACGATCAATTTCCTTTATTTCTTTTCGCAAAACTTCAACGACCTCTTCTAAAATCATCAAAGCATTCAAATCCGTGCTTTTCGCTTCCTCTGTTTCCGTCAGCATAGGCAAGACAATGATCCCTATGACCAAAGTCACTAAGATGACACCCGCCGTCAGAAACAAAAGCAAAGACCGCTGGTAAAACATCATATTATTGATTGAAAATGGCAAAATAAAAATCGTAGCCAAACTGACTGTTCCCTTTACACCGCCAAATGTTAAGATCAAGATCTCGTTCAACTGTTTTTTGAACTTTTTACTGCCATCTTTGAATACATAAAAAAGACTGATAGAAATGAATCTGATCACAAAAAGCATGACAGAGATTAATACGATAATCGCTAATAAAAGACCGTTTGGATATAAACCGTCTCCCCATACTGGCGAGAACACTTGCGTCAATTCGATTCCTAAAAATATAAATACTAATGCATTCAGTGTAAAAGCAATAGTTGTCCATGTACTGTGGGACAAGCTCGACAATTCTGCATCAAACACAGAGATTTTCCTAAAACCAGAAGCTTGGAGAATACCTGCTGCCACTGCAGCAATGATTCCAGATACATCAAATGCCTCTGCCAATACATAGGCTAGAAAAGGAAGCAAAAGTTCGATCAGCAGATACCCTGTGACATCTTGTGCTGATGCTTTTTCGATCAAATGAATTATTTTTTGTTTGAACCAGACAAGCAAAAAGCCGATCAAAGCTCCCCCAATACTAGAAACTACTAGACTCATCCCCGCGTTTACTGCTGAAAAAGATCCGGTGATCAGCGCACCAAGAGCAAACTGGAAGGCAGTAACACCAGATGCATCATTCAAAAGACCTTCTCCTTCCAAAATATGCATCGCCTTTTTAGGGATATTCACTCGTCCAGAAAGAGAACTGACTGCTACCGCATCTGTCGGACCTAACGCTGCTCCAAAAGCAAAGCAGGCAGCAAGTGGGACACTTGGCAACAGGAATGATAACGTCGCACCTACCCCGACAAGGGTCAAAATGACTCCTCCAAATGCCAAGAACAAAATTGTCCCGAAATTTTTGAGAATCGAAGAAATATCTGCTTTTTCTCCTTCTCTAAATAACAATGGTGCAATAATCATAACTAAGAACAATTCAGGTTCAAAATCGATTGATTGTCCCCACTCTGTCAGACCTAATACCACTCCAAGGAAAATTTGGATCAGTGGAGCTGGAATCATTGGCAAAATGCGGCTAGCTATGTTCGATAAGGTGATCGTTACTGCAAATACAATAACTAACTCAGCAAATTCCATCGTCCATCCCCTTTATTTTTTATTTTGTGTAAGCATTTTTAAAAATTGTTCTTTTTTCTTTAAAATTTTGGTTTCGACTACTTCAACCTGTGTTTGGTTACCCTCTAATTCACACTGTACACGTTTTGACTCCAAACGAAGCAGATCATGTTTCAGACGTTCCAACTGACGATACATCAATATATTTCTTTTACGCAACTTACAAAGTATTTGACGGCGGTCATCCATCGAAAGGGCGCCATAGCGATCATGCAACAGTTTTTTTTGTTGTTCAAAACTTTCTCTCATTTTCTAGATCTCCTATACACAAACTTCCATCATTATAGCAAAGTTCTTTTTGGATGAAAAATATTTCATTGTTTCATCGTTTATTGCTAGTTAGAAATTTCCATAAATTTTTCAACGCCTCATTCTATTCCAAATAGTATCAGATATCAAGTAAAACTTAAGAAAGATAAAAGTTTCTGACAAAAGGATGTTTACTTTTCCATTCCTGCCTTTCTTGTTCTTTTATCACAACAAAAAAAAATGGGGCTGCGACAAAAATCTTGTCACAGTCCCTTATTCTGAATAAACGGTGTGGAAGAGACAGCCTATCAGTAGTAATAAGACACATCTCTTTCACAGCCTCATTTTTGCGTAAAAATCGATTTATTCGAAAAATTCCCCGTATACATCTTCTACACGTTGATCTGGATTGATCACGATATACAAGTTACCTGTTTTTTCGCTGATTTTTGTTGATTGATATTGATTGTCTAATCCTTCTGTTCCTTTATCTAGATATGGGAAGTACACAAGATCAGGTGTGCCATTTCGGTAAAGGATTTCCATTCGCTCGATATCTTCGTATTTCAATGCGCGATTAAACATGCCCATTTCCAGTCCGCCTAGGTTGATATCATGTGTCGCAACTGCGTCCCCTTCATGGAAGATTTCGATTTTAAATCCAGCACACGGATGGATTTCAACAAATTCACTGCCATTGATTCGTCCAAAACTTGTTGTGATTTGTTTAATCCAAAGATCGCCGATATGACGGCGGTTGATCGTCCAGGTTTCTCCATTTCTAAAATAAAATTTTAGCGCTGTCATTTCTTTACTCATTAAAAAGACTCCTTTATGATGTAATTTATTCTTGTACTACCTCAGTTTAGCACAAATTTATGTAAGTGGTCACATCTTATGTTTTTTCTTCTAATGACGTATCTGCCCACTTTAAGTAGCCAACAAAGCTGAGCAGATACAGTCTAGTGTTTTTTAAATCAATTTTTCTTTCGATAAAAAATCCAAAACCTGTTTTTTATCATTTTTTATTCTTTGTTCTACGACGGCTTTTTCAGCTAATTGCAAAGCTTCACTAACCCACTTACCAGGTTTTTTTCCAGTTTCTTCTAGCAAGATTTTACCATCTACTGCTAATTCGCTTAATGACTTGATAGGTAAACGATCATAGGATTCTCCTACGGCATCCATCTGAGGTGTTTCGTCAAAATAGATCATCAATTCTTCTACTTGCAGTGCATGTTTTTTGCCTAAGAAGTACAATTCGAATGGTTCCAAAGCTCCAGTTTCTCGTTGTCGTAGTCCTTGGACAAGTGCTTGAACGTCTTTAATCATTTGGTTAGAACACTTCCACGATTTCAAAAAGGAACGAATCTCATTTTCTTTTAGACCCAGTTGGCTGATCAATAATGTCCATACTTGGCTCTCTTCTTTCAATGGGACGGATGGTAATTCAGCAAAACGTAAAAGTGCTTCGCCTTCTTCTTTCAAACCGGGACAGCAAATGTAGCACTCTGTTTCAATAAATGCATGGATTCCCGCGGCCCGTTCATTTCCCAAGAGCATCTTGATGAATTCCACATTTATACGTTCTACAGATATTTTACCTAATAGCTCGTGGTTTTCTTTGATGGCGTAGAAGGTTTCTTCCTCTAATTTGAACCCTAGTTGACTGACAAAACGCAACCCGCGCATCATTCGTAAGGCATCTTCATGGAACCGCTCATGAGGATTGCCTACAGCTCGCAAGATCTGTTCTTCTAGATCTTGCAGACCATCGAACAAATCGATGATTTCTCCATCTTCTTTCAAAGCAAACGCATTGATCGTAAAATCTCTTCTTTTCAAATCTTCTGCCAACGAACGAACGAATTCGACATGATCTGGTCTACGGTAGTCCTGATAAGTTGATTCCGTCCGAAATGTGGTGATCTCATATTGTTCATCATTTTCTAATACCAACACAGTTCCATGTTCGATCCCAATATCTATCGTTTTTGGAAAAAGCTGTTTGATTTCTTCTGGAAATGCGCTTGTTGCGATATCCACATCATGGATTGGCTGGTTCAGCAAGATATCACGAACACTTCCACCTACAAAATAAGCTTCATATCCTGCATTCTCTAATTTTTTCAGAACTGGAATTGCCTTTTGGTATTCCAGAGGTAATTGTTTTAATTTCATTTTTCCAACCTTTCCTGCGTGTTTCTTGTCCTGAGATAAAGACTCAGTTGCATGGTGACTGTTTGACAAGTCCGTTTCAGAGTCTTCAAGGCCAGGACCACTTCATCTTGTTTACTCGTCCTTACGCTCAAAGCGATTATGGTCTCTTTGATTGAATTTTTCCATGTTTTTTTCAAAAACTTCAGTTAAGTCGATATTCAATGAATTAGCCATGATCATCGTAACGAATAAAACATCACCAAGTTCTTCTGCTACCGAGTTAACTGGTTCAGAAGCCTTTTTGCTTTTTTCTCCATAAGTGTGGTTGACTTCTCTTGCCAATTCACCTACTTCTTCAGTTAATCGAGCCATCTGAGCTAATGGAGAGAAATACCCCACCTTGAATTGCTGGATATATTCATCCACTTCCTGCTGCATACTGTATAAAGAACGCTTTTTATCCATCTTTTTCCCTCCAAAACTATCTTACCAAAACTTTAACGCAAATCCTAGATAAGAGCAATTGAGAAAATCGAATTTCCATGCTACATTTAGAAAGGAATTTCTAAATGGAAATTCTGTGAAAATACATAATTGAAAGCTGGAATTCATATGGTCAAACGAAAAACAGTAAAAGAAGTTCTTTTTATCATTATAGGAACAAGTATTTATGCATTTGGTCTTGTTTACTTGAACATCGCTAATCATTTAGCAGAAGGGGGAGTCTCAGGGATCACCTTGATCTTAAGAGTTTTATTTGGTATTGATCCAGCTTATACGACTTTATTAATCAACATCCCATTGATTTTACTAGGAGGAAAGATCCTCGGTAAACGTTCCTTGGCCTATACAGTTCTAGGTACACTTTCTTTGTCATTCTTTTTATGGATCTGGCAAAGGGTTCCACTAGAAATCAATTTACAGCATGATCTACTGATCGTTTCTCTACTTGCGGGTTTAGTTGCAGGTGTAGGAAGCGGGATCGTCTACCGCATGGGTGGAACAACAGGTGGCAGCGATATTATTGCTCGGATTTTAGAACAAAATTACGGCATCACTATGGGGCGTTCCCTATTGGCATTTGATATCATCGTCTTACTTGCTTCATTAACCTATATCGACTTGAAACGTATGATGTATACGTTGATTGTTTCGTATGTTTTCAGTCGTGTGATTGATTCGATCTTAGATGGCGGATATTCTGCAAAAGGTCTACTTGTCGTCTCCAACAAAAGCGAAGAGATTGCACCACTACTGATGACCGGTCTGCAAAGAGGTGTGACTTTCCTTTCTGGAGAAGGCGCATTCTCTGGTAATTCAAAAAAAATCATCTATATGGTCGTTAGCTCTAGTGAATTAACTGAAGCTAAGAGGATCGTCCACGAGATTGACGAAAAAGCTTTCCTTTCAATCATCAATGTGCATGAAGTGGAAGGGCAAGGCTTTACTTATTTGAAGCCACAGACAAGATTACTGAAAAAACTATAAGAAAAAAGACAAAGATAGGCTATGAGGAAAGATTCCACATCCAGCTGACCTTTGTCTTTTTTAGTACTATACTATTTTTAACTAATTGTTATGTTCACTTACCCGGTTACTTTTCTTTTGTGTCTGCAAAAGGATCTTTCGGTTAACTTCATCAGATAATTTCAAAAAAGCATCCCTATCTCCATCTTCTAGTGCTTGATCGATTTGAGCATAAAGCATTTTTAGTTTTGCCTCTTCTTCTTTTTCTTGAAAATATCGTTCAATTAATTCAGTATCTTCTTCACTGACTGAAGAATCCCAAGAAGAAAATGGATTGTCTTCTAAGATAGATAGATATTCTCTTGTCTGCCAAGCATTTTCGAATATACATTCCACATATAAAGGCTTTTTCCAATTCAAACGGATTTCATGAAAAATCTGGTCTGTGTCCGTAAATTCTTTTCCCTGCAAAAACAATTTCATGGGTTCCCCTTCAACAGATAGATCACTGATCTGCAGTCCTCGATCCGCAAAATTCGCCCCTTCAACAAAGTGGACATTGCTTAAAATCGCTTCATGATTGGCAAGATAATTCAAGATCCAAAAAACTTCTCTTCGGCTAAAAGATACATGATTGACCATCCACGTTAAAAAATTCTTCTTTTCCCGTACATCAATTAGCATTTTTCTCACCTCTCTGTTA
>JACRYO010000192.1_pt1 | contig 10868 bp, 26 predicted proteins | sample 8023221 | NCBI WGS metagenome assembly JACRYO01 (sample SAMN15823180, study PRJNA655841) | gut metagenome | isolation source: fecal sample D85 from dog with diarrhoea from SPCA | host: Canis lupus familiaris | place: South Africa: Mmabatho, Mahikeng | collected 2019-09 | reverse complement strand
ATGGATACACCATATTTTTCAGCTATTTCTCTATACTTCAATCCTTTTTCATAATCATCTTTAGCTAGTTCGTATTTCTTCACATGTGACACCACCTCGCTCTTTTGCAACATTTGTTTTGTAACTTAGATGTATTTAGATAGGTTAATTTGTATATGTTCATCTGAATAGAGACCATGACCGCAATAAACGAGCTTGCACGCATCAATTTCATTCGGTTCAGCTTCTCTAGTCATTTCAACAATAGAATACTTCTTTTTAATCTGGACTGAGCGGACAACCCTCACTGGATCATCTGCGTTTGGTTGCGGATATCTATTAGATAATGATACGTACCAGTAGTTTCTCATTATGCAGCCTCCTTTGTGCAAAATAAAAAGACCACTCAATGAGTGATCCAATACAAAAATAATATATAGATTGATGTAGCTAGACTTGAACTAGCGACCTCTCAGTTATAAGCTGAGCGCTCTCACCAACTGAACTACACATCATAAATTAATAGACAGCAGCTTACGAAGAATTCAGAAGGAGTTGAGTTCACATCCTTTTCTTCATATTTGCTACTGTCTATCGAAGCTTAATTAAACGATGAGGGAGATTTCCTCCCTTGCGTTTTATTTTGTCTCAGACCTATCACTAATCTTTCGACACTATCATAATATATGATTTTAGGACCGCTATGTGTCGGAAAAAGACCAGAAAAAGTTCAGTGAATAACCGCTAAATGACCGAAAAAAGACCGTTAGTCTATTTTAACTAACGGTTCAGTTTCATTTTCATATATAAGTAATTCGGTTGCTTTACAAAATTGGATAAAAGCAATTTGGCTTTCTTCAACAATAGACGTTTTCCCGAGGTACGTTCTATCAGATATATCTTGCACACTTATTCCATAAACATAACGAAGCATAAAAACTTGCCTTCTACGTTCAGTACCACCTTGCTTTAGCGGATTACAAATGGATAAATAACCTAACGTGAAAATATCATGCAATTCTTTATATTCTGGCATAAACTCTTCACGCTCGATTAAAAATCGTTCAGCATCTCCGGAATATTGTTTATTTGTTGCAGAAGGAATCGGGCTAAATGACTGTGTCATTTTTGGCATTCTGTTTTTCCCAACTTTTTCCCTTGCAGACCCATAAGCAGCCATAAATACTTCAAAATTATATTTAGAAGCCTTCATATCAATTTCATTTGGTTTCGGAGTTTGATATTTCTTTACGTCAAAAAGTGCCATGTGAGATTCCTCCTATGATATAATACTTGTGTCAGAAATATTATTCGTAGTCGGAGCGATCCGGCTTTTTTATTTGTTGAATTATCCTTATAGGTTTACATAGCTCACAACAGCTGCATAGTAAGTTGAATAACCGGCCATAAAAGCTGTTAAAGATATATGCTTAATTTCATTGTTTTTCGCAAAATCGTTTAATTCTTGTTCTAAATCATAGCGGGAGTCCTCTTCAAAAATTTTAAATTTCATTGTTTATAACCTCCATGTCCTTCAACTGGGCAACAGCTAAATAATGCTTGTGTCTTGCTGTCACACGATCACACTTCATTGTATTTTCGATACGAATGATTGCTGAGTTTGACAGTATCTTTTTCACATATCCTCTGAAGGGATAAACGAACTCTTCTGCTTCACAGCGAACCATATCACCAACTTTTACTTTTGCTTTTTTACGCTTCTTAGGTCGTTTCGTTGGCATATCTAATACTAATCCGCCAATTCCATTGCTGCTTTTGTAAAATCCGTCTTTTAGTTTCAACAACCGCACCCTCTTTCGAATTCTTCTTTCATGCGAGCGATATCTTCTTCAACTTCTCTAAGAACTGATTTTTCTTGTTTGACATCTTTTTCTGATGCTCCTTCACGTTCGATATACATCTCTAGAGCATGTTTAATGATGTGCTGTCGTTTATATTGTTTCATCTAGCTCCTCCTCTGAAAGTATCACTCATACTTGAACGAAATTCTTTCAAGTGGTTCTCTACAACAGAATCAGTCACGTTAAAACGATCTATTAACGCAGGCATTGCCATATCTTTCAAATAACTCTGTCTGATGACTAGTTCAGTACCATCAGAGAGTTTTTTATTAACTTTCCGACCGTTGATGATTGATTGGACATCTGCTTCGCTTAGTGCTATTTCGTATTTCATTTTGTTTCCTCCCAAGGATATTCTCGTCTAATTGACCATGCAGGCACAGATTTGTTCCCATAATCTTTCCACTCTAGCCACCATCCGACACAAGGCTCATGATCTTCATTTTGTCCTACACGATAGCGGACAAAAGCATCTTCGACAACAAATGGAATAACTCCACCAAGCTCAGCCATTTCCTCTTTCCAACATTCAATAGCTTGTTCTTTTGTGTATTTTTGTTTATTAAATCCCATCCAATTACCGTAATCTCCGTAAAATGTTTCTGAATCGAATTTACTTTTTCCTTTAATCATCCTTCTTCCTCCCACTTCTTAATCCCCATCACAACGTATACACCTCGCTGCATATAATCAGTAATATAAGTGATCTTCACTGTGTATGAGTTGCCAGTATGCTCATCTTTCCAAGGATCATGTTCATGCAAAGTAAGTAGATCACCAACCTTAAAATCACGATCGTTCTTGCGGATCTCGAATTGCTTACGTCCGCTTGTTACTGCTTCAAAATATTCTGGTAGTATTTTTAGTTCATGTGTCATTTTGTTTGCCTCCAAAAAATCAGTAGAAAAATTCACACTGATCATAATCAACATCTTGTCTATATGCGTTTACAGCCATCGCACCTTGTGATGGAGGCCAACCTGTAACTTTGCAAGGAAATGGGAAGAATACATCAAAATGCGACTTCTCATCGTCACACTCCCTAACAAATCCCAATTCTGATCCACCATCGTCAAAGTATACTTTTACTGCAATCATCTTCATCTTTCTTCCTCCTGTTCTAAAACCCATGCGCTGAACGCTTGAAGGACTTCTGCTTGTTGCTTGTCATTCAATTTTAAAGCTGAATCAAATATTTTTTCATCACGTAGTCCTATCGTTTGCATAGCACACACTACGCCTAGAGCATCTGCATCATCTTCTTCAAAATGTTCAGTCAACCAATCTAAAAGACGATGCTGGTCGTCGCTAAGTTGCGGTTTCTGACTTGCAATTTTTTTAGATATATTCTCTGCAATCATCCACAAATCTTTTTCGGAATAATTGAATGTAAATTCATCAAGAAGTTGAGAATATATAATTCCAATTAGCTGATCTTCGCTCATCCTTCCGCCACCTCTTCCACAGTTCCGCCGATTTGAATAGCATCCATTTCAGCTTCATCTTTGCCTTTATAAATAACTCGTCTAGCTAATGATCCAGGCGCATCATCAAGAACATAAGTTACTTTCGTTTCGTCAAATCCAGAAAAATAGCCTTTTCCAATTTTCACGCAATACGAATGCTCTTTCTCGACCTCGTAGCCATACAAGATAGCATTAATAACTTTATCTCGTGAGCCATCTCTATCTGTGTCGTAATAGTTATATAGGTCAGTTGGCAAATCTATGCTATTGTATTGACACATAAAAATCTCCAAACATACATATTTACCCATATCCATATGATCTTTGATCCAATCCGCAACAAACTGCGGAACAACTGGCTTCTGCGGTTTATACACTGGGAAACGCTTGATCATTTCTAAAGCATCACTGTTGCTTCCGATACCAGGAATTTCTAACAATTTTTCAATCAAAGCTTGTTTATCGATCAATTCTTGTTTACTCATCATCGACATCTCCCATCCCATAAATAAGCGCGACAGCAATTTCCATCTGGTGAAGGCTGCGCAGAGCTATTTCATCACGCCATTGCTTAAATTCTTCGCTTGCTGGTAGATAATCTTCATAAGCTCCAATTTCAAATTCTTTTTTTGCTTTTTCTTCGTCTTCTGCCATGATCATATTCATACATCCTGAAAAACTTAGCCCATCCTCGCTATATTTTCCGAAAAATTTGATTCGTTCTTTCACATATTCTGGTAAGTCCATTTTCGGCGCATGCACTCTATTCTTCCCGTTTTCTTCAAAAATCGTAAATTTATAAATGTTGTTCATCGCTGTTGATATTTGTTTATTCATCTTGTTCCCTCATTTCGCAAAGTTTTTGGTAAAACTCTTGTGCTTCATCTAAATCAGTGAATATCTGATACAGCTGATTGCCATAGTACGGCTTTTTGAGTCTCGTGATGCAGATGCTGACTTGATAAATTGTTTGATCGTAAACTTTGTCTTTAACTAGCATCGCCTCTGTTTCTTTGCCTAGATGTTTCTTTTCTAGTATTTGTAAGTTCATCTTGTTCCTCCTTCATAATCTCTTTGCAATATCTGCTATCACTGGCACAGTCACGCTGTTTCCAGCTTGTTTATATAATTGACTATCACTGTTTACTTCTTTTGCTCGATTAAATGCCCAATCGGGAAAGCCTTGCAATCTCCAACACTCACGAGGTGTGAGCTTGCGGATTCTGTAGTTCTCTGTAACAACTGCTTGCTCCTCACCAGTTAACAAAGTGTTCGCTACTCCCTTTCCCACACGACCTCTTCGTGTATCTGAGTTAGGATGGGAAATATTCACGCTGTCTCCTGGCAAAGCTTCCGTATAGCCTTTTGACGTAGCTTCTCTCACTAAAACTCCATGTCTATCTTGTGCAGTGAGTGTAAACATCTCTTCCCCCTCTTCTTTGAATCGTCTTCCGTTTTGTCGTTTTTCTATTCTGTCTGGTGTTAAAACAGGCAGCGCTACTTGTTTTGGACCCTTGAAATCTGTTGCTGTCAATGCTCCGATTATCCCATCTGATCCATAAACTACTTCTCGTGTACCTAAGCTTGTCTGATGCACTCCTTTTGTTGAACCAACTATATTTATTTTGTGTTGGCTATCAACGCTCTCATTTTTTCCTGAGAAAGGAAATATTTTTCTGGTACGTTCTTCTCGAGAATGTCCGATAATGAATACTCGCTCCCTGTTTTGTGGAACGTAAGCCGCTGAGTTAATACAACTCCATTCCACGTCATACCCGAGCTCATCCAAGGCTCTGAGGATTGTCTCGAACGTAGCCCCTCCTTCATGATTGAGGAGTCCTTTGACGTTTTCAAGGAATAAATAGCGTGGTCTGAGAATAGATGCGAACCTTGCAATTTCAAAGAAGAGAGTTCCTCGAGTATCTTCGAAACCTCGTCGCTTTCCTGCAATTGAGAAAGCTTGGCACGGAAATCCTCCACAGATAACATCGACACTTCCGATTCCTCGAATAAACTCATCTGATACTGTTGTGATGTCATGCATCTCCACCTCATTTTCTGTATTGTGTATTGCTTTATAACTAGCTCTTGCAAATTTATCGATCTCGCAAAAACCAACACATTCATGTCCGGCGGATTCCATGCCTAATCGAAATCCGCCAATCCCCGCAAATAAATCCAAAAATTTCATTTTTTCACTTCTTCTAACAAATCTGGATTCTCGTAGATATTTCCGATGACCTCTTCTTCACCAGTCCAAGCATAGCCACTATTTAATCCTGAAAGATACCACGCTGGCATTCCTCCGAGAAATGTTCCGCCATATTCCTCTAACCAAATAACCTTGTGAGGGCAACCACTGGTGCATCTAACTATGTCACCTTGGTAAACTTCCACACCATTCTTATCTTTCAGTCCTGTCGATTCCATGAGAACTGAATCTATATAGGGGAATACATGATCTTCTGGATAATTAGCAACATCTACAACATCTACTCCATCATCTGTCATTTCAAAACAAACTCCTGTCGTGCTAGGATAAATCATTCTGTCTTTTTCTCTATCCCACGCTCTAAACTTCGGTATCATTTGCTGTCCTCCTACTCAAATTCGACTTCTGTATCATAGATATTCCAGATGACGTTTACATGTTCGTTGACATCCCTTTTGTCTTCTTCACTGAGCAAACAAGGCGGTTTCCCATTTTTTAGCGGTATACCTACACCATCAATGAACTTCTCATTATTTTCGATAATGTTAAAAGCGATATGTTCTGCCAATTCTTCAAGAGTATAAAGATCATATAAACACTTACGAAACTCTTCGAACCATTCTTCATTGAAAAATTCTGGATCTAATTCAACTTTCACGTTATTTCTTCGTACCATTTCAAGTGATATTTTTTTCATTGTCTTCTCAGCCTTTCGGTTGTTAATTTCCAAAAACTTTTCTTACTTCGTAAGCATCATTGATGATTTTTGTTAGTGTATCAGACTGATAGATGCGTTTCTTAACGACTTTTTTATCCTGTCCATAAAGCCATTCAAGCTTCTTTATCGTCTCATCGTCTAGTGAATACCTTGGGCGCTTTTTTGGTGGGACATCTTTTTTATTCAACTGTCCCACCTACTTTTTGTACTTTGCGTTTTTTCTGCATTTTTTTAAGGGCATCTTTGGGGAAATTCTCGTATTTCCACTTTAAAAATGAACCGCTTGTTATACCTAACGCTTTTCGTATGTCTAAAGAAAGATACCCTAGCTCGATAAGTTGTTGATATTTCTCATAGGTAAATTCTTCAAAGTTCATTTCTGGCAATGGATGGGATTCACCCATCGCGTCTGAACCAATCAACTCACCGATTTTTCGAACGGCATTCGCTTCTTGTTTCGTCAGGTCATCTATAGAACGTCCGTTTATTATCTGGATCATTTTTTGACGATAAGCGTTCTTCTCTTGTCTAGTTAGAGCCATTTGACTGCTCCTTTCTAAAGTATTCTGCAAAACGTTGTTCAATTTCCGCTTTCTTCTCAGGATCAATTTTTTGTTCTTTTTGAGGTTTATCAACCCAATCAGGCAATTTTTCTCGACGAACATTTGGTTTATGCAGCTTTTTATTTGCTTTTTCTTTTTTAATTTCAAAAGTCAGTTTTTCAAATTGCTTTCTTAACTTTTCTGCGCTACGGATATTGCCAAACCAAAAATCGTTGGTCGGTAACCACTTGATAACATAAGCAATAGATTCGATAGTTCTCTCATCTCGCTCAATCATCAAACGTATGGTGTTAGCCCATTTATTTAGATCTACTTTGCTCATTTCTTTTGGAAAAGCATCGGATAGATTATTTTTAAGCATTTGCGAAAGCTGAAAGTGTTCGTCAGAATACTTTCGGGTATTCTCTTCTTTACTTTCCTCTTCTTTACTTTCCTTTACTTTACTTTGTTGATTACTCCCCTGATTATTTGAGTTATTCCGCCCAATAACTGAGATATTCGACCGATTAACTTCGTTTGTCAGCAAATATTTAAATTCTAGTTCAACTTTTTTGCGTTCCTTCGTAGCTAGAATGTATCTATTTTGGATACCTGAAGAAGTTAATACGTTATATTTATCAAATATAGTTTGATCAAAGAATTTTACTTGCACTGCTTTTTTTACCAATTCTTCAACTGTGCCCTCCTTCGTACCAACTTCGTCAGCCACTAAGAACGCTAAGTCTTCATCCCACAAAACGTAATACCCCTCATCTCGATAGATATACGCCAGCAGGGCGACTAGTATATGAATGGATTCTTTTCCGCACGCTTTGACAATTCTTCGAACTTTTAAATCTGATAAAAAATCGACATCAAGAGGGAAATAATCAAGACCTCTTTTTAGCGGTCTTGGCATATTCTTACCCCATCTCTAATTGAAAATGACCTGTAGCCACTTTTTGTTCTTTGATTTCTTCTAAACTTTTTTTGGATGTTAATTTAAGTTTTAATATGTCTTCTTCTTCCAGTCTCACTGGTACAATTTTGTGTTTTTTTACAAAGTAATGCACACCTTCGTTATGTTGTAGTTGGTGGTGTTCACGGCATAATGCCATCAAAAGCAATAAACGGTGATCGGTTTGCTTTCTATTCTTGCCAGCTCCAACCGATTGAAAGTGGGCAATATCTGCATGTTTTCCGCAAATGCAACATTTCCGATGTTTCAAACATGAATAAAACCAGTAGTCATCCTCTAGCAAATAAATATAATCCCCTGGTAGCTCTACGCCAGTTTCTAAAACAAAATCAATGAGAAAATGAATCCATTGATTAGCTTCGTGCTTAGTCGCTAAACGATGAGAAAATATCTCTCCAGTTTTTCCTTTGTAGTAATACTTCATCAGCATTTCTGTCCTTTTAGGATCATCAGTACTGTATCGTGCAATGTCTCTAATTAATGAATGTGATAAGGCATTCTGTTTCGATGAAATTTTTCGATTGTCATGGACCTTTACTTCTACATATAGATCTTGTCCATCTGAAAGAAGGTTCAAGAATTCTTTATTTAACATGGATGAGGATTGAATCCTCATCCAATTATTTTTTATCTCGAATACCTTTGCTAGAAATTTCATTCAGCCATCTCCGCCTCATAGTCAACGCCTAATTCTTCGATTGTCTTCTTGATAACAGAAATTTGCTTTGCTGTTCCTGTGATCTTTAAAGTGAATGAATAAATCGGTTCATCTTCGATTTTTTCAGCGTGTAGTTCCTTGTGTACTTCTACAGAGGTTTTGACTGGTGTAACCTTTTTGATTTCTTCTTCTGCTTTTTCCAGTTCTTTTTGCTCTTGTTCTAAAATTTGTTTCGCTGCTTCATCTATTTTCGGGAAAATATTAGCGGCAGTTAGCCCTTCATCAATCAATAAAACCCAAGGATTCGGTTCAAGCTTATTTGCTTTAGCGTAGCTTTCAACCAGTTTTTTATTCTGCACCTGTGCTTCTTTTCTTTGTTTCATCTCAATACATTCAGCTAGAATCTCTTGTTCAATCTTTTTAGTCAGTTTATTCTTAGCAGTAAAACTTGTAGAATTAAGCCATGAAGATTTCAATTCTATTTCTGAAACTTCTAATCCATAATTATTGGCTTGTTCAATTATTTCAGCCAAAATAATTTCTTTTCGCATTTGTTTTGTTTTTTCTTCAAACCCTTTGATTTGGGAATCAATTTTATTAGTGACAACACGAATTTCATTGCTGTACTCTTTGATTTTTTCTTCAAAAGATATTAATGGTTCATTAAAATCTCTTTTCACTTCTTTTCGTTTGTCATCAATCAAGTTGAAAATACGCTTCAAGTCTGTGCGAGCTTTTTTAGCATCTGCAATATCAGAATCTTTAAAAATCAAGTTGTCATATTTTTGGACTGTTGCATTGATAAGTAATGCTAATTGATCCTCATTGGTGATATTGATAGTGCTTGGTGTGTACTCTACATCAAACACCAATTCAGTTGAAAGTTCGTTACTCATTTAGAAATCCCTCCAAGACGTTTTTTTTGACTGTTTTTCTGGTTTATTTTTATATTTTTGCTCTGCTTTTTTTGCTGAAAGTTTTAAGTATCCTATTAGCTCAGAATAAAAATCCTCGGATACTTGGTCTAAATCATCAAATCCATGTTTTCCTAATGAGTTTGCAGCTACCACTTCTTTTTGCAGACCTGTTATCATAGCAATCTGTTCAATATATTTATCAAATGTTCTCAAAAATTCTTCATGAAGATTTTCTGATTTGGGTTGATCTTGTTGAAGTGCATCAGCATCTGTTCCATCATCAATCAAGTACAAGCCGTTTAATGCATATTTGCGAGCATAAGAAGAAGCAGAACCAGTTACCTGACTATCATCCATTTTTGTTTTTGATTGTGCTTCCCTCGCATATGCGTTAATGCTTATATTTTCTTTTCCATCTGTTAAAAGAGCAGTCGCTTTAATATAAAAACGATCGCCAATAACTACTGGCTCATCTGTTAACGTCAGAAGCAAACCCATCTTTCGATTCAGCGGTTTAGCAGCCTTTAGAATATCTTCACAGCTTCTATAGCTATAATTTCCATATTCGCTATATTGACTTTTCGGCGCCTTTAATTCGTTTTGAATAGAGATAACTTTTTCATTAAAAGATAGCCCTTCATTTTCAGTCATATCTCCACCGGCTTTCCAATGCTATTTTCAACGAACGTTTGTAAGTCATCTTCACGAACATATTCATTTTCAATTGAATATACTGTGTCTCCTGGATAAAGAGGTTTACCTTGCCAATCAAAAGCCTTTGGCTCTTCTTCATACGGTTGTTGGGATGCACCCAAACTATCAAACTTATTCATGAAACATCATCTCCCTTGTTGCCCTACATACTGGACAATTACAGTGATTCGTTCGCATACTGTCCTTGAAATGATCATTTACAAGTGTTAGTAAAATAGATTGCAAAGCAGATGTTCCAGCGAATACAATTGCCGCCTCATCATGTTCAGGATCGATTGCTCCTAATACGAGTGCTAAATCATTTTTGCGGCATTCCTCTTGTAATTCTTCAATAAGATTTTTAATTTTTTCATTCATATGGTAAAATCTCCTTAGATATATTTTGATATGTTGCCGATTAGCGATTGCCGTCGCTAGTCGGTCTTTTTACGTCTAGAAAATTGATTACACACATTAATCCTGCAAAAACAAAACCGATTACTACGCTATAGTGAGACACCAAAACAAGTAACATTAAAATAAAACCTACAAACACAACGTCTGACATTTTCATTTTTCAGCCCTCCTCAAACCATTTTTTTGCAACATTGAGATCAATAAGAACTACATTCCCCTTCTTTTTCGAAGGCAATGGATTTTCTTTTCTTTGAGTCCAACGAGTAACTGTTGCTGGAGATACCCTAAAATACCTAGAAATCTCAATAGCTCTTCTTAACTCTTCTTTTTGTACTGTGCGATTTCTTCTTACTGGTTCAAAAGATAAAATTTGCATTTTCTATCATCCTTTCATATATCCTTGAGCTATCCAGTAAGACAGCCGT
>JACRYO010002822.1_pt1 | contig 10871 bp, 3 predicted proteins | sample 8023221 | NCBI WGS metagenome assembly JACRYO01 (sample SAMN15823180, study PRJNA655841) | gut metagenome | isolation source: fecal sample D85 from dog with diarrhoea from SPCA | host: Canis lupus familiaris | place: South Africa: Mmabatho, Mahikeng | collected 2019-09 | reverse complement strand
AACTCGTGCAGATAAAACGTTTAATGAAGAAGGAGTATAAGTGTAGGTTAATGCGTCTGCATCATACTTAGTAGTCCATGTAGTTCCATTAGTAGTTTCTTCTACAACAATACGAGAATTGATGTTCTCAATAGATTTTTCACCTGTCTGAGCCATACCAGAAATAGTAATATTTTCAGGAACTAGTTTACTTGCTCCTCTTGGTAATGACATTACTTGGCTGCTTAATAATAATGAATAAGACGTAGAATCGTTACCCTTAATCTGACTCCAAGCATATTGAGTTGGATTATGTGGTTGTTCGCTTTCTCCTCCAACATAGATTCCCATATATTTATATGAATCTATATTTGGCGTTCTAGTATCGCCTTTTTCAAACTTAAGCCAGTCTATTTGACATGCACCGACGCTAGTGTTTGGAAGTTGATATATATCTAAAACATCAGTTATACCACCATCGATATGAGCTTGCGAAACGTTAAAGGTTAGTTGCCAAACATCCGTTAAACCTTCTACAGGCTTCATATTGCCAACACCCATTGCACCAGCTAGCAAATAAACGCCAAACTGTTGGGAAGCTGGTTTAGTTGCCTTCATGGTAATCGTATAGGTTTGGTTTGCTTGATATTTTTCAGTATTTTTACCCCGATATATATTGTACGAACTCGTTTTAATTGGGAAGCTAACTCTAGGATCTGCAACATTCTCATTCAAAGGAGTATTACCTAACCAGTAAGGTTCATCTAGCAAGTTCGGCTGGAACGGTGTGGCTGTAGATCCTTCTTCAATTTTAATATCGCTAACAATTATACTACCGTTTATTTTAGCACCGGCATCTAAGTCAATGGTTAAATAAAACCTTGATAAATCTGTAATTTCATAATTAACTGTCTCTGTACGTTTGATTGTTATTTCTTTTCCCGCTTCTGCACCATCACTTCTAGCATAGAGTAATATAGTACCATTATTAGTTTTTCTATAAGATACTCTTATCTTGTCAATATTACCAGTTGTGCCTTCCTCTATTTTAATTTTTGCACTTATAGTATATGTTTTACCACTAACTAAACTAGGTATATTATTTGGGGTATATGCACTCATACGGTCTATTCCTTTGGAAGTTAAACGTATACTGTTGAATCCTACGTCTGATACTGAGACATCAGTCTGGTTATTAAAATCAGAAGCTTTAATTACACGCATTAAATTTGGATTTCCCGAATAATCATAATTTCCAAAATCTTTTGAGTTAGAATATTTTGTATAAGTATAAGTTTCTTTTCCTGCTTTAGATTTAGCTACATTTAATATTTTTTCAATTTTAATATTTTTATAAGTAGCTTCAAAGACTGCTATAGCAGAATCTTTGCTCATTTCAGTCATATTATATACTCCAGTAGAAGTATTAATATTAAAGGTTCCTCCTGATTTATTCTTTAATGTATAAACAACGTTTCTACCAGTAACATCTGATAATCCATCAAATACCTTAAACGTTCCTGAAGCCTCTGAGAAGCTCTCAACAATACCATTTTTATCAGCAGGTAATGTTACAGATTCATTTGTTAATAACCCAGTTATTGAATCAGCACCATCTTTACCTTCCTTAACAGAAATAATTGTTTGCTTATCAATAAATGATTCAAATGTAGCAGTAACTACTAAAGAAGTCCAATTTTTATCCCAAGAGGAAGTAGAAAATGTTCTTATGTTTCCTGTCCCGCCCAATGTTATTGCTGTTTGCGGTCTTGCTCCAATATATGGAGTAGCACTAAAAGTAGCAGTTCCTGCCATATTTTGCATATTAGCTTGAAGAGTTATAGTGTCTGATTGGATAGAAGAATCTTGATTAATTTTAACAGTATTTGAAGAAGCTGATAAAATTAACGTTTTTGCAGATTCGCCAGTATCACCCTTAACTTTGTTCCATTCATAATCTGCTGGATTTCCACTTGCATTTTTTTTGTCGTCTGTGTAAGTTCCTAAAAAAGTCTTTCCTGATATAGGTTGAGTTTCTGTAAAATTATGATTAATATCATATTTTCGAATACGAGGTTTCCACCATGTAACATCTACAGATTGAGTAGTATTCATACGATGAAGTTCCCATTTAATGACTCCACCAGCAGCGGTTCTAAATGGTGCAGAACCAATTCTTGTAGTAGTGCCAGGAGGAATAATAGGAGCTAATACGCCTCCCCATGGCTTAACTCTTATTGGTTCAGTTCCATTGTTTTTTATATATATATAACCATCATAATAATCAACACCATTGGTTTTAGGCTCTTCTGTTAAATTCATTTGTCCGACAATTAGATTGGTGCCACTATTTTCTTCTACTGTAGTTCTTATTGCATTTGTTGCGCCCCACTCTGGAACATTAATATTAAATTCGTTTTTAATCGTTGATTCAGCGTAGCTTGCAAAACCTACAGTTTGACCTTTAGAAGTATCAAGTTCTTTACCATTGAATAAAGGTCTAATAATAGGAGGAACCCAAGGTGTTGGAGTGCTATCATTTTCATTTTCAGCAAATTCAATTTTGTAATCTTTTACATAAACGACTAAATCCATTACATTTTGTACCTCTAATGCTTGTTGAGGACACATTCTTAACACGGAAATGTCTGCTGGAACATTATCAATTACATCACTAATTACTTGCCAATCATCTGTTAAAGTAACAACTTTACCACTATTAGGTAAATATTTACTTTCTGTTGATGTAGTATAATGCGACATCAAATTAAATTTAATGGCAGGTTTATTAACTTTAGCTTTATATGAAATGATTACTCTTTTACCTACAATTGGTTCTGTTAACCAACCAGAATGAGGATCGCTTGAATTGTATGTTATGCCTAGAGAATTAAACATACTGATTGTATTTGGCGCTAAACTATCATTATATCGTTGCGCAGCAATAATGGTATGTCCATCCTCTGGATCATTTTCAAACCATGAGTTCTGAGGGTATAGAGATCCATTATTAGAGTTAAGCGAAGAGTTTTCCCACTTAACTGCCAAATTAGGTCTGGCATTCTTAACATAAAATGGAAAACTATCAACATCGGCCCATGCTACATGCAGATAAGAATTATCTCCATTATTACCTGCAATTTTAGACCATATATATTTAGATGGATCTGAACTACCTTGAATGATATTGTCAGAGTAAGTTCCTAAATATATAGGAAAAGCGTTATCTGGATCATCTTTCACAGAAGGAGCGTAAATTGTGTTCGTGTTACCCTCTTCAACTTTTATATTAAAGAAACGTCCACTCTCGTTTCTATTAAAAACATCGCCTTCGTTCATTGATCTCATAGTATAGTAAATAATACGATAATTTGCTTTTTCATCAAAAATATTATTTGGTACTGTAAATGTTGCCGTTCTTGTTCTTGTTGTTCCTACTGTCCAAGTTTTTGCATCTTCGACATTGTTATCGATTCCACCCAATGATATAGAAGGATATCCAGCTACACCACTATATAATAATAATGTTCCGTGCTGTTGTTGGTTATATGGATATGTTCCTTCTGTTTTACTTAAAAGCTCAAAAGTATATTGAATACTATATTGCTTTCCTGGTTCAAATAAATTTTTCAATTTTTTATTGTCGACAAATTCTGATGCCCATCCACCATTTGTCGTCCATGAAGTCCCAGAAACATTATTTGGATATTTAATCAAATCCATTGAAAATAAATTCACATTAGGATATGTTGTAGTAAACCCTAAACTTCCATCTTGGGACCAAGACCAAGCTGTATGCAAATATGAATTTTCTCCCGCTGATCCTTTTACCAAATTCCAAGAGTATTTAGTGGGATTTAGCGAATCGGCTTGATCGAAGTCAGTGTAGTTTCCTAGGTACTTGTAGGAATCAATGTTAGGAGTTCTTGTATCTCCTTTTTCAATCTTAAGCCAGTTGATAGTACATGCTCCAATTGTTGCACCAGGTTTTTGAATTATTTGGAGCAAGTTCGGATGGTCTTGGCTAACTTTTGAAGGAGTAAATGTTAAAGACCATGTGTTTGCGAGACCTTCAACTGGTTCCATGCTCCCGTAATTATAATCTTCAACAGCTTGCCCATACACTACAAATTCTTGAGTAGATGGTTTAGTTCCTTCTAACGTTATTGTGTAAGTATTACCCACAATAAATGGTTCTTGCATTTTAGCTGAGTAGAGGGTATATTTACTCGAATCGATTGGAAATATTGTATTTTTATCTGCAATATTTTCTCCAAGAGGAACAGTACTAAAGTGCCAAGGCGCTCCTTTAATATTGGGTTGATAAGGTGTTGCCTTGTTCCCTTTTTCGATTTTAATATTATTTTTGATTCTCATAGAGACAGTAACATCTGGGTGGACATACACCCTAAACTTCCAGTTAGTAAGATTATCTGTATAGGTGTTTGTAGTAAAGGTACTTGTTAAATCAACCCACTCATCCATCTTCGGTATATTGTTCATATAAATAACACTATAATACACTTGCCCGCTTGCATTAGTTGCTTCGATAGCAATATTACATCTTTTTAAATCTTCGACAGAAGTACCCGACTTAAGATAAAATTCTAAAGAGGTAGTATATTGTGAGTTTGTGCGTAATGCTGGTATATTATGAATCTTTGCAGTACCATAACGTCCAGTAGTATCTTTTACTAGCTCTAGGTAATCACCTGATGCATTTATCTTCATGGCACCTTCGGCAGTCCAACTATCATTTGTTATATTTTCCATCAAGTTAGGATTTCCAGAATAGTCATAGGTGCTAAAGTTAGTGTCATTAGTATAGGCTGTATGGAAATAAGGAGTTTTACCATCATTAACGTTCGTTATAGTGATTTCACCACGTGAAACTGTAGTCATCTAATCACCTTCTTCTTTAATTTCCTCAAGGGATTCGATATAAGTATCCATACCATATTTAGTCCATAAATATTCAATAGGATTTCCCTCTGTACTAAATTCAATTTTTGTCCGTTCATTATTTAAAATGATATAAGCAATGTAGTTCATCATTTGTTTTCTACCTCCACTTTAAACGTTGTTGTATTATCTACATCAGCACTTCCAACTGACAGCGATTTCCCAGTTTTATAAGCATTGCTCGTGCCGCCGAAGTTTGGTACCATTGCATTATTCTGCCACTTAGACCATTTATAGGTATAACCTGTACCGCCCGAATCGATTTCTTCACCATTCTGATACAATCGTGCTTTCAAAGTAGTCGATCCTACGCCATTCTTCAAAATGTTCCCTCCGGAGGACTCAATAACCACCATAATTGGGTCGTCCATGTCCATCAAGGTTGCATACTGCTTCATTTTAGTTCCAGAAGTTCCTCCAGCATTATCTGTGACGACGCATAGGAATGTTTGTCCATTTGTTACTGCATCTGGATAGACCGTTAGAACTCCTTGAACTGTAACTGCAGTATCAAATCCTGAACTTGCGACAGCTCCTGATGTTCCTGCAGTTGCTGTAATTTTTCTCCAACCAATCCCAGCGTCAGGATCTTGAGATGTTAAAACGCTTGAATCTGCTGCGAACCATTTATATTTTCGAGAGCCATTGCTTAAATCCCCATCTTTATAAACATCAGCAGTTAACTTCAGACTAGAAGGCGTATTATTTCGGAAGTAATTTCCATTAGGCGTACTCAAAACTGCTACTACTGCAGCTTTAGCTAACTGAATAAGAGTAATGTCAATAGTCGCTTGAAAAGTAATCGGTAGCGAAGTATCTGGGTCTGTATATATTCCCTCAACTGTCCAACGTACAGCATTATTTGTTGTTGGAACGTTTATTTTTGTTGTTAACACACTGTTTGATGCACCGCCCTTATACTCACTATCAGTATCTGTTGTAGAAGTTATTTCAGTAGTTGTTGCCCCTACTGTCTTTTTCCATTTAACATTTGAAGAATGGCGTAGGATCGACTACTTTGAAAGCACGATTGTATCAGAATGGTGAAGAAATCGATTCGGGCGGTACAGGTTATACCTATAAATGGTCTAAGTGGCAGAATAACGCAATGGTGCCAAACTTTGGCGGCGCAAGTAATGCCTACAAAACTGGAAAATCGCTGTCAGTTGGAAGCGCTGATGTAGACAATACAACAACGTTTAAAGTGGAGGTAGAAAACAAATGATGAACTATATTGCTTATATCATTTTAAATAATGAACGAACAAAAATTGAATTTAATACAGATGGGAATCCTATTGAATATCTATGGACTAAGTATGGCATGGATACGTATATCGAATCCCTTGAGGAAATTAAAGAAGAGGGTGATTAGATGACTACAGTTTCACGTGGTGAAATCACTATAACAAACGTTAATGATGGTAAAACTCCTTATTTCCATACAGCCTATTCTTGGTCTAAAGATGGAACAGATAGATTTACCACAATTTATCCACAAGACAATAAATTAGAAAATACACAAAATCCAAGTGTAACAAAACCTGTACAGTTAAAAGGATCTAGAACGTCAAATACTGAAACAATTACCATGAACAATGGAATAACACGTCAAGAAAAACAAGTTGATAAAACTGGAGAATTTTATTATAGATTTATGAATACTGCTGATAACAACTTATCAGCAGTCGATTTAACTCCAGGGAAAACTTATCATTTTGGACTTGATCTTAGAGCTGAATTAGCTGAAGGGGATTATATTACTTGGAGAGCTCAATATAAAACAGCAACAAGTAGTTGGATAAACATGGATAATTGGGGAGCGAGCTTCAGTAAAATTGAAGGGGTTACAAGTGAATTCCAACGTTTTGAACGAGAGCTAACAATTCCAGAAGATGCAACTACATTATATTTTTCTTATCAAGTTTACTCTCCTAATTCCACTTCACCTTCTGTAGGAACAGTAGTGGAATTTAAAAATGCTAAATTTGCATTGGATAGTGCTTCTCCTTATACGCCTTCTCCAGAAGAAGATTTGGCTAATGCGTATCCAAGATATCTTGGAACTTATTCTAGCTTTGAAGAAGAAGGTTCATTGAGCCCTTATGACTATACATGGAGTTTAATTAAAGGTTTAGATGGTAAAGATGGAGAAGATGGTATTCCAGGAGCCCCAGGAGAAGATGGTAGAACCCCATATTTTCATATTGGTTATGCCAATAGTACAGATTTTGGGAACTATGATTTTAGTGGAAATCCTAATCTCTTCCCCAATATAGGTTATTCTGATATTTCTACAAATTGGACTCAAGCAGGAGCAGCTCCAATAAAGCCTCAAGATGATTTAGTTATTGACAATGGAGATTCTTTTACAGTAGATCTAAGTAAATTAACAAGCAATTTTGGTTTGTATTTTAATAATTTACCTCGTCCTAAAACTGGCAAAAATTATGCATGGTCAGTTGAGCTAAAGAGTGAGGAACCTCTTGACAATAATGTATTTTTTGTTAGACCTGTTTATGTAAATGCTGGAGGAACACTATCAGCCTATGCCAAACCAATTAACACGGGCGCAACGACTGAAATGACAAGATATTCTGCAACATATACTAATATTACTGATGTTATTAGTAATTCTAATTGTCAATCTTTACAAATTTATTTTCCAAGCACACTACCAAGAACCAAGGTAACTATTAAATATAATATTAAAGTTGAAGAAGTTGAAACACCAACAAGTTCATCAACTCCATACCAGCCTAATATTAAAGATGCGCCATGGCATTTTAGTACTTACCCTCTTGGGAAGAATCTCGCAGATAAAACAGTTAAATTTCCAATTAATGTTAATACGTATAAGATATATCAAGGAGATATGCTTGAATCGTTTAAGGTTGGACAAACATATACTGTAACTATTAAGGGTAGAAAACCAACTCAAAAAACGTTTAGTGTTTATAATGCAGGTACTGTTTTTCTAGGGAATTTAGCCCCAGTAGAAGGATTATCAGATGTATGGTCAGGTACTTTTAAAGTACCATTAATTAATTCTGGTTATCCTAATAGATTGCAAATATATCAGTTGCCAAATGATAATCAGTATGGAGACGTTCAAATTGATTGGGTTAAAATTGAGAAAAGTCCAGTTTCAACGCCAAATATTGATGCTTATAAATATTTAGGTAATTACGCAGACTACGAACAAACAGATTCATTAAATCCTACTAAATATAAATGGAACTTAATTAAAGGAGAAAACGGTTCAAATGGAACTGATTCATTCCTACATGTAGCTTGGGCTAATGTTAATGAATTTCCACTTTTTGTAAAAGGGGCAAGAGCTAATATACTTAGACACCCAGAAAATATTTCTACTCCATCAAATAACGAAAGTATATATCCAACTTATAGATTTTGGATGTCAGATGAGGACGGAAGTGTTTTCCATAGAGTACAAAGACGTAATTTAGATTTAAATCCCAATAAATTTTCTGTATATAATACAATAGGAACCGTATACGATCTCAACGATCCTATAAATTCTGGAGACTTGACTACTCCAATCGAAGGAAAGAAAATTGTCATTTCAGGTAAATGGAGAGCTTCCAAAGAAATTAGAATGACGATGATGGCTAAGGTTGTTGCAGATGGAGTAACAAAAGCTCTTCCTCGTGATGGAGAGGTTGTTACAGTAACTCCTGAATGGAAAACTTTTTATACAGTTTTAGATAGAGTTGCTCCTAAAACTTCTACAATTCGTTTTCTTCCCTCAACAGATACTAATGGGTGGGATACAGCAGAAGGCGTATATTTAGACCAAAAAGACCTTAAGATTGAAATTGTAGAAGAAGGAGAAAGTGATGAACCAACTCCATGGGTTCCTCCAATTTCACGAAAATTATTTAACTCTAAAAATATTTTTGAAGGAGGAAATACTAGAAATCCTGCAGCATTCCAAGGGGCCGTAGTAACTTCTACTAAAAATGTTGAAGTGCCTGAGTGGGGAGCGACTGATGCCTCTACATTCGTAATAACAGGTGGGACAAGTGTAATTAAGGGTGTAATGAAAGTTCGATTACCAGACCCAGCACTATTATCAGATGGAGAAACATTTTATCGAACTAATTTTCATATTCGAAACAATCATGAAACAAACGATCTTATTATAGCAGCTAATGGAGGATTTAGTACTACTATCCCTCCTAAATCAATTGGATATTTTGGTACTCCATCCAACCAACATGCCGCTAAAAATAATTTACAATGGCATTTTCAGGTAGACGATGTAAATAAAGATATAAACTGTACTTTCTGGAATCCAGAATTTTATGCTTATGATATTGCCCATGACTTTACTATAAGCTCATCTGAGTTAAAGGGATTTAAGTACTTAGGGGTGTATACTGATAATAAGACGACTAATTCACAAAACCCTGCTGACTACGAGTGGAACTTGGTAAAGGGAGATACTGGTGAATCTGCAAAAACATTAATTTTGTCAACTTCTTCAAATACTGTTAAAATTAATCAAGATTCTTCTATCCAATCAGACACTATAACTCTTCAAGCTAATATGCAAAATATGGTAGGAACTGCTACTTTTAGTGCCATTCCATATATTGGGACAGCACCACAAACAGCAATAACCTTGGGCGGAACAGAAAATACAAGAACCTTTTCTACTTCCTCTTGGAATAAAAATTGGACTTCTTTAGTAGTTACTGCTACTTTTGAATCATTTATTGATAAACAAACAATTATTTCTGTTAAAGAAGGTAAGGATGGTACTGATTCAATAACTGGGTTATTAACAAATGAATCTGTAACATTAGCTGCTGATAAAGATGGTGTTGTTGAGAGCTTCTCCGAGGCTTCAGGAACGTTTAAGGTATTCGATGGATTATCAGATGTTACTGGTAGAAACGTTGCTTATAGATTAAAGAGTAGCTTAGGAGGAACGTTTAATATTAATGCTTCTACTGGAGTATATAATATGACTGCAATGAGTAAGGATTCTGCTACAGCAACCTTTGAAGCTACTTATAAAAATATTAAAATTGAAAAAATATTAAATGTAGCTAAATCTAAAGCAGGAAAAGAAACTTATACCTATACAAAATATTCTAACTCAAAAGACTTCGGAGACTATGATTATAGTGGAAATCCTAACTTGCTAAGCAATGTAACTAATGATAGTTGGACAGCTGAGGGTGCTATGAAGGTGACCGCAGTAGGTGATTACTTAGAGTTAGTAAAAGATACTCCTGGACGTTATGGTACTGCAAAGATTCATAATATACCAGGATTGCGCACAAACTCACAATATACTACCTCTTTAGAATTCTATCTTAAATCTGGTACTTCTGTCGAAGATTTAAAAAGATGTAATATTGCTATCGAAGCAACTAACACAAGTGGACAAGTTTTTTATAGTGTCATTTATATGAGCGATATACCGAAGATGGATGAATGGGTTGATTTAACAAGTACCTTTACTACAAACACCTATACAGATAATCTTACTAACTGGAAGTTTAGGGTGTATGTCCACCCAGATGTTTCTGTTTCTATGAGAATCAAAAACAATATTAAAATCGAAAAAGGAAATAAAGCAACACCTTATCAGCCAAATTTACTTGATGAACCATGGTATATTAATAACGTACCTGTCGGAGAAAATATTAGAAGATTAGATGCTGGTAACCAGCCACCATTAACTACTACAGAATATAACTGTTATATTGGTAGAATAAATGGATATTGGAAAGCTGGAGAAACTTATACTATTACTGTAGAAGGAACCAAGCCAGCAACTCAAACGTTTGAGTTCTACTTAATTTAGGAGTTAAACTTAATTTAATATTTTCTATATCATTTAAATCAACTATAGTTATTGTATCTTGTGCTACCATTGCTTCTTCTACATATAAT
>JACRYO010001155.1_pt1 | contig 10918 bp, 16 predicted proteins | sample 8023221 | NCBI WGS metagenome assembly JACRYO01 (sample SAMN15823180, study PRJNA655841) | gut metagenome | isolation source: fecal sample D85 from dog with diarrhoea from SPCA | host: Canis lupus familiaris | place: South Africa: Mmabatho, Mahikeng | collected 2019-09 | reverse complement strand
TTATATAGAGAGACCACCTCTCCCCATAATTGATCCACTAATTCTTGTGTTAATTCTTCATAGACATTTCTTTTAACATTAGCTTTATTACTCTTAAATATTAAAAATCGTCTAGTACCTGTTTTATCAAATAAAAATGTACTTTGGTTAGTTGTTCCCCATAAGACAAAACGCCTAGCATAGCTTACAGTACGTTTACCATAAGGCAATCTTAATGTGTCTATGGTTCTTGTTATAAATCTTTTTACTTGGTCTATACGAGAATTTTTTAATGCAGATAACTCACTATCCTCTATTATCCAAGCCCCTAATGTGATTTGCATATCATCTTTTGAGTTCATACCATTAAGGCTATCAGTGAACCATTCGCCACCTAATCGACTTAAAAAGGTTGATTTACCCACTCCCTGATTACCAACAATTACGCCCATATAATCAAACTTACAGGAGGGTTCATAAGCTCTTGATACTGCACCAACCATCATTATTTTTAATGCTTGTTCATTGTATTCCGTATCACTCAACCCTAAAAAGTCTTGTCCTACTTCCTTTAGTCGTTCCTTTTTATCCCATTTCTCATAACAATTATCTAAATAGGTTGTTACAGGATTAAAAGAATTTTCCAAGCACTTTTTTTGTATCATATCGCTAAATAGCTTTGTATTGTCTCCTAAGACGTTATACGTCTCTCGAATGTAATTACGTACCTGTATCTCATCATGGTCTGTAAATGGACTATTTTGAGCATTACCATTAGTTGTTGGTCTATCCCATACTGGTTTATTAGTTAACACTTCAATATTTCTAAAACAATCAAACGCAAAGATATTTTTTAAATTATCATCATTATCAAAAATAAGTTGTAAATTTTTAAAATTGTATTTAACCATGTCATCTTTATTGACGGATAAACGAGATTGCCAACCTATTCTTGTATCTTTTATAACTTTATTATCTTTATTAATATCATTCTTTTCATCAAAAATAGTATCCCATTGATTTAAATCAATCATCTAGCCACCTCTTTTTTTAAAATACTCTCAAACGTTTTATCAAATTCTCTTTGATCCAAAGGTTCAGAAAAATTACTGTTAGCAAACTCTATTAATTTATAAGCAAGAGATGGCTTTAAACCATAACTAAGGGCTTTGCCTGTAAGAGATGCTATTGTATCGTTTCTAGTGCCTTTTTCTGCTCCTATAACAAGTTTCTCAAGAAAATCAGTAGTTTTACTCGTATATCGCTTAGACTGGCTATAATCAATTTTTATAGGCATTTTAGAATGCTGTACCTCATTTCGATTGATAAATTCTATAAGCCATTGTGGTGCTTCTGCTATTTGACTATCGTTTTTTACTTGATATAAACCTATTGAGTTGTTTTCTCTTTTAATTCGACTAGGAGGAGCGACTACATAATTATTAGAATGAGCTTTTAAATCAATCCCTTTAGCAAGTCCTATCTTTTGAGATAATTCTATATTATTAGGTTTTCTAAAATAGAGATGTAGTCCATTATTACCAGTAGAAACACTAAATGTATTAGGAATCTTATCGAATGTATTTTCTAATGTTTGCAGACTTTTAAAACCATTATATTCTTCCTCATGAATATCTATATCTAAAACAAAAAAATTACTTGTTACGAGTCCAATATTGGCATTAGGGACAGAAGACCACCACTCTTTTATAATTTCTTTATTACTAGTCGCTTCTTTACTACCTTTAGTATTTTTAAGTGGTATTTTAGTATTTGGTGTTAACGGAAACACTTTAAATCCTTTTTCTGCGTAACTTAATGCATTTTCTAAAAATTGATTATTCATTTTATTTGCTCCTCTCGTTAAAAATAAGACTGATACGGAATGTTTAAAACTGATTGAGTATAAATATAGGTCAATCGTCTAAAACGTCTGTATCAGCCTTAAAACGCTATTTAATTGTTATAGAATATTCTTGTATTTCATTTAAATTCTTAATGGCTAACGTAGTTATAGAATCAATCAAGCCATTCAAAGCACTTAAATCATCTCTATTAATATGAGTTACCGATGTACAGAATGCATCAGAAAATTTTTGTAAACCAATTAATGAGTTTTCTAAACTCAATGAATTTGAAATAATATCATCAATATCTATTTTTTTAGTCATTATTAGCCACCTCATCATCTAACTTGATTTGAACAGTAGTAGAAATCGTATTTCGCCACGTATTTAAGTCAATACTGCCAACTAATTCAATACGTTGTGTCATATTATTAGCTTGATTACTCAATGATACTAAACCTATTCTTCTTTCATCTTCTGTAAGGGGGATATATACGCCAAACGGTTCTTTTCGTGAAGAACAGACAGGGATATTTTTCCGACACATAGAATTGATAGCATTATGTATGTCACGTTCTTCTAACTTTAAAGGTACTGCTATGTCTTTAACCCTTTTAGCATTCTCTAAACCAAGAGGAATCATCTTGTAAATATCGCTTTCTTGGGGACTCAACACATATTTATTCATGAGTAGCAACCTCCATATTAGAACGTTTTTCATACTCTTCATGAACAAAATTGCTTGCTTGTAGCATAACTTTAGTAGCTTCTGTTAATTGTTCATATATGTTTGTTAAAGCTCCCTCATACTCTAGATCAAGATATAGTGACATACCTTTTTCTGATGGCGTCTTATCTTTAGTAATAGACGCTGATAACAGACTTAAATGATTTATTACAAATTCAACCTGTCTCATTTTATTTGCTAGTTCATAAGATAAATTTTTCATTTCATTAATTTCCATATTTAAACCCCTCTACAAAGTTTTTTGTTGTCAAATTTGTCAAACTTTGAGATGATAAGGGCAGAAACGTATACGTATGTATACTGTGTTGTGCCTTTTTGCTTGGTCGCCAAACCTTTTGAGCAAAGGGCTTTTTTTCTGCCTAAAATTCATCTCTTAAACCTCTTTTTTAATCGTAAATAAATTCTTCTAGGTTACTAATTACTTCAACATCTTTTTTTAAATTCATTAACTTATCAATAGCAAAATTAAGTTTTTCTATTGGTAAATATAGTTCTACTCCTTGCTCATTTATTACTTTATTTTCAGCTAACATTAAGCCTTTTAATATGTTCCCAATATTATTAGCAACCTCATTACATTCTGTCTCATAGTCGCCTAATTTGGTTTGTAATGCTTCCAAAGTAATTCCGTCCATTGAGATTAATCCTCACTTTCTTCTAAATAGATACTAGTGTGTCCTAACAAGTCGCATAAATTAATAACTCTTTCTTGATACAATTCTTGAATATCTTCTATAGTTGATGGTTTACCGTCCGTTAAAAAGTTTGTACTAGTAGATAATTCATACAAATCCATCAAAGCATCTCTTACGTTGTCATGTTCAACCATTTTATCCCTCCTTTTCTAATTTTTTGATAGCTTCTAAAATAGCTTGTTTTTTGTCATCATCTAATTCATAACGCAAAATGACAGAAAATCTACCGTCTGATAAACCATATTGCTTTGCTACTTTCCATTGTGGGAAACCACTTTTATAAATAGCCTCTCTGATGTCTTGATTTGCTTTATTCATATTTCACACCTCCATTCTAGTCTAGTGATTGCAATTTTACAAAAAAAAGCAACGACTTGATTGCAATAATACTATAGCATAGATTTTATACGGTAACAACAATGTGTTTACATTTATTTTAAAAGTTGCTAAGATTACATTGCAATTAAAGGAGGAAGAAAATGATAACCACAAACTTAAAAAGTATATTAGAAAGTAAAAATTTAAGTGTTAATCAAGTTTCAAAAGATACTGGTATTTCTAGACAAGTAATAACTAATTTAATGACTAATAAAAGTAAAGGAGTTCAATTCAATACTATAGATATCTTAACTGACTATTTGAAAATTACTGTGAGTGACTTCTTTTACAAAGTATTAAAAAATTACGTTGTTTTTATAAATCATAAACAAGATAGTTTAAAAGACATTAATTTATTAGATGGTGTAGATGTAACTTTGACTTTAAAAGTAATAGAATTGTCAGAAGATAAAGGGGAAAAAAATTCTTATGACTTACCTATTAATTTATCGATAATTAAAAATACCAATAAAATTGTAGGATTTTCACTATATTTAATGACTGAAAAATTAGACGAACATACGCTACAATTTTCAAACGATTTTTTTAATGGTTTAACAGACGTACAGCTTGATGATATTACTATTGAATTTTGGAATTTTATTAAATCAAATTTAATAAATATACCTATTTTAGGAGATAGGACGTTATATATTCCTTATAATTTTGGAAAAACAAATAGTATTACTTTTCACTCAATTAAAGAAGATAAAGAAATTTTTAGATTTAGGACAGAAAATAAAGAAAAAATATTCAATGTTTCTGTAATGAGTTATACAGAAATAGAAAAAATTATTGCTGAAAAATAATTTTTGTTGTGTATTAATATTATTTTTAAATCTTTTTTAAATCTTTTTTAAACCCTTTTTAGGCGTGCTGTATCCGTTGGGGCTATTGGGATTGACGGGTAGTAAGGGAGTACTTTTGTAACAGTAAGGGAGTACTTTTGTAACAGTAAGGGAGTATAAATTTATTTATATATCTTTATGTGATACAATTTACTCAATACAAAAGGAGTTGGCAGATATGCAAGAGTTGACTGTTAAATATAAAAATGAACTTAATACAATCCCTATGAGAAAATTTAGTGCAAAAGAGATGGATTTATTTTTTTCTATTTGCTCTAAAATGAAAAATAAAAATTGTGATACTGTTCGTTTTGAATTTTCCGACCTTAAAGAGTTGAGTAATTATTATTCTAGAAGTGAAAAAAGATTTGTTAGTGATTTACAGGGTGTTTATCAGAAGATGTTAGGATTGACTTACAGAGAAGAAGATGAGGAAGAAATACGTTATTTTGTTTTATTTCAAGGCTTTGTCATTAATAAAAAGCACCAGTATGTTGAAATATCAGTTAATCCAAAGCTAGATTACATATTGAACCAATTAACAAACGAATTTACTCAATTTGAGTTAAAAGAGTTCACGGATTTAAAATCAAGTTATTCTAAGACTATGTATCGTCTTTTAAAACAATTTAAAAGTACTGGATACTATACTATCAAAGTTGATGAGTTTAGAGAGCTTTTAGATATTCCTAAAAGTTATAGAATGACCGATATTAATAGACAAATATTAACTCCAATTCAAAAAGAATTATCACAATATTTTGAACCATTTAAAATTAAGAAGATAAAAGCAAAAAAAGGCAATCGTATCGATCGCCTAGAGTTTTTATTTCAAGAGAAACAGCATGAGGAAGATCTACCTCACATACCGCTTCATAATTGGTTAGAGAGTTAATTTTTAGTGTCTTGTGATATTTTATCTATATATTTTTTTTCTTTTATTTTTCTGAAAAAGGGTAATAAATTATTTTCTTTTTTTGCTCTGTCCCAATCAAATTTTAATAATACTTTCAAAGCCAAAATTTCTTTAGACAAATTTTTTTGATTGTATTTTGTTTTAAATATTCTAAATATTTCTTCATCAAGACTTCCTTTATTTGGGACAGGGTTTAAGTTACTTATAATATTAGCACGAGCAAAATCAATTTTATTTTGACTAATTTTTTCGTTTTCCATTTTTGCTAAAATTAAAATTTTCAAAGACTTTCTTAGATTAGAACGCCATTCTTTTCTCTCGATAGCAGTATATTCTAGTCTCTTTGAATGGCTATATTTTAAATATACAAATATACCACCAATTATTGAAAATATTATAGTAATGCCACTTTTATATGTTTCTAGCCATAATAAAAAAAATTTTATCTTTTCCACCATTTCCACCATCTTTTCGTATCTATATTTTCCTCAATCAATTTATTATTTTTTTTTTGTTCATTAAGTAATAAAGATTGCTGTTGCTGGAGAGTAACATTTAAATTCTTATTCATTTCGGTTAAGTCGTCAATTTGAGTGTTCTTCATTTCGATTTCAGACTTTAAAATTTCAATTATCATGTCTTTATCATTGATTTCATAAGGTTCTTCTTTTTTTATATTTTCAGTATTTTCATTTATCGTTTCGTTTGAAATTAGAATCTTATCTTCTAATCCTTTTTTTATCTTCTCAAACGCTTTATTATCATATAAAAATGTCCGTCCGTCTTTAGCAGAATGTTTAATTTCATTGTCATTTATGAAACGATACACCATGATTTTTGATAATTTCAATTTTTCAGCAATCTCTTTAACGCTCATCATAATAAGGTTTCTCCTAAATTTCATTGATAATAACAATGATAACAATGAAATTAAACAAAAAAAAGAGAACATACGTGTCCTCTTTTAATTTGAATCATTATCTTCTATTTCTTTTCTAATTCGATACACTAATTTTCTAGTGACATCATACTTTTTAGATATTTGTAGCACAGGAATATCATTTTTTAGATCATCGACTATATTAAAGTAAATAGCTCTTTTATGCTTATCTTTGGCGTTTGGACTATATTCTAGTGGTTTACCCTTATATACACCTTTTTCTTTTGCTACTGCTATACCTTGTGCTTGTCTCTCTAGCATTTTTTTGCGTTCTGTTTCAGCTACATAAGATAATAAATTAATAATCATATCCTTAAATAATTTAGCCATTGTTTCATCTTCTATATCTGCATTGAGAAAAGGCATATCTAAAACCATTAGTTTTATGTTACGTTGGCTTAAATCACTTACAACGCTTGTTATATCGTCATAATTACGTCCTAAACGGTCAAGAGATGATACTACAAGGGTATCTTGCTCCCTAACGTACTCTAAACACTCTTTAAATACTTCTCGATTATTTTTACTTTTACCTGATACTTTTTCTTTAAATATTTTGTTACAACCGACTTCTTCAAGTTGGTTTATTTGTCTATCTAAATTTTGGTCTATGGTTGATACTCTAGCATATCCTATTTTCATAGTATGTAGTCCTTTCTTAATAACTATCAAGATACACCCTTAGGATACATTGTTGTTGTTGTTATTGTCAAGAAATTAATTGTATCTTTAGGGGAGGGGCTAAAGATACACATTGTTTACATTTTATTTCTCATATTAGATAATAATATAAAAAGGAGACTATTATGAATTTAGACATATTATGTGTTGATAATGACGTTTTCGTAATGAATAAAAATAATTTCAAAAAATTTACAACAGAAAATGACCTTATTATTTTTGAAGAAAAATTAAGTTTTACTGAAAAAGATTTTTATATATCGGAAGAAGATTTGCTTTGTTTATTGGATTTCAATCAATATATATTTGAAATTTTAACTAAAAATATTATTTTTTATAATGAACAAGTTAAAACTATTGATTTTAATAAACCTATTGGTATTAATTATTACACTATTTTTCAAGGGGTAAAATTTGTTTATAGAGATTGGTATTATGATTTTTTATTAGATAAAGCATTAGTTGTAAGCAAAATGGTAGAGGATTCTGATATTATTTCTGATGAAGATTTAGAAAAGGCACAAAAAGATAGAGAGACTATCTTAAACCAAGCTATTAATGATATTTTTAACTTAATGAAATTAGATGAAGAAAAATTAGCTTTTGTGATAAACGAAGAAGATAGGCGACATTTTACTAGAGATTTTATGAAGAAGCCGGAAGTAAAAAAAATATTAAATAATATACAAGTAGATGATATTGTTAGTTTTGAATATGAAGTAATGAGAAAAATAAAACAAGAAAATATTTATAGAAGTGACTACTACAAAAATTTACGCATGAAAAATTCTACTGATAAAAAAAAGAGACCATTATAGTCTCTTTTTTATTCTAACCATTTTTTTTCTATTATTTGTGATGATCTCATATTAGTATATTTAGATTTACGTCTATAATGCAATGTAGCTAATTTATAATCATTCATATATTTATCTTTTCTCAATCCTAATACAATTTCTCCAGTACGCTCTTTACGTGAAAAAACTAGTGATAATCTTTGAGTATTAGGTTTCATATTTTCAGTAGGATATAGAACTTTAACGTTCGTACCATTCATTACCTCATCTATAAATGGATAACATTCTATTCGGTTCTTAATCCCCATTTCTCCATACTTATGGTGTTTTTTGATAGTCTTTTTAGTTTCTTTGCCTTGTTTTATATCATTTAATATTTTTTTAGCTTGTTTACTTTTACTTACATAATGAAGTCCTATTAAATGTGGTAAATTATCTTCTTCAATGCTTATAGTAAACTCTTTTAAAAATTTATAGTTAGTTGTCATTTTGATTTTTCGATTAGCAAAGTTCTCATTAAAGTTATTTACTATATCTATTAAATCGAATGTGCTTAAATCAGAAAAATCTATCATAACTATCTCCTAAAAGTAAAAGAGAGACAACCTAATTTGGTTATCTCCCTGTTTATTGTAAAGTAACTGGCGTGTAAGATGCGTCTCTTACAGGGACTTACGCAATGATATAAAGCCTCACGCAGGCAACATAATGCCAGACTATTATGTTAAGAAAGAGACCCTTTCTTCATTTTCTATTCTATAATATTTTTTCTAGTGTTGCAATTATCCAATACAAAAAGGTTAATATGCCATCTTTTGCCATCATCAATTCAAAAAAATGTTAGGGTTTGTTAGTATTGAATGACCATCATTTACCATACTCAATACTAGCAAATACTATCATCTAAATAATATTAATCCCTTTAATATATGGCTTTATGACTATACATAATCATAATTTTTGGTGTGCAACCTTTTTTAATTTTGTGTGCATGTATTTGTTTGATGCCTCCTTACAAAAAGACGGGGCTTTATTAACTATATTCAAAACGACGCGTATCTTTCTTCAACCACTTTTCCCTTTTTGAAAAACTCTCGTGTACGAGGGCAAATCTAAGAAAAAGACCTCTAGCACCGGTTCCCAATATGAAAAAATCACTCTTTTTTATTGAGATGGGGGTTAACTAGTTTAAACCCTCCCCAAAATATCCCTAGATATACTCTTTAATCAATTCAAATAATTCTATTTTGTCGTTTGATACCATGCCGTAAAACGCATCATACTTCGCATTATCATTTCCACTGGCTATCCTGTATAATTCCACTTCTAAATGGTGTATATCTGACTGTTGATCTAATAGCAGCTTAACTAAATCTTCTCTTGTACCATCTTTTATGACTTTTAAGAGATGGTTATCATCAATGGCTTGTTGAATATAATCATAAATAGATACCCTCATATACTCTTTATATTCCTGTTCGCCATATTCCTTTTTAATTGAATTGGCTTTAAAATCCAACTTTAATTCATTTAGCCTGCTCTCAATTAATGGCTTCAGCACTTCTTTTTTATCGACTGTTATTTTCATGTCATTACCCCCTATTCTCATGTTTTGTTGAAATTGCATTTAATTGTTTACCGTTTATAGCATTACCACGTTCAGCATAGTAATTAAACGCTTCTCTTAGTTGATTGTACTTATTCCACTTCATATATTTAGGCTTGCTAGGGAACAGATAGAGATATCTAAATAGAAAATCAAAGCCATCTATCCAAAAATCCTTATCTATCTTCCTAGCAACTTTAAACGCTCTAAAATACCAATACCAAAAATCTGTTTTAGTCCCTTGTTGACTTGAATAAACAAGGTCGCCACATTTTCGGCACTCCCATGTTTTACCTGTAAAATACAAAATACCAACGTTCTTACAGCACGTCCCACATTCAAACCAGTAACGCTCCCCACCATAATTACAAGGTGTTGTATTAACAAAAATATCTCTATCACCATAGATTAGCTTATTTTTTGACTTATCCCACTGGAACGGAACGATTTGAGTTGTTTCTCTTTTTAGCCCTCCGTTATCTCTATTAATCACATAAGTAATTTCATGATTAAATATATCCGTTTGTTTAAAAACTTGCTTAAACCACTTTATATCAACCTTATAGAATTGTTCTATAGTTCGTTTGTTCATTCAGCACCTCATTTCTAAAAATGCCTAAATCATTAGAGAAAAGTCTTTTTTGTTAAGTGCATTCATTATTCATTTAAATATAAAAAGACTACTTTTTTATATAAAAGCTACTACTAGCTACCTATGTAACTACCCCTATACAGCCTTATATAATAACGTTTAACAGTAAAAAGTAGCTAGGTAGTCTTTTTTTACTATACTTTTATATAAAAAAATAATTTTCTTATATGTATGTATGTTTATTTTAACTACCTAACTACCTTTCGTTCTAATACACTAATACACCAACGTTTTTACTGGTAGTTTTTATGGTAGCTATAGGTAGTCTTTTTATAAAGTAGCTACCTTTTTTTAAAACCTGTTGTCACTCGACTATTTATTTTTATTTTTTTCTTATACTCCCATTCATCAAGAGACTTCATAATGTCTCTAACATCTTTTGATTGTCTTTTATATTGCTGTGTGCCACTGTCTTTATAATCAAGTTTTAGTAGTTCTGCTAATATTTCTTTAACAGTGACACGGTCTCGTATATCAACACCTTGATATTTTTTACAAAAACCATTCTGCAACATATCATTGATATAAAAACGCTTGTCATAAATTTCTAGGTTATACCACTCTTTTGGCAAGGGTATTTCTAAATACTCTTGTATCAATTCATGTAATTCATCTACATTTTGATATTCATCTCTTACTCGTTGGGCTTCTTCTTCCAATTCATCCGATAATTTCAGTTCAAAACCTTGTTTATATAGAGAGACCACCTCTCCCCATAATTGATCCACTAATTCTTGTGTTAATTCTTCATAGACATTTCTTTTAACATTAGCTTTATTACTCTTAAATATTAAAAATCGTCTAGTACCTGTTTTATCAAATAAAAATGTA
>JACRYO010000321.1_pt1 | contig 10969 bp, 9 predicted proteins | sample 8023221 | NCBI WGS metagenome assembly JACRYO01 (sample SAMN15823180, study PRJNA655841) | gut metagenome | isolation source: fecal sample D85 from dog with diarrhoea from SPCA | host: Canis lupus familiaris | place: South Africa: Mmabatho, Mahikeng | collected 2019-09 | reverse complement strand
ATCGCAATCCCAGAAATAATATAAACAGCAGCTCTTAATAAGGCGTATTTTTGAATATTTTGTTTAATCGTCTCAAACATATAAGAAAACCTCCTTTGACTTATTTTAACGTGAACTAGTCATTTTACCAAATTAAATGTTACAAAATGAGCGAAGGAGAAGAATATCTCTGGAAAAATCAACTTCTGAGGATCTTTTCCATTTTTTTGCCTTTTGCTAGCTCATCGATCATTTTATCTAAATAACGAATTTCTTTCATCAAGTTATCCTCGATGTCTTCTACTCGTACACCACAAACAACACCTGTAATCAAGGAACGTGAAGGATTGGGGACAGGGGCTTCCGCAAAAAATTGTTCGAAAGTCACTTGTTTTTGTAGTTGATATTCTAGTTCTGTTTGGGAATAACCCGTCAGCCAACAAATGATTTCATCTACTTCCTCTTTTATACGATCTTTTCTCTCCGCTTTTGCTACATACATAGGATAAACGCTTGCAAAACTTGTCGTAAAAATACGATTTTGCGCCATAATCAGTCACCTTTCTTTTTTTCAAATTATTTACTACTTATAGTATATAAGAAAAAGAGAAAAAAAAGCGATTATTCAAAAAAACAAAAAGGATTGTGACAAAATTCTTGTCACAATCCTTTTTTCCGAGTAAACGGTGTTGTCCTGTCAACTCCTCGGTCACAAGTCACAATATTCAACAAACATGAGAAACTGTTTATTAAATTGTTCCTTGTGACTCGGAGCGAAACGGCAGGCTTACAACCTCTATCTGTCTTTTGTATAATCTTCATCGCTCAAGTGCGCATCAAATAATCGAAGGCTCCTAAAGCTGCAGTAGCTCCTGAACCCATTGAAACAATGATTTGTTTGTATGGACTATCTGTACAATCACCAGCTGCGAAAACACCGGGGATATTCGTCGCGCCATTTTTCTCAGTCACTATTTCATTTCTTGGGTTCATTTCGATTGTTCCATCTAGCCAATCCGTGTTAGGAAGTAAACCGACTAAAATGAATACACCTGAAACAGCTAGAGTATGCAACTCTTTCGTATGTTGATCGATATAGGAGAGAGATTCGACCTGATTCGACCCGCTGATTTCTTTCGTCGCTGCATTTTTGATAACAGTGACATTCGCAAGAGAAACTAGTTTATCCTGTAAAACTTGATCTGCTTTTAATTCGGGTAAGAATTCTAGAACATAAACATGTTTTGCTAACCCAGCTAGATCAATCGCTGCTTCAACACCAGAATTACCACCACCGATTACAGCAATCTCTTTTTCTTTAAATAAAGGGCCGTCACAGTGTGGGCAATAAGCAATTCCTTTATTTTTAAACTCTTTTTCGCCTGGTACATTGATAGAACGCCAGTGCGCACCTGTCGCGATGATTGCGGTTTTTGCTTTAAGTGATATACCGTTAGCTAAGCCAATATTAATAAAATGTTGCTCTTTATTTAAGGAAACGGCCTGTTGATTCATCATAATGTCGATAGGGTAACTACGCACATGACTTTCTACTTGCTGCATCAATTTTGGACCTTCTGTGTAGGGGGTACCAATCATATTTTCAATCCCGAGTGTTTCAACGATTTGTCCGCCGAAAGAATCAGCGACAAGTCCTGTACGGATTCCTTTACGTGCTGCATAGATAGCTGCACTACTAGCTGCTGGTCCACCGCCAATCACTAATACATCATAAGGTTCTTTTTCAAACAACTCTTCTTCAATCAAAGGGCCAGTGATTTTTTCAACAATTTGTTCGATCGTCATGCGTCCGCTACTAAATTCTTCTCCATTTAAAAACACAGTTGGCACTGCCATGATTTTTTTATCATCGATTTCTTTTTGGAACATCCCACCTTCAATCATCGTATGAGTAATATTTGGATTTAATACAGCTAATATATTCAATGCCTGTACAACGTCGGGGCAATTATGACAAGTCAAGCTAACATAACTGTCAAAATGCAATGTTTGTGTTATTTTTTTGATTTTAAGACTCAAAGATTCACTGATTTTCGGTGCCCGTCCACTAATTTGTAACATAGCCAGTAAAAAAGAGGAAAATTCATGACCGAGGGGGATACCAGCAAAAACGATTCCACTTTCTTTGCCAACTGGATTGATAGAAAAACTAGGTGTTCGCATCGAATCTCTTTTTTCCCAAGAGATTTTAGGAGACATTTCTGCTATTTCCTTCGTAAATTCAGCTAGTTTTTGACTATTTTCACTATTATCCAAACTAACAGAAAAAACAATAGGAGATTCAATCAGTGCTAAATATTGTTCGAGATTTTGTTTAGTTTCTTTGTCTAACATATCCACCACCTAAATCTTTCCAACAAGATCAAAACTTGGTTTCAATGTTTCGCCACTTTCTTTCCATTTTGCCGGACAAACTTCACCTGGGTGGGTACGTACATATTGAGCAGCGCGAATCTTATCAATCAGTGCACTAGCGTCACGACCGATTCCATCTGCATTGATTTCCATAGCTTGAACGATTCCGTCTGGATCAATAATAAACGTTCCTCGCTGAGCTAATCCTTGCTCTTCATCCAAAACATCAAAAATACGAGAAATCTGATGAGACGGATCACCGATCATCACGTATTCGATTTTACCGATAGCATCTGATGTATCATGCCATGCTTTGTGAGTAAAGTGGGTATCGGTAGAGCAAGAAAAGACTTCAACACCTAAAGATTTCAATGTACTGTATTGTTCTTGTAAGTCTTCTAATTCAGTAGGACAAACAAAAGTAAAATCAGCTGGATAGAAGCAAAGAATACTCCAGTTCCCCATAAGATCTTTTTCACTGACTTCTAAAAATTCTCCTTGATGATAAGCATGTGCATTAAATTCTTCGATTTTTTTCCCAATCAATGACATAGTAAAACCTCCAATAATAATTATTTATTTATAATTATTGTAATTTAGTTGGAGTTGCAAAGTCAATGGATATTTTGTTATTTAATAAAGATTACTCAAAAACGAAGGTTAATTATAAAAATAGAAGAGGTCGCAAGAAAATGCTACTGCTGGAAATACTCGGGATAACGTTGAGTAACAGTTTCCTGTTCTTTCAGCATCATGTGTAAGTGCAATCCCGTTTGAAATCGAGCTTCTTCTGGTTTTTTATCAACTAAAGCCTTGAGTAAATCATAATGTTGTTCCATGATCGTTTCCCATGGAAGCCCCTGAATGGTCACTCGTAACCAGCGGAAACGTTCTAAATGGGTATTATGGTCATCTAACCAGTTCCAAACTTCTTTTCTTCCTGCAATTTCGAAACAAGCTTCATGAAATAAATTATCTGCACGGAAAAAAGCGCGTTCGTCATTTATTTTGACTGCTTTTTCTTGTTCTTCTAAAATCGTTTCTAGCACTATTCGTGTTTGTGTGTCCAATTTGGAACAACATTCAATCATGATTTGCTCTTCCAACTGTTCTCGGACAAAGCGAGCATTTTCTGCAGAAACAAGATTAATTTTTGAAACATACGTACCACTTTGAGGTATCGTATACACGAGTTCTTGCTGACGTAGTTGAATCAATGCTTCGCGAATGGGAGTCCGGCCGATAGCAAGATGTTCCTCCAGTGCCTTTTCAGATATTTTCCTTCCAGGTTCTAAGTCAGCATAGATAATTTGTTTACGAATCGCTTGATAAGCTTGAGATTGCAAGCTGCTTTTCATCTTTATTCCTCCAAAATCATTTCTATGAACGTAGTATAACAGAAGAGGTCTGAAAAACAATCTGGTATGTCACATTAACTAGTAAATTTGTATAAATAGTAAAATTTTGGTTGACATAGCGATTTTTATTGCATAAAATTCACTTGAATACAAAAACTAATATGTTAGTTTAGGAGGGGAAAAATGATTGATTTAAACAACTGGAGGAACTTTATTCCTGAATTATCTCAAAAAGAAGTAGAAATACCTCATTTTGACCGTGCATCATTAAGAGAAAATGGACAAAAAAATCCTGTCTGGATCCATTTCGGTGGCGGAAATCTTTATCGAGGATTTCATGCAGAAATCGCTCAACGTTTAGCGGATCTAGGCGAATTGTCCACTGGTGTCATTGTTTGTGAAACATTCGATGAAGAAATAATTGAAAGGGCTTACCAAGATTTTGATGATTTGATTCTTGAAGTGGTCATGCCAAGCAGTGGAGAGTTCGTCAAACGTATATTAGCTGCGACAGCTGACAGTCTGTATTGTCATCCAGATTGTTCTGAACACTTTGATAAGATGATTCGACACTTTGAAAATCCTAGTTTACAATTAGTTACTTTTGCTATTACTGAAAAAGGTTATCGATTGAAAGATACAAATAATAAATATATAGGACCGATTGCAGTCGATATAAAAAATGGTCCAAAGAAGCCATCACATACAATGAGTATTCTTGCTGCGCTACTTTATAAACGTTTTTTATCTGGAGCTTGGCCGATTGCACTTGTCTCTACAGATAATTTTTCACAAAACGGTAGTCAATTACGTACTTCTTTGCTAACGATCGCAAAAGAATGGCAAAAGGAAGGTCATGTACAAAATACATTTATCCAATACTTATCGAATGAAGAAATTGTTGCGTTTCCATGGACGATGATTGATCGTATCACCCCGAATCCTTCCTTGTCAGTTAGCAAAATGTTGGCAAAAGAGGGCTTTTCAAATATGTCGATTTTCCAAACCGCAAAAGGAAATAATATTGCTCCATTTGTCAATACAGAGGACATCCATTATTTAATCATGGAAGATCATTTTCCCAATGGACGTCCGAAATTCGAAAAAGCTGGGGTATTCTTGACTGATCGTGCAACGGTAGATAAAGCAGATACGATGAAGGTGACGACTTGCCTTAATCCTTTGCATACGTCTTTAGCTATTATGGGTTGTTTACTGGGGTATAGGAGCATAGCTGAGGAGATGAAAGATCCAGATTTATCGCTGCTAGTTTCTGAAATCGGGTACAATGAAGGCCTCCCAGTTGTGGAGTCTCCAGGTATCATTGATCCAAAGATCTTTCTGGAAGAAGTAATTACTGTGCGCTTTTCTAATCCAAATATTCCTGATATGCCTCAGCGAATCGCCACGGATACCTCTCAAAAGGTGGCGATTCGTTATGGTGAGACGATTAAAAAATATATGGAAATAGAAGTTAAAGACCCGCAGACACTTGTATTCATACCATTGACTCTCGCTGCTTGGCTTCGATACCTTATTGGCATTGATGATCAAGGAAAACCATTCATCCCGAGTCCAGACCCACTATTGACAGACCTTCAGCATAAGCTTTCCGATATTCAACTGGGTACGCAAGATACATCACATATTCATGAGAAAATGGCTCCTATTTTGTCAAATAAAGAAATTTTTGGTGTAGATCTTTACCAAGCAGAGCTTGGCAGAAAAATAGAAGAAATGTTCATCAAGATGGTAGCAGGACCAAATGCCGTACGAAAAACATTACAGGATTACTTACAAGAACATGGAGGAAATTTATCATGGAAATGACTTTTAGATGGTACGGATCACAGGAAGAAAAGATTACCTTAGATGAAATCAGACAGATTCCTGCGGTCAAAGGGATTGTAGGCACATTGATGGATATACCAGTAGGAGAGGTATGGCCTAGGGAGAGGATCAAAGAACTAAAAGAAGAAATTGAGTCTCGTGGGTTAACACTAAAAGTAATTGAAAGCGTCAATGTGCATGATGCCATTAAAATTGGATTACCTTCCCGTGAGCAGTATATCGAAAACTATAAGCAGACAATCCGAAACTTGGCAGAATATGGAATAGAAGTCATCTGCTATAATTTTATGCCTGTATTTGACTGGGTGAAATCTGACCTTGACTACCGCTTAGAAGACGGCTCATCCACGTTAGCTTTTATATCTGATGATATTCCAGATGATCCAAGAGAAATCGTCGCGCGCATCGAACATTCCAGCAATGAATTTGAATTGCCGGGATGGGAACCTGAGCGCTTAGCTCATATCAAATCCTTGCTTGAAGCCTATGCATCAGTAGACGAAGAAAAACTTCGAGAAAATTTTGCCTATTTTCTCCAATCAATCATCCCAACATGTGAAGAGGTAGGGGTCAAAATGGCTGTACATCCAGATGATCCGCCATACTCGATTTTTGGATTAGCTCGAATCGTAAAGAATCGAGAAGATTTAGATTGGTTGTGCCGCATAGTAGACAGCCCTTATAACGGAATCACTCTTTGTACAGGGAGTATTGCAGAAGATCCAGAAAATGATGTATATGGGATTTTAGCAGAATTTTGTCAAAGAGATCGAATCCCATTTGCACATGTTCGAAATATTAAATTTTTAGCTAATCGAGATTTCTATGAGGCACCGCATAAATCCGAATACGGTTCATTAGACATGTACCGCATACTAAAAACAATGTATGACAACGGATTTAACGGATACATCCGTCCTGATCATGGAAGAATGATCTGGAATGAGACAGGAAGACCAGGATACGGCTTATATGATCGAGCATTAGGTGCTGTTTATCTAAATGGATTATGGGAAGCAATCGAAAAAGGAAACAAAAGTAAAGATAATTAGTGAAAAAAACTGTAATTTTATTATGTAAATAAGAAGGATGTTCAAATTCTTGATACATAAATCCGGAGGTTGTTAATAAGCATTCGGATTTATGTATCTTATTTGGTCTAGGAAGTAACTTGATTTTCTTTTTTCGATTGATCCATGAGTGCTTCTTCTTTTAATTCAAAGATATATTCTGAGATCCTCATAATCACTTTTTTCCAGTCTTCTGGTGTGATGATTCCTTTTAAAATATAGATTTTTTTGATATGAGAAGGCAATTGTTTCAAAGGGCAGTCGCTGATAACGATGTTGCAGTTCTCCATAAAATCATTTTGTATTTTGATCGATTCATTTGAAAAAATTTGTTCTATCTTAACGATCAGATCTTTACTGATATAGAAATCACGCGTATAGTTCACACCAATCACAATTCGCGGCTGTTTTTTGTAGCGATCATACAAATGTACTAGGTCTTCAACCATCCATTGCACATTTTCCTTTTCTAAAATAACTGGTAACAAGTGTTGATTTTGTTCTCTGAAATCCATATAAAATTGTTCAATGGCGGTTTGGACTTCTTTCAATACGCTATGTTCTTGATAAAGCATGAAAGTAGGAAGGGGCGTATTTGGTTGATTGAAGTTAAGAAATCCATTATAAAGTTTATTTCGTGCGAATGCCAATGAGTAAAGAATCTTTTCTTTTTCAGGTATAAACAAATCAAATACAGTACAAAAGGACTCCACCATTTCTCTTGAATAAAGAACATGAGGAACGTTTGCTTTTTTTAAAAGTTTGTATTGCTCCAAGCTTGTTTCTTCCGATTCGATTTTCGTGATAGAAAGTCGAGCTAAAATATTCACTAAGATGCGTTGTTCGCGACAAATTGGCAGATTAGGTCGCAAAATATCTACAGAGAGATCAATAAAAAAGTCAATATATTCATACTCTGTGAATTCTTTTTGTACGTCTTTCACAGAAGTTGCAGGAAAATTCTCTTTACATATTTTTAATAGAAAATATAATTTATCTATCATACCGCTATTTAGTCGGTCAAGTACTTCTTTTTTAAAAAAAGTATTCATCATAAAAGCCACTACTTGCGGATCTTCATCATAAAATTCTGTAGCAGTACTTGAAAAGATGTTCCAATAAATATCTAATGCTGCATATTGAATTTGTACCTCTTTTCCAGAAAAAGACTTTCTGCCATTATTAGAAAAGGAGATAGACAAACCGTACAATGCTAAAAATGCATTAATCTTTTTCATTTTCGTATACAAATAAGAGGCACTATAGTTTGTTTGCTGACTGAAACTGATAATCGAATTTGTCTGACAGCTGAACAAAGAAGTCAAGATCTGATAACTGACTGATTCGTTGCAGTATCTTCCAAATAGACGATAATAGCAGTAAGCCGGATCAATTCCTTCAAAATTCAACTTTAAAAAAGGTTTTTGCTTATCAATATGCAGTTCTGTTAGATTGAGACGCTCAAAGTCTTGTTCTAATTCTTTGATGTATAGTAAAAAATTTGATTCAGACATATGGAAATGATCTGCTAAATATTGTGTAGTAATAAAGAAATGATGTTCAGATAGGAAAAGAAAAATATCTAATTCTGTATTGCTTTTTTTCTTCAAGAGAAACGTTTTAATCGCTTCTTGAGTTTGCATGAAAGAGGCTCCTTTTTACTTAAATTGTTAAAACTTGAAAATATTACTGTTTTTTTCATAAATTTAGACAAAAAAACAGTAAACATATAGGTAGAATCTCTACTATCTTATTTCTTGCATACAAAAAAATCAAGGAGTGAGAGAGTTATGAGATATTCAACCATCTTAATATCAACATTTGCAGCCTTAAGCTTATCGCTTACTATAAATCAGACAGTCCACACAGAGGAGACAGAAACAGCCAAATGGACAGAAACCAAGTGGGCCAACGTCAATCGAATTACCTTTCAGGATGAATTTTCATCCTTCAATTCAGGAGTCGCAAAATTAAGAAAAGGACAAACAGCGACCATCAAAGCAAAAATTGACTATTCAGGAGACTTAGCACCTATACTACAATCAGCTGTTACATTTGAGAATGTTGATCCCGCTTTGTCGATTGGCTATGACGAGAACACTTTGACTATCCAACACAAGCAAGCGATATTTACCTTCACCGTTACATTAAATCAGGACTTGTTAAAACCAGCGCTTTTTACTGTCAAGGTATCAGATGGACTACCGAACGATCATCATCATTTAACGCCGTATAGTCAGCGGCAGACAATTGAGCAAGATTCAGCTATCGACTCAGGAGGAGATCTTGTTGAAGAACCAACAGATAAACCAGAAAATGAAAATAAGCCAGAAGTACCGCCTACAGAAAATCCAGACGGAGAACAGAAACCGGAAATAGAACCTGGAGAAGAACCCGATACAGAAACTCAACCAGAGCCAGACAATGAATCAAAACCTGAAATAACCCCTGGAGAAAAACCAGATGTAGACCCAGAAGAAAAACCAGATGTGACTCCAGAACCAGATACGGATTCTGGAAACCAAACAGTACCGGAAACAAATCCAGACACAGATAATGAAACTGAAAATCCAGAAAAACCAGAGGTAGATCCAGAAGAAAAACCAGATGTGACTCCAGAACCAGATACGGACGCAAGAGACCAAGGAATACCAGAAAAAATAAACAAAAAAACAATTCAAGAGGATGGAAAAAAAGAGAGTAAAAAATCAAATCTAGCAATTCTAAAAATAAATGAAGAGCAGCTGAATAAAAAATCACGAATATTTGATAGCGCCCAATCAGCTGAAACCTTAAAAAGTAGCAAGGATACAACCTTTGCTAGTCCTGAAACGAAAAATAAACAGCTACCAAAATCCGGAGAGTCACAAAACAAAGTTATACTGTGGAGCGGAATCATTCTATTAAGTATAGCAACAATGCTTTCTGCAAAAAGATTTAAACAAAACAGATCTCTCTAACATTTGAATAATGTCTGTGAACGCATTTTTCAAATAAAAAGAAATATCCAGAAAACGACCCCAAAATACCAGATTGAAATCTGATATTTGGGGTCGTTCATACTTTATCTTTCTTCATATTTATTTTAAGGGATATCTGTTTCTTTTGGAAGATGGTTCGGGATCTTTTTCACTTTCAATACATCTAAAAAGAAGGTAAAGATCGGAATGCCGACAATCAAGCCCCAAACGCCAAAGAACCGTTCGCTAACAAGTAAGACCACAAATGTATAAAAAATCGGCAGTTCTGTTTTGCTGGACATCAACTTCGGATTCAGCACATAAGACTCAATTAGATGGACAATCAAAATCGTAATCAGGATATAAACAACATCTCGGATGCCTCCTTGGGAATAAGCTATGAAAGATAGAGGAATACAAGAAATGATAACACCTGCTACTGGGATCAGACTTAAAATGAAAATCATGATCGCTAAACTCAGCAGCTGATGAAAGCCAAATACAGCCAAGGCGATTGTAGTGAGCAACGTGTTTAAAAGAGCGATAACAAATTGAGCTTCTAATACCAAACCAAATGTATTGACAAACTTATCGGCAAAATAGTAAATATCTTGAAAGAACCAAGAAAATTCACTTTTTAAAAACAATCTTGAGAATACAATTGTTTTTTTCTTTTCAATCATAAAAAAGAAACTTAAGATGAATGACATAGCAAACGCCACTGCCATTTTTCCTATATCCTGTAAATAGCCAAGCGCAATCGAAGCGCCATTTTGAAGCTGTTCAAAAAAATCGTTTCGCTCAATATAAGTATGGATATATTGTAAAACAGGATCTGCATCTTTTGGCTGATGCTCGTAAAAATCAATAACGGACTGGATCATATCAAATGTTTGATGAATAAGCATCGGGATATACTTTGTGAATGCCAGATAGATAAGGTAAACGATCAGTGTATAAATCATGATAGCTAAAACACCTGTAGGAATTCGGACAAATCGCTGAATGATTTGAACAAGATGAATCATCAAATAAGTAAAGATAAATGTGAGCAAAATGGTTGTAATCATACTTCTAACTAAGAAAAGAACAAAAACGACAAATAATAAAACAGTGAGACGGCGTATTTTTTCATTCGCCAAAAAACGCTGATAAACGGTCAAATCGACAACCTCCAAATAACAAAAAATAAACACGTTATTCATTATATGATGGAATATGAAAATAAGAAAGAGAAAGAGCAAAAAGAAAAACCGCTAAATGACGTTATCTTATGAGTTGGTTTTCCTCATAAAATCGTTCATCTAGCAGTTTCAGCCCTTTTTCTGGTCTTGATGAAAATTATCTAGCATTTTTCGGGTCAGATGTTGCAGTG
>JACRYO010000152.1_pt1 | contig 10999 bp, 9 predicted proteins | sample 8023221 | NCBI WGS metagenome assembly JACRYO01 (sample SAMN15823180, study PRJNA655841) | gut metagenome | isolation source: fecal sample D85 from dog with diarrhoea from SPCA | host: Canis lupus familiaris | place: South Africa: Mmabatho, Mahikeng | collected 2019-09 | reverse complement strand
CTTCTAACCTTTTGTTTACTTCCCTTTCTGAAGTTTCCAGAGTGATCTGTTCTACCCACTCATTGATGTATCCTGCTCCACATATTACTCCCTTTACTTCTAGCTCCTACAAACGTCTTTACGATTTTCTTTGATTTGTTATTTTAAATTTATAAAATAACATCTATTATTATTGCTGCAAGTTATTTTTTTATTTGCTTTTTCTTACCTCGTACAATCTATTAATATTTATACATTATCTATGTATAAATCGATTTTGCCTTTATAGCTATGTCTTTAACCTCCTTCCCTCTCTATGTGGAAAACAGTTTTTCAATCCAAAAGTTTTCCACATGAGCGTCCAAATTTGCTTTTTTACGGAGCTCACAAAAACGAATGGGAGACAAATCTAAAAATAAAGTTTGCTACAGACTCTCGAATAAACGGCGGGAGTAGAAGCAACTCCTTCGGAAATCTCAAAAAAAAGCGTGGGACAAAAGTAAGAAACACTTCTGTCCCAGCCTATTTTCTCTTCAAATTCTCATACCTAAACGATTTTTGTCTCGCCCTCTTTTCAGAAATGATCATTTGTTTTTTCTTTGGTCTTTGGTTTTCAGTGAAACAAAAAACGTGAGCAACAAAGAGAAAATGATGACTACTGAGCCACATTTCTGTTGATCCAGATAAATGAGGATCGTTACCATGCTAGTAATCAACCCAATCGTTAATTTTTTCCTGTCTATCATAAGCATCCCTCTTCGGATACTATTCTCTTCTATAGATTCGATCATTTTTTTATCTTTTGTTTATATTTATCTTAATTTTTCTTATTGTTATTTAGTCAACGTAATGGGATTCGATTTTCTTACTTGGCATCAACCAGCCGAATAACATGATTCCATTAGTGATCAAGACAGCGAGGGGCGTCACTAGATAGCCTAGAACGATTCCGATGATATTCAATGAGATGGTCAAATAGGATTTTTTATAGTTGCCTAATAGTTCCTTGATTGCTTCCTTATGGGCTGTATCAGAATTGACCAATTCCCTCGCGAGGAAATAATACGCGATATTGGCACCTAACGAAACACCTCCATATGTGATTGCAGGAACTAAACTAAACGTGTATTCGCTGATCCAAGAAGTCGCAAATGGAAAAAGTGACAAAGCAAAGAGAAAAAAGCTATTTGCCCATAATACCTTCCCATTTACTTTATGGACGACTTGGAACATGTGATGATGATTGTTCCAATAGATAACTAAAGTAAAAAAACTGATAATGTAGATCAAAAAACGAGAGCCTAAAGCTGACAAAGCTTGCCAAGTATCTGAACTTGGTTCATGTAACTCTAAAACGAGAATTGTCATGATAATCGCAATCACGGCATCGGTAAAAGCTTCTAAACGATTTTTCGACATAAGTTCCGCCTCCTTATTTGCCTTATTTTAGTAGAAAAGAACGAAAAAAAGCAACTGTTTTATACATCTAAATACCAAATAAAAAATCAGACTAACGATGGATGTGGCTGTTCATTCATTCTGTTATACTTTTTTCAATAAGAAGTTACCATATTTGTTCATCGAGCACCGGGTCAATTCAATTGCTGTAGTAAAGGACATCAACGTAACCGCTAGTCGATGCAAATAAGAAAAGAGGGGTTGTTATGCAACGTAGAAATAGTTTCTTAAATATCTTCATGTTGATCATGGTATTGGTTGTTGCTGGTTTTGCCATCAGTCTTTTTGTTGGTGTATTGAGCAGCATCTTATGGTTTGCTGTCAAATTGCTGATTCCTATAGCTATCATTATTTGGCTGATTCGTGCCATTAGTGGGGCTAATCGAAACCGCAAATATTATTAATCGAATACTCGAATGAGTTGATTACTCGGACATTTACTACAAAAAAACAGGAACAGATTAGACAACCTTCAGAGGTTGCTTTTCTGTTCCTGTTTTTATCCAAAGCTAAGAGGTTTGCTAAAGACTCTCGAATAAACCGTGTCCAAAATTCAAGTTTTTCTCTCCAATTTCTCAAGCCTAAACTACTTTTTTCTCGACCTCTTTATTAAATGTTCTTCAATAAGATCTTATGGATTATAGCATGATTTCATACATTTTAGTTTTTTTCCATCCATTATTAAATGATATATCATTTACTCAACCCAAAGCAACATCAAGGATCATCATGATGATGAATCCTAACATCACACCAAATACAGCAAAATGCCGTTTACTTGATAGTGTTTGCTGTGCTTCGGGAATCAGTTCTTCGACAACGACATAGATCATTGCTCCAGCTGCAAATGCCAATGCGTAAGGCAACAAGATCGATACCTTCGTCACTAAGATCGCACCAACGATACCAGCAATCGGTTCAACGATACCGGATGCTTGTCCATACATAAACGCCTTCGTACGGCTCAAGCCTTCTTGCCGTAAGGGAATAGAAACGGCAGCTCCTTCTGGAAAGTTTTGAATACCTATTCCTAGTGCAACAGAAATTGCTGCTAAAACAGCCGTTGTAGGGTTATCTGCGGTAGTTGCTGCTCCAAAGGCTACACCAACAGCTAGACCTTCTGGAATATTATGCAGTGTAATCGAAAACACCAATAAAATCGTCCGCTTCAAGTGGGTGGGTAAGCCCTCTGTTTCATGTTGTGGCCCAAAATGCATGTGGGGCAATGTCTTATCCGCAATATAAAGGAAAAGTCCACCTAGTCCAAAGCCAATACTCACCACTAACCAAGCAATGTCCCCATTTTCTTCTGCTTTCGTGATCGCGGGATCTAGCAATGACCAAAAACTTGCAGCGATCATCACTCCTGAAGCAAAACCAAGCATCAGATTCAAAACGTCTTTCTTGATCTCTTTAAAGAAAAAGACTAATGCAGCTCCCAGCGCAGTCATGAAATAGGTAAAGCCAGTCCCTACCAATGCCTGTTGCCATGGTTCTAATCTTAATAGCCATTCAGCCATATTTTTCTCCTTTCAATCCTTTACTTACTACTCTAGCATATAGAAAAAAGCATGACTACTATTTTACGAAAAGACGTATTAGTTGGGGTTTTTCTGACAAAGCACTATACTTTAGTTAGTAAATTTTATCACTAAGGGAGTGGAGAGTTATGTCAACAATCAATGCTGGTGTCGCTATGGTAAAAGTTCTTGAAAGTTGGGGAGTCGATCATATTTACGGAATTCCTGGTGGTTCATTCAATTCCATCATGGATGCTTTATATCATGAAAAAGAAAAAATCAAATATATCCAAGTTCGTCATGAAGAAGTCGGTGCATTAGCCGCAGCTGCCGATGCAAAACTAACGGGCAAAGTCGGCGCTGTGTTTGGTTCTGCTGGTCCTGGCGCGACCCATTTGATCAATGGACTATATGATGCCCAAATGGATCATGTCCCTCTCGTAGCGCTATTAGGACAAGTGGCTTCTGCAGCGATGAATTATAATTCTTTCCAAGAATTAAATGAAAATCCTATTTTTGCAGATGTTAGCGTCTATAACCGAACAGTGATGACGCCACAAAGTTTGCCACATGTAGTCGATGAAGCAATCAAAGCTGCTTACGAACATAAAGGTGTTGCGATCGTGACGATTCCTGTAGATTTAGGTTTTGCTGAAATCGAAGAACAAGATTTCACGACTGCAGCTACACACAAAACCGGCTATATCTTACCTGACGAAAAAGATTTGTTGGCTGCACTTCCTTACATTGAAAAAGCAAAGAAACCTGTATTGTATGTTGGGCAAGGCACGCGTAATGGCTTCGAACAGATCAAACACTTTTCAGAACACTTTTCAGTTCCTGTCGTTGCTTCCGTTCTAGCTAAGGGAATCGTTCCTGATAGTTATAAAAATTTTCTTGGGTTTGCTGGACGAGTTGCGACGAAACCTGCAAACGAAGCACTTGCTGAAGCTGATTTGATTTTATTCGTGGGAAGTGACTTTCCATTTGGTCGAGCTTTCTTCAATCCTGATGCTGCCTTTATTCAAGTAGATATCGATGCATCAAAATTTGGCCGCAGACATGCCGTTTCTCTTTCAATCCTAGGAGATGCCAACACCACTTTAGAAAGATTAGCAGAACTTGGCCAACCTCGACCTGAAGATCGTTGGTATCTAGCAAATCAAGAAAACAAAGAGAACTGGGTCAACTGGTTGAAATCATTTGAAGATCGTGAAGAGCAACCTATCCGCCCAGAAGCAGTTTATAAAGAAATCAATCGTATTGCGAAAGACGATGCAATCTTTGTCACGGATGTCGGCAATACCACGATCCACTCGATTCGTCTTTTAGATATGAACGGCAACCAAAAGCATACTACTTCTGGTTGGTTCGCAACGATGGGAAATGGTGTTCCTGGGGGAATTGCTGCTCAATTAAGCTTTCCAGAAAAGCAAGTGTTCACTCTAAGTGGCGACGGCGGATTTGCGATGGTCATGCAAGATATCATCACACAAGTCAAATATCAATTACCAATCATCAACGTCGTATTCTCAAATGATTCCTTTGGTTTTATCGAAGCAGAACAAGAAGATACAGAACAAAAGAAATTCGGTGTCTTTTTGGAAGATGCAGATTTTGGTAAGGCCAGTGAAGCATTAGGTGCAGACAGTTTCACGATTACTGATTACCATCAACTACGTCCAGCCTTTGACGCAGCCCAAAAATCAACTCGTCCTGTAGTCATTGATGTCAAAATCGAAAATAAACGACCATTACCTGTAGAAGACTTGCATTTAGATCCTCGAAAATATTCCACAGATGAAATCAATGCCTTCAAAGAAAAATATGAAGTTCATGATATGCCTGTATTAAATGAGCTATATGAAAAGCGTGATTAAGTTATCCTAAAAGCACACGATAAAAAAACGAATAAGCTCATAAAAAGAGGCAGGACATTATTATGTCCTGCCTCTTTTTTATATAAACTACTGTCGAATATTTATCTAAATGCGTACACGATATGAGTAATACCAAATAGCATAAAATAGAATCCAACTAAGAAACTTAGGGTCAATGCTGATGAGAGAGGATTAAATAATAGCATGATCCCCAAAATGATACCTAAGATATTTACGATGACAGTGAACCAATAATAGCCATTACTTACCCCTTTAGCCAAATCAGCAGCCAATAAAGCAAATACGGAATCCGCGATGAACCACACTGCAAATACGAATGGTAATGCCACTACACCGGCTCCAATATTGAATAAGAAAAAGATTCCTACTAAGATATCGATGATCCCTACAACTAGTGGTGTCTTCCCTTTGTATCCAGTCAATTCCTTCATGCGATTGCGAACAAATAATTCAAAAATTCCTTTTAAAAAGGCAAAAATAGCAAATACGACCACGATCGCCACAAGATTACCTACTGGATCTTGGAAAGACATCAGAGAAACAATCACAAATAATATCCCTAAGATCAAAGAACCCCAATCTACCGTTTTTCTTTCATTCATTTTTCAAACCTACTTTCATTTTGATCTACTATCCATACTACCCTTCTCTTTAAATAACGTCAAAACATATGCTGAAAGGCGATTGATCGCTCTGTTGATATTGTATTGCGAACTTTTTGATACATCTGAGTGTAAACAATTTACATATAAAAAGACTATTTATTTCTTATCCACTTTTTCTATCCAAGATCATTGTGTTTTTTTTAGAAAATACAGGAATCCATGCAGATATCCACCTTCTATCCATCAGCTGTTTCTTACTTTTTCGTTACGTTGTTCCACGTGAAACACAAAGAATAGCTGATTACCTTGAAACTTTTACTTTTCCCCTATATAATTCTAGAAGACTTGTCAAAAACAATTAAAAGATAAAGTGAGGAAAAAAATTGATTACTGTAAATGATGTAAGTTTGCACTTTTCAGACCGCAAACTATTTGATGATGTTAATATTAAATTTACTCCCGGAAATTGCTATGGCTTAATAGGTGCAAATGGTGCAGGTAAATCAACGTTCCTTAAAGTATTATCCGGAGAGCTACAACCTTCTACAGGTACTGTCTCCTTGGGCCCAGATGAACGTATGGCCGTCTTGAAACAAAATCACTTCGACTATGAAGAATATACAGTCTTAGAAACAGTTATTATGGGACACAAACGATTGTACGAAGTAATGAAAGAAAAAGATGCCATCTACATGAAAGAAGACTTTACAGATGAAGACGGTATCCGAGCAGCTGAATTAGAAGGCGAATTTGCTGAGCTAAATGGTTGGGAAGCTGAACCAGAAGCAGCAGTATTATTACAAGGATTGAATATCCCTGAAGAATTACATCACCAACAAATGAGTGAACTCACGGGTGGTCAAAAAATCAAAGTCCTTTTAGCCCAAACACTATTTGGTAAACCAGATGTATTGCTATTAGATGAACCAACAAACGGATTGGATATCCAATCAATCAATTGGTTAGAAGAATTCTTGATCGAATTTGAAAATACAGTTATCGTTGTTTCCCATGACCGCCATTTCTTGAATAAAGTATGTACACATATGGCGGATCTAGACTTTGGAAAAATCAAATTATATGTCGGCAACTATGATTTTTGGTTAGAATCTAGTCAACTAGCTACAAAATTGCAAGCAAATGCAAATGCAAAAAAAGAAGAACAAATCAAAGAATTACAAGATTTTATCGCTCGTTTCAGCGCGAATGCTTCAAAATCAAAACAAGCGACTTCTCGTAAAAAAATGTTAGAAAAAATCACGTTAGATGACATCCAGCCATCTTCTCGTCGCTATCCATTCGTTGGTTTCAAACCAGAACGTGAAATCGGCAACGACCTTTTACAAGTCGAAAACGTGAGTGTTACTATAGATGGTAAGAAAATCTTAAATGATATATCATTTAATTTAAGTAAAGAAGACAAGGTAGCTTTCGTTGCTGAAAATGATATTACAACTACGACACTATTCAAAGTAATCATGGGTGAGATCACACCAGATACAGGTACAGTGCGCTGGGGTGTCACAACAAGCAATGCTTATTTACCAAAGGATACAACGAAAGAATTTGATACGGATCTAACGATTTTAGACTGGTTAAGACAATATGCAGGTAAAGAAGAAGACGACAATACTTTCTTACGCAGCTTCTTAGGTAGAATGCTATTTTCTGGTGAAGACGTCTTGAAGCCTGTAAATGTCCTATCTGGGGGCGAAAAAGTCCGTTGTATGCTTTCTAAAATGATGCTTTCTAAAGCAAATGTCTTAGTTTTAGACGATCCAACGAACCATTTAGACCTAGAGTCAATCACTGCATTGAATGATGGGCTAATGACCTTCACAGGTTCTATTCTCTTTGCTTCACACGATCATCAGTTTATCCAAACTCTTGCAAATCGCATCATTGCTGTTTCTGATAAAGGGGTCATCGATCGCGCAGACACAACGTATGATGAGTTTTTAGAAAACAAAGATATCCAAAAACAATTAAATGAGTTATGGAAGTAAACGGATCAATTGTTTCGTGACTGATTGATCGTTGAATCCTACTGGTGCTGTTCGTTAGACATTTCTAACGAACAGCACCTTTTTATATTCTCTGGGCACATACAAAACCCATAATTCTGAAATTCCTCAACAAAGAAGCATGAGACAAAAGTAAGAAACACTTTTGTCTCATGCTTTAAAAACGAAACGACTTTTGTCTCGACCTCTTCTAAACACAACGTCGGAACAGAAACAACTCCTTGAGATAAGCCGAAATTCGCAGGATTTGCAAAACAATTTCCATGATTCTCTGGTTCTTTCTCAGAATGAAATACTTCTGTTGCGACCTATTTTTTCTATTCGATTAGTGATGGTAGACTTCTATCGTTTGATCCCCATTGAAAAAATGGCGATACAGCCATAGCCAGTATGACTAGCGATCGTAGGACCCAACGGATAAAGTTTCACTTCTTTCATCTTGATGTTCTCTTCTAGCAGGCGTTTCGCTTTTTCGGCACTTTCTAAGTCCCCTGCATAGGCAATATAGACGATTTGTTCTAAAGGCGCGACGATCGTTTTAATCGTTTCTTCTACGACTTTTTGGATCGATTTATTTCTGCCACGCACTTTATCGACATTCGTCAGACGCCCTTCTTCGTCTACTGTAATAATTGGTTTGACACTTAGAATACTGCCTAATGTAGCACTAGCCTTTGAAATACGTCCGCCACGTTCAAGATGTTTCAAATCATCGACGGTTACCCAAGAGTGTACTTTTAAATAATTATTTTTTAACCACTCTAACGTTTCTTCTAATGTTTTTCCTTCATCTTTCAATCGCACAGCTTCTAATACCAACACGCCTTCACCCACACTAGCAGCTTTCGTGTCGAATACATGTATTTGAGGATCAGGATACTCTTCTTTTAGTAATTCGACAGCTTGCAATGCACTACTATAAGAGCCACTCAATGCACTTGAAAAAGCAACGTATAAAACTGGGATTTTTCTTTCAGCATACGTACGGAAGAATTCAAGGTATTGTCCCACATTGATCTGTGAGGTGGTTGGCGTTGCTCCGTTTCTCAATTGTTCCATATATTTGTCATAGTTGAATGTTTTCCCCAGATCATCCACTAATTCTTGTTCATCTAACTGGATCTTCATTGACAAAAAGTCTACATTCGCCGCTACGAGTACTTGATAAGGAAGATCACAACATGAGTCTGTTACTATTTGATACACCTACTTCAACTCCTTCACCATTCATTTTACCTTAACCCCTATTATAGCAAATCTCTTGCGTTCAAAATATCTTTAGCTATCTAAAAAGAAAATAATTAATATTCACCCACTCTTTTTGGCTATCTACCGGTATTCACAGTGAAGAAAACGGCAAAAAAAAGTCGAACACCACAAAAGGACAACAGGTTCTTTCCTGCTTTCATGGTGTTCGACTCTCTAGCACATTCGTTCACTCTTTAAGGCACAAGAATGTCCTGTCTCAACGAATGTTACTAAAATGACTTAGATTTGCGCCCAGACGCTTTCTAAGATGTTTGTTTGTGTTCGGTCAGGTCCAACTGAGAATGTTGAAATACGGACTCCTACAAGCTCTGAGATACGTCTAACATAGTTACGGGCATTTTCTGGTAGTTCAGCAAGTGTTTTACATGCTGTAATATCTTCAGACCAACCAGGAAGTTCTTCGTATACTGGTTTGCAACGTTTCAATTCTTTCAGGCTTGCTGGATAATGGTAGATCATTTCTCCATCTAATTCATACGCTGTACAGATTTTTACTGTTTCTAGTCCGCTTAATACATCGATTGAATTCAATGATAGGTTAGTGATTCCTGATACACGTTTTGAATGGCGCATTACGACTGTATCAAACCAACCGACACGACGAGGTCGACCTGTTGTCGTACCATATTCACGACCGACTTCACGGATTTGTTGACCTGTTTCGTCAAATAGTTCTGTTGGGAAAGGTCCATCTCCTACACGAGAAGTATAAGCTTTACATACACCAACGACTTTATTGATCTTTGAAGGGCCAACGCCACTACCGATCGTTACACCACCAGCTACCGGATTAGAAGAAGTCACAAATGGATACGTTCCTTGATCGATATCCAACATCACGCCTTGGGCACCTTCAAACAAGACACGTTTTCCTGCATCTAGAGCATCATTTAAGATGACTGATGTATCAGTGACATATTGTTTGATTTGTTGGCCATATTCATAGTATTCTTCGAAAATATCCTCAAATACCAATGGTTCAGAATCGAACATCTTCACAAATTGACGATTTTTATCTTCTAAGTTCAAACGCAAACGTTCTTCAAAAATCTCTTTATCTAATAAATCTGCAATACGGATGCCGACGCGAGCAGCTTTATCCATATATGCTGGTCCGATCCCTTTGATCGTTGTACCGATCTTGTTTTCACCTTTTGAATCTTCTTGTAATTGATCCAATTTGATATGGTAAGGCAAAATGACATGCGCACGATCTGAAATACGTAAATTATCCGTCGCTACACCTTTTTCGTGCAAATACGCTAATTCCGTCACTAATGATTTAGGATTCACCACTACGCCATTTCCGATCACACTGATTTTGTCTTTATAAAAAATCCCAGAAGGAATCAAATGCAGTTTATAAGTAACACCATTGAATTTGATTGTGTGTCCTGCATTGTCGCCACCTTGGTACCGTGCGATCACCTCAGCATTTTCACTAAGAAAGTCAGTAATCTTTCCTTTCCCTTCGTCGCCCCATTGTGTACCTACTACTACTACAGATGACATCTGAACACCTCGTTTTATATTATTTAATCCTGAATTATTGTATCAATAACTCGCTATTTATTCAACTAAAATCGAATGATACTTTTATTTATTTTATAAAAACGCTTAAAAAACGAACAATAAACGTGTTTGAAAAATTATTCCCTCAAAAGAGTATAGGGAATAATAAAGGAATAACAAAGGCTTGACTTAGAAGATGAACAAAGAATGTGGGACAAATTTAAAAATCGGTTTTGCTACAGACTCTCGAATAAACGGCGGGAGCAAAAAGCAACTCCTTCGGAAATAAGCCGAAATTCACAAAAATTTGAAAAGCAATTTTCGTGAATTTCATCTTATTTCTCGGAGTTAAACACTTCTGTCCCAGCCTCTCTCAAATAAACGGTGTCCACAAGTCAGGCTTTTCGGAAATTTCAAAAAAAAAAAGAACAATACAAAAAACGTATTGTTCTTTTTTCTCTCTAATTTTTCAAACCTTAACGACTTTTGTCTCGACCTCATTTTTTCTGATTTATTTCGCTATTTTGCAGCAACTACTGACATTGCAGACTGCTTCATCATAGATCATTTTCTTCATAAATGATGCTCATTGGCTGGAGATAGGATCAAGATGATCATCATCTGCTATAACTGCTTATTCTCAGAGTAAAATACTTCCGTCTCTTCTAGTATTCTTCTCTTGGTGATAACGACGAAAACTTGTTGTATTCTTTGATGAACAGTAATTCAAC
>JACRYO010001541.1_pt1 | contig 11020 bp, 10 predicted proteins | sample 8023221 | NCBI WGS metagenome assembly JACRYO01 (sample SAMN15823180, study PRJNA655841) | gut metagenome | isolation source: fecal sample D85 from dog with diarrhoea from SPCA | host: Canis lupus familiaris | place: South Africa: Mmabatho, Mahikeng | collected 2019-09 | reverse complement strand
AGGTATAGCGATGCTATTAAAAACACTTGTATATAAGAAAAAAGATCTGACAACCGTTACAGAGACTAGTACATTAGAAGAAGCATTAAAAATTTTAGAAACTTCCGGATACCGTTGTGTGCCGATCTTAGATTCTTCAGGTAATATTTTCCGTGGAAACATTTACAAAATGCATATCTATCGTCATAAAGCAAATGGCGGTGATATGACGCTTCCTGTCACTCATCTTTTGAAAAACGCTACAAAGTTCATTTACCTGGATACTTCTTTCTTCAAAGTATTCTTTACGATCAAAGAGCTTCCTTATATTGCTGTCCTTGACAGTGAAAATCATTTTTATGGTATTTTGACACATAGTACGTTGCTTAATATGCTCTCTCAATCTTGGAGAGTAGAACAAGGAAGCTATGTACTGACAATTGCTTCCACAGGAAAGCAAGGAGATTTGGCTGCTATTGCAAAAATCATTTCAAAACACAGCAGCATTGCCAGCTGTATTACTCTTGATATCGAAAAAGACGAATACATTCGACGTACATTGATCACGCTACCGGCTAACACTGAAGCGAAAGTATGTGAAACGATCGTCAACCACTTAGAGAAAAAGAATTATAAAGTGGTAGAAATTGAAAATTTGCAAAACCAAGAAGCATAATCAAAAAGCGAAAAAAGAAAACAGCTAATCTGCTTTCTTTTTTCGCTTTTTATAATTAGACACGCTTTTCAAAATCAAGCGCGCGATCTAAATAATACATCAATGGTGCTGAAACAGCCATGACGATAAACTCACTTAATGCAAGCGTGCCATAGGTTGTCCAAAATGCTTGGCCACCTGTTGGAACTAACATATAAGCAATCAGTCCCATGCTGATGGTAAAGAAGATCGTGTTCAATACTAAACGCATCTTTACATTTTTCACTTTGTTTTGCAATAAAGCTGTCAGGCCTAAAGAAAGCAATGTTTGGCCGCCACCAAAAACCACATCCATGATACCAAAACCAAAGAAGGCATTATAGACGATGACCCCGCCTAAAACTCCCCAAAGCAATTTACGGTTAAAGACAACTAAATGATTCAAACTTTCTGAAATACGAAACTGGATCGGCCCTGAGGATACAGGCGCAACTAAAATAGTTAACGCTAGATAAAGAGCCATGATGATGCCATTTACAACGATTACGGATAACCGTTGTCTGCTTTTCGTTTTTTGCATTTTCTCTCCTCTTTTCTCCTAGTTTTTTTAACGCGGGATGGTTGATGAACCGCGGTTATGTGAAACAAACAATAATTATAACAGACTTTTCATTTATTTCAATCCGTCTTATCTGCTTTTAAAAAAGCAAAAGCTTAAACAATGTAAACGTTTGCTAAAAATCGTGGGATATGGTATAAAGTAAGTGTAAGGGGTCATAAGAATTCCCAGTAAAGCAGACGAAGTAGGATCTGCAAGAACAGAATTGTTGTGAAACTTAAATAAATAAAAAAGGATGTGGGAATTTGAGCAACCTCTTACTAGAGAACGGTCTAGCAAGCAGCTGAAGATCTAAGTGGACATGCCGAACCTTGGAACTTCTCCTTACGTAAGTAATGGATCATGCGCTTGCTAGGCTTTTTTGTGTTTTTCGGTCTTCGGACCTTTTTCATTTTCCTAGACTTCTGCTATAATAACCAAGAATTAATTTTGTAACAGATTTTTTTGAAAAAACAAGTTTCTTTCATTCAAAAAATAGAAAAAGCTTGCTAATTATTGGTTAACCAGCAAACAGGAGTATTAAAATATCTTGTTTTATTGAATAGCAGGAGGAAATTATGAAATTCCATTATCATATATTGATCAATCCATCGGCAGGCAGCGGAAATGGCTATAAAGTAGCAGAAAGAATTTTACCGGTATTAAAAAATAAGCATATTGACTATACACTTCATTATAGTGAATACAAAGGACACGATGCTGAGATTGCTGAAACTTTGGCAAAAGAAACATTGATTCCTTGGATAGAAGAAGAACAGAAAACAATCGATACTTTCCCCCTTTTGATCATCGTAGGAGGTGACGGCACCTTACATCAGGTACTTGATACTTTCTATCAGATGGAAGTAGAATTCCCAGTTGCTTATATTCCAGCAGGTTCTGGAAATGATTTTGCTCGAGGGGCAGGCCTTCCAAAAAATCCCAAAAAAGGACTTCAGCTGATTTTAGCAGCTCAATCACCAGAAAAAGTCCACATAATGGCTTATGAAGAAAAAATAAGTGAAAAAAAAGGAATAGCTGTTAATAATTTCGGTATAGGATTAGATGCAGCTATCGTCCATGCGACAAATCATTCTTCCACAAAAAAGCGATTGAACAAATACAACTTAGGATCATTTTCGTATTTATTCTCTATTCTCCGTGCTTTATTCACTCAAAAAGGATTTCCAATTCTGGTAGATGCAGGAGGAAAACAATTAAGTTTTTCAAACGCATTTTTATGTACAGCAACGAAGCATCCTTTTTTTGGCGGAGGAATCGCGATTGTTCCAACTGCTGATGCGTCTAAACCAGTCATTGATTTTGTCGTGGTCGAACGAATCAATTTCTTTAAAATCTTGTGGCTCATTCTTTTACTTATACAGAAAAAACAATTGAAATCGAAATATTTCCATCACTACACAACAAACAGGTTACGTATCGTTTCAACAACACCGCAACATGGTCAAGAAGATGGAGAAGAAATGGAAAAACGACCTTTTGATATCACAATAACCACAACTAAACAGTTGTTTTGGTGTTAATAAAAGAGGTTTTGTCAGAAGCTACATCTGGAACACCGTTTATTCGGAAAAAAGGACTGTGACACGACTTTTGTCACAGTCCTTTTTTTACTATGCAGTTAATTCTTTGCCCAATTGGGTTGCCATCGATAGTTTCTTTCTTTACCCAAAATAAATTGGATCATTGAAAACACCGCAGCAAAAGCAACTAAGACACAACCATTGAACCAAAAAGATTCTGCAAATGTTTGATTGTAACTGAGTGTTTCACTGATCAAGTTATTATTTTGAACAAACCAATATGTTGGTGTGAATGCCGCTATTTTGCTAACCATTTCTGGCAAGTATTCTGCTGGTACAAACACCCCACCGATAAAGCAACTGCCTGTGATAAAAATATCTTTGATCCCACCGCTGGTTTCTGAGTTTTTTACCAATGAAGTGATACAAGCCGAAAAGCTAATGACCGGCAATAAAAACAAGAAAGTATTTAAAATATGATACCATACCGTTATATCCCACGAGGTGTGGATCACTAACAGAACCATTAGAAGTAAGAAGCCACTGAACAACAGCAGCGAGTAACTAATCAAACTAAAGGTTACTTTGCGATTCAAGTTTCGTTTGGTAATGGGCGCACTCTGGTTTCGTTTACTGATCTCTTTGCGATTAAACGCTAGATTGATGACGCTGAAACCGCTAAAAATGGATAGAAACAACCCATAAGACAAGAAATTAAAGGTTGTGCCCGTCAACAGCTTTTTCATCCGCTGACTATATCCCGCACTTAGCTCAACTTCTCCAGTAACCGAGAGTGCCATTTGTGTCTGTTCCATAGCTGCATCGATTGTTTTATCTTCTTCTTGAAACAGAATCAGTGTTTGCAAAAAGGTGTTCACTTGCTGTGTAACAACTGTTTTAGAAAAGGCATCTGGGCGACTCTGTATCTTGATCGTCGGCATCTTTCCTACTTCGACTTGTTCGGTAAAGTCTGCAGGCAGATGTAAGATAATGTTTACACGATTAAAATAAAGAGCATCATCGATTTCTTTTTGTGAGGTTCCATCCAATGTAACGACTGTTTCCTTGTCATTCAAATATTTACGAAGGCCATCGACTACAGGCGACTCTTCTTCACTAATCAAGGCGATTTTCGCATCTTGCAGAGAGGTATTTTCAACATCAATATTTTGCGCAAAAAAGAATGTGGCAACAACAGTGATAATTACACCTATCAGTAAATTCGATTTATTTGCTTTAAGCAATGTCCAAATCGTTTTATAAAGCGTCATAACGCACCCCTCTTTCCATCCAAGCATTTCCTAACGCAAAAAGGAAAATAAATCCGATCAACCATAGAAGATTGGTATAAAAACTAGCCAAATCAGTGTAGAAATAAAGTTTATACAAACTTTCGCTGATCAAGTTGACGAGATTTAATTGACCAACAATCGGAATATGAAGATCAATCCAATACTTCACTTGTTCCGACCCCATCATACCAGCAAAAAAGCTCATCGCAATCGTCACTGAAATCAAGATGCTATCCTTTTGCACCAGATTCATTTTTGGTATCAAATTACCAACCAATGTACCTAACAAAATCGCACACAACGACCCCAGAGCGGTAACAATCATCAACCATTGCCAACGTTCACCAAAGTCTACTTGATAGATAAAACGAAAGACAGCTAACATAATATAAATCTCTGTCAAAACAATCGTAAAGCTTGCTGCCAAATTAGCGATTGAAACTAACGATTGCTTTCTAGGAATCAAGGACAAGCGAATACCATTTGACGATTGATTTGCTTGCTGATCCTGTACATTGCGGACCCCCCACATCGTCCCGTAGAGAATCGCCATTCCAATCAGAGTGAAGAAATAAAAACTTTTGAAACTCATATTACGACCTGCATGAACTTCTTGAAAAGATACTTCTTGTTCAAAAGCAGTCATGATGGGCGCGAGATCAACGTTCTCCACTTCTGCCACTTTACTCGAAATTATACCAATACGCTGTAAAAATTGATCCATGACGTTTTTCATCAACGTCTGACTCATTCCTGCTTGACCCACATGGAGCGAAACAGATGAACCATCAATGAGATAAAAACCAGCCAAATCATCTGCATTTAGCTTTTCATTCGCTTCTACTTCCGATAGTTCCTGTACTTCAAATAATGGTTTATCATTGACTTCGACTTGTTCTAAGACTGTGGTAAAATTTTCCGAAAGCGCTGTTTGATCCGCTTTGATTACAATTCCAGTATTAATCGTTTCGAGATTGCCACCTTGATCAATCTCGCCAAAGGCCGCCATAAACATCAATCCTAAAAGAATTGGAAAGGCCAATGTCCAAAACAACATGGATTTATTTCGCAGCAGTATTTTTGTGCGATATTTATAAAAATGCCAAAACATTATTTCCCCTCCTCTAGTCTCTCAAATCCTTGCCAGTAATCTCTAAAAAGACATCATTCAAGGACGCTTCTTTGGTTGCTATTTTTCCGTAACTGATCTTTTCTTCTTGTAAGATTGTAAGAATCGGCAACAATACTGTATTTAGTTCAGTAGTTGTTACTTGGAGCTGACCTTTTTTATAAGCGATTCCATCAGAAGCTATTGTTCGCTGAATCGCTGACAACACGTTTTCTGGGAGTAATGGGATGTCGATCGTCAAACGATCCGCCGTCCGTACCATATCTTTTAGAGATTCTTTGGTTCCTTTAGCAATCACCTGTCCTTGATCCATGATCACGATCTGGTCGCAAAGAATTTCTACTTCTTCCATGTAATGTGTTGTATAGACAATGGTTGCTCCTTGTCGATTCAGCTCCTTGATACTTTCTAAAATTTTATTCCGACTTTGGGGGTCTACAGCTACTGTCGGCTCATCTAAAAAAATTAACCGCGGCTTGTGGGCAATCCCACATGCGATGTTCAACCGACGTTTCAAGCCACCACTAAGTTCTCCTGGACGAAACGAAACATATTTTTCTAATCCCACTAATTGAATCACCTCTTCAATCAAGGCTTTCCTTTTCTCTTTTTCGGAAACATATAAACCGCAAAAATAATCGATATTTTCTTGCACACTTAGTTCGTCAAAGACCGCAACGTCTTGAGGAACGACCCCAATCATTGCCTTGACAGCATAATTTTCAGGAGTCATTGTTGTCCCGAACAATTTAATGGTTCCTTTGTCATAATTTAACAAAGAAAGCATACAGTTGATGGCAGTCGATTTCCCACTGCCGTTTGGTCCTAACAGACCTAAGACTTCTCCTTCTTGTACTTGCAGATCAAAATGATTCAATGCTACAAAATCTCCATAGCGTTTGACTAATTTATCAATTTCGATAATCATCATGAAAAACTCCTTCCAAATTTCTTGTTGATCTGACTATAATAAAGTGCAAGAAAAGAAACTAGTGACGATTGGCTAAACCACACATGACATTTGTCACAATGAAGGAGTCTGCTATGCATAAATCTCGGCTACTCAACGAAACTAGCTTTCTACTGGTTATCTCATTGCTTTTGCTGGTAAGTCAAGGATTCGTTGCTATGCAAGTTATCTATTTATTGATCGCCGTTTTATTCACTGGTGTCAGTTATTTACTGCCTACAAAGCCAAATTGGATTTTCCAAGTTATTCTATTTCTTTTATGTGCCTTTTTACCTGATCTTGTCCTGTTTCTGCCAGCGACGATGCGAGTGATCGCCCCTGAAGAAAGCCACCTTGATTACTTGTTTTTGTTAGGTTTTTTGTTGATTTCGACGGTTGGTAATCATCCCCCCATCAAGGTCGCCTTTGTCGTAATTTTGCTGTTTTTTTCCTTTTACTTACGAGAAAAAAAGATCAACGAACGACCGATCTTGAGAAAAAGTACATTGTCTCCAAAGATACTCATTGGGAAAAACAACAAGAGTTATCGGAACAAAATAAAGCATTGGCCCTGTCACAAGAAACACAATTAGCCTTGCAAATTGTGGAAGAACGGAACCGAATTGCCCGAGACATCCATGACAATGTCGGTCATCTGCTGTCAAGTGCGATTTTACAAATTGGTGCGCTTGAAATGATCAATCAAGAACCAAAACTAAAAGAACCATTAGAAAATTTAAGTGCCACCGTTCACACTGGGATGGATCGGATTCGTCAAAGTGTCCATGACCTCCATGAGACATCGATCTCTTTTCAACACTCCTTAGAGTTTCTGATCGCTGATTTTCCTTCTTCTGTTACGATTGAAGGAAACTTGTTTGAAGGATTGAATGAAACGCAGCAAAACTGCTTCTTAATGGTCATCAAAGAAGCCTTAACCAACAGTATCAAACATAGTCATGCCAAAACCGTTGTTTTACATTTTCGAACGTTGCCGGCCTTTTATCGCTTGCAAATCACGAATGATGGCACCAGCCCACAAAAAAATTCTGCTCCCGGTATTGGTTTGAAAACGATGCGTCAACGTGTTCAAGAACAAAAGGGACAAGTCCATATTTTCCAAGAAAACCAGCAATTTCAGTTAACGATCATTTTACCAAGGGAGGGACACCAATGATAACAGTAGTCATTATTGATGATGATCCATTTGTGACGAAATCGTTACAAACCATTTTAGAAAGCACGAAAGAGATCCGTGTGTTAGGCATTGGTCATTGTGCCAAGGATGCGCTAGTCTTATACGAAACCCATCGTCCCGATGTTTTGCTGACGGACATCCGCATGCCTAAACAAACGGGCATCGATGCTGCCAAAGAAATTTTGGCTAAATTTCCCAAAGCCATCCTTTTGCTTTTGACGACATTCAAAGATGAAGAATACATCCGCGAAGCATTTTCCATCGGTGTCAAAGGGTATTTAATCAAACAGAACTTGCAAGCGATTATTCCTTCTGTCAAATCCGCTTATAATGGACAGGCCGTATTTGGTAATGAAATCATCGAGACTTTCACTCAAATGATGAAGAATAAACCGACGATTGATAGTCATGCTTATGCTTCTTTTAGTGAACGTGAGCTTGCAATCATCAAAGAAGTAGCTGCCGGGAAAAACAATAAAGAAATTGCAGATGCCTTGTACTTGAGTGACGGCACTGTTCGCAATTACATCAGCCAATTACTAGAAAAGCTAGATTTACGGGATCGCACGCAATTGGCTATCTACTTTTATCAGCATTTGCAATAAGTCTTATCTAACACAAAAAAACCTGAATGATGCTCCTTCGCATCATTCAGGTTTTTTTCACATCTTCTATTCAATTGTCCCGCAAACCATTTCCTCACGATTGAAAGAATCAAGGATTCGCAGGGCTGCCAGGATTCGTTGGATTGTTCGGCGTGTTAGGCGGAAAAATAGGCGCCTTGTCTAACGTTTTTTCTAGTTTTGATTCTTCACGATCGTCTCGTTCTACATCAGGACTTTCATTCAATTTGAATTCTTTTTCCATCTCATCTAACTTTTTAAAGTCATTGCCAGATTCTTTTGCTAATTTCGCTAATTTATCTTCGGTTTCTTTAGCCATAAAGTAACGCCCCCCTTTTGATTTCAGCTTAGCATATCACACTGAAAAAACAAAAGAAAACGCTAACCAACGATCATTTTTAGCTATTTCTCATCTTTAAAATCAAGCATTTTTTGCCGGTATAAAATCGTAGGGAGAACTGTTTTCCATACCAATCATCGGATCTACTAACTGGTTATCGATCACTTCTGCTGTAAGAACGAAATCTTTAGAAACAGCAGGTTCTACCTCTTCTTTCTTTTCTTCTCCAACAAATGAAGAAAACAGATCTGGTTCCACTGTTTCCATTACTTGGTTTTTCGTTTCATTCGTCCCACTGTCATCTTCTACAGGTAGCTTTTCTTTTACAACCCGTGGCTCTTTTGTATAGTTCCCATCTTCAAATGGATCATTTCCGACCAAAGAATCTTCATAAGCTGCTAGTTTGGTCCGGAGAGTGATATTCATTTTATCATTATCTATGATCCTTGATTTCAACGTAGTCATCCGGCTTGCTGATTCATTCGCTACACAAGTGACATAGGCTTGCTCTTCCCCTAACAAAATCAACAGTTCCTTACTGCGAGTCACTGCCGTGTAGAGCAAATTACGCTGAAGCATCCGCTGATATTGATGGACCATGGGCAAAATAACCATCTTGAATTCACTGCCTTGTGATTTATGGATTGAGCAACAATAAGAAAGAGTGATTTTATTCCATTCGTTTCTTTTATAAGTGACCTCATTTGCATCAAACTGGATAACTAATTCATCCACTTTATCTTCAGAATCTTTTGCCAAGATGATACCCGTGATTTCTCCCATATCTCCATTGAATACATTCAATTCAGGAGTATTGACTAACTGGAGTACTTTGTCTCCTATCCGATAAACGGTGTCGTTCCAATGCACTTCCTTTTTCCCAGGTCTCCCTGGATTGAATATCTCCTGCATCATTTTATTTAACGCATCGATCCCTGCAGGTCCCCGATACATTGGTGCTAATACTTGGATATCTTGTGCACGGAATCCCTTATTTTTCGCCTTTTCCACAATTTTAGAGATCAAGGGTTCAATTTGATATGCGTCGCTTCGGAAATAGGAACGATCTTTTTGATTCTTTGTGAAATCTTTTGGTAGACGCCCTTCTTTGATTTCATGGGCAAGAGGAATAATACTAGAACCATCACCTTGTCGATAAATCTGATTGAGTTCCATTTTAGGAATTTGTTCGATTTCCAAAAGGTCATGTAGCACTTGTCCAGGACCGACAGAAGGAAGCTGATCTTTATCTCCTACTAGGATAACCTGCATATTCGTCGGAATCGCTTTGAATAATGTGTTAGCCAGCCATGTATCGACCATAGACATCTCATCAACGATCAAAAGTCCGCCTTCTAATTCTTTCGTGCTGACTGAAGGTGTTTTTTCTCGTCCATTCAGCCCAAGTAAACGATGGATTGTACTGGCAGGCAGACCTGTTGTCTCGTTCATTCGTTTAGCTGCCCGGCCAGTTGGTGCTGCAAGCAGAATAGGAAAAATTTCTTGGGTATATTTTGACGGGTCCAATTCCAGACCATTCAACTCTGCAAAAAGATTAACGATCCCATTGATCACAGTAGTTTTCCCCGTACCTGGTCCTCCTGTTAAAATAAATAGAGGAGAACGGATGGCTTCAGCGATTGCTTGTTCTTGCGAGGGGCCATACTGTATACCGAATATTTTTTCGATACGCCGAATATTTTTCTGCACTTCTTTTTCAGGATAATGGATTTCTTTTTTACGGCTGAGCAGACGTTGGATGGAATTGCCGATTCCCCATTCAGAAAAATACAAACTGTTTTCGTAAAGATTCGTTTCTTCTTGTTGGATTTTTCCTTCTTCAACAAGCTGGATAATCACAGTAGCAACCTGATCAGGCAGAATTTCGATTGGACGACTTGTTTCTAAAATACGGATGGTTTGCTGAAGCAATGTTTCCGCCGGTACGTATGTATCTCCTGTTTGAACAGCATGCTGAAAAATCTGATGCAAGATGGCTGCTCGGATTCTTCTAGGTGAATCTGCTGCAATACCGACTTGTTCGGCTAGATTATCTGCACGTTTGAACCCGATTCCTTCTATGTCTTCGACTAGCTGATACGGATTTTCTTCGATGATCTCCAAAGACTCGTTCTTATAGGTCTGATAAATACTGAAGGCTAACTGACTACCGAATCCATAACGATTCAATCCCATGATTACTTGATCCATCCCGTGATTTAGACGAATCGTTTCAGCAAGCATTTCTCTTTTTGGCTTCGTTAAACCAGAGACTTGTTTTAATACCGAAGGATCAGCAATGATTTTTTCGATAGCATCTTCTCCCAGCAACTCGACGATTTTCTCTGCTGTTTTCTTACCGATCCCAGGGAATTTTTCGCTGGAAAGATAAGCTACGATCCCATTCGCAGTTGTTGGTTTTTCTTGCTCATATCTTTCGACTTTAAGCTGTCTTCCGTATTTAGGGTGATCCACTAGTTCTCCATAAAAACGATAGGTCTCATTTTCTTGAATATCGCCAAAGCTTCCGGTAACTACAATTTCTTTTTCACGGTAATCAGCTGTGGTTTCGCTGATGTGTACCAAAAGCACTTTGTAAAAATTACTAGGATTTTGAAAAAAAATCGCGGCAACTGTACCAACGAAATAAGGCATTTCTTCTGGCTGCATCGGAAGCCGCCTCCTTCTTCTATAGTAAAGGTTCTGGTGCTGT
>JACRYO010001785.1_pt1 | contig 11094 bp, 12 predicted proteins | sample 8023221 | NCBI WGS metagenome assembly JACRYO01 (sample SAMN15823180, study PRJNA655841) | gut metagenome | isolation source: fecal sample D85 from dog with diarrhoea from SPCA | host: Canis lupus familiaris | place: South Africa: Mmabatho, Mahikeng | collected 2019-09 | reverse complement strand
GCAAAAATGGATAAGACCCCTCTAAAGATTTTTGAATTGGCGGTATCGTGCATTGATACGGACAATCCACCGAAAGACCATACGATTTACTTATCCAAAAAAGAATTGTTTGCTTTCTTTGATGTGTCCGACAACGACAAGCATAGTCGTTTTAAACAAGCGGTTGAGAAAATGCAGAAACAAGCCTTTTTTGAAATTAGAGAAGAAAAAAATAAAGGCTACAAAATGAAAAGTATTGTGCCAATCCCTTATGTAGAATGGACTGATTATGATGATGAAGTCACGATCCGCTTTGACCAAGCGATTATGCCTTATTTGATTGAGTTGAAGCAAAATTTTACCCAGTATGCTATTAGTGACATTATGGAGTTAAACAGCAAGTACAGCATTGTGTTGTATAAGTGGTTATCTATGCACTATAACCAATACGAGCATTATAGTTCTAAGGGTGGGCGCAGAGAGAAGCAAGTCGAAGCCTACCGCCATCCGTCTATTTCGATGCAAGAATTACGAGCTATGACCGATACAGTCAATGAATACAAACGGTTTACTCATTTTGAAACTAGAGTTCTAAAAAAAGCAATAGAAGAAATTAACCGGTACACCCATTTGAATGTAGCCTATGACAAAATCAAAAAGGGACGTTCGATTGATTCGATTGTCTTTCATATCACGAAAAAATGGCAAGCAGACGATACCAGTTACAAGTTAGATGATCCATTGTACCAAGAAGAGCAGGCAAAAAAAGAACAAACCGAACAAGCTTTGTATACGGAAGCTATGCAAAGCAAATACACACGCTTGTTGCTAGATGCCATGTTGTTAAGTCCGTATGAAATGACCGACCTTGCACTCATGGCAGGCTTACAAAAGAACGTCTATCCACATGATGAACTGAAAGCCTTACGAGGACTTGAGGGCGTGAAAACACACTTGTCGTATGTACGTGAGAAACAAGCACCGTATTCAAAAGGAAATATGGCTAAGTATCTGAAAAAAGCGATTGAACAATACTTGCAAAATGTAAAATTACAAGACCTTGAGCAACCAGACCCTGCAAGTGTTCGAGGTAAAGGAGCAAGCCATGAGTGAGAATTTAAAGACCATTAAGGAGCTTGCGGATGAATTAGGTATTAGTAAAAAGTATTTACAAAATAAAATTAGTTATGAAAAAAAGAAACAAAAATTATCTATCGGAAATTGGAAAAAAATATCCGGAAAAAATACAATAGTGTTATCTCAGAAAGAACAAACATTAATAAAAAGTTGGTTAGACGAAGCAGATAGTCTAGGAGGTAATCAAGAAGACGAAGAAAAATCTTATCTTAAAGAAAGAATTTTTGTTTTAGAGAAATTTTTAGATAAAGAACAAACATCAAATTCGGAATTAAAAAAAATTATTCAACAAACTCAAAACCTCTTAGACCAACAGCAGCGGTTAGCATTGCAGGATAAAAAGTTGCTAGAAAGAAACCAAAGACTTAAAAGCTCTTAAAATGCCACCAGAGGATACAAGAGGTGGACAGGCAGAGAATCAGTATCAACCGCAAGAAGAATTAGAAAGGCTTAAAAGTGAAAATAAATCTTTGCAGGAACAGTTAAACGAACAAACAACGCTAGAGCAACACGGAGTACCTAGAAAGTGGTGGCAGTGGTGGAAATAAAGTTGCTTTTTATTCTTATCATTTGCTACTGATTTTTAATTTAGGAAAGAAGATGAACGAATCACAATAAAACACGACGGACTAACTCCGATGGAAATCAGACATACGGCTGTCTCTTAAGGCTTTTTATTAACCTGTAAGAGGAGATAGAGAAAGTTCCTTTCTATATCTCCTCTGAATGCCAGTTCGAGTGAAACTCGAACAAATCTTTTTGTTTTTTTTCGACTGTCTACTTGACAGGGAGCAGTTCACATTCAAAATAATATTATTTTTTTGTGAATCCATTAATGACATCTTTAATTACGTTAGCTAGATCAATAATGTCCGCATTATCTGCCCCTCTGAATTCGCTAACAACTGCAAATCCCAATGCTTCTGTAAAAGCTACTGACACTCCAGCATTTAAAGTTCCACCGGCAATTGTGCCTACCCCAGGAATAAGTTTTAGAAGATTTCCTGCTAATGACTTACCTAAACTTGAGACTATAGTTGCTTTTAAAGCTCCATCAACAACCCCTCGAGAAATATTAGCCCCATTAGCTTTATATAAACCTGTAATCATTGTTGTTTGAATCGGAATTAATAATGCTGCGTCAGAAAATGGTATGGGACTTGCTGCTGTTGCTGCTGCTGCTACTGATGCTGTATGAATAATTGTATGTTCTGCGCTCGTTAATTTCATTTAAATTCCCCTTTATGAAAAAAATTATATATGCATATTATTATCCATAAAGTTTGCTTTTGTCAATATTTTTATGCATAATAGATTATAAATTAACGAAGGGAGGTTACTATTATTAATATTTTGATAGCCGATACAATTCAAAGAGTTAAAAAACTTCCTCCACAAACTCAATTTACTTTACCTGATTTATATACGGGCCTAGAATGGAAGGAGGTTAGTAAATCTGATCGAATTTTATTAGGGAGATTATTTAGTGATTATGCGAAGAATAATTCGATTGTAGAAATGATAGGAAAAACATCTAACAATAAAAAAATATACTTGAAAAAGTAAGGAGATTGGTCAAATGGGTAAAGCCTTAACAAAAAAATGTTCTATGTGTTCAATTGAAAAAAGATTAAATGAGTTCTATGAGAACTCAACTAAAGCAGATTATAGGAATGGTATATGCAAAGATTGCCAAAAGAAAGTTAATCAAAAAAATAAATAATCTATAACATGAGCAAAGAGAATTTTAACTAACACGCTTGACGAAAAAAGAGTACAAGTCACGTGAGTGATATGTCCTCTTTTTTAGCGCTAACGGATCAATTTTTCGTAAGAAAAATTTGGTGGGTATAAGTGCGCCCTTTGTAAAAATCGCTAAGGGAATATTTGTCAGATTAACTTTGTCGAAACGCACCCCTTATTTTTGAGGGTTCTGTTGCAAAGTTTTAAATAAAGAATAAATTCCCTTACGGTATCTATGATTTAAGCTGGGATTCCCAATAATACCTTGATTTCAGTACAGACCGAAAACCCGAAGAGAGTGCCTTCTTTTCGGGTTTTCTTATATAATCCTCGGATGGCTTCCATGCCTTTAATCGTGGTAGAGGCAGTGCGTAAACTTCGATAGAATTTATTGCGTCTCTTTACTGGACGATGGTCTTGTTCAATCAAATTATTCAGGTATTTAATGGTACGATGTTCTGTCCCTTGATAAAAGCCGTATTCTTTTAGTTTCTTAAAGGCACTTGTAATAGAGGGGGCTTTATCTGTGACTACAACCTTCGGTTCATCAAACTGCTTCACTAACCGCTTAAGAAAAGCATAGGCTGCTTGTGTGTCCCGTTTTTTACGTAACCAAATATCCAAGGTTAAACCATCTGCATCGATGGCTCGATACAAATAATGCCATTTTCCTTTAATTTTGATGTACGTTTCATCCATTTTCCATGAATAAAAGGATTTTTTATTTTTCTTTTTCCAAATTTGATAGAGTAGTTTGCCATATTCTTGCACCCAACGATAAATCGTCGTATGAGAAACGTTAATGCCACGATCATATAAGATTTCTTGAACTTCACGATAGCTAAGGTTATAACGAAGATAGTAGCCCACGGCTACAATAATCACATCCTGCTGAAATTGCTTTCCTTTAAAATGATTCATCGTCATTCCTCCTGCTATCTTTTTCTATTATTCTACCTTATTTGATAGTAGATTTAAAACTTTGCAACAGAACCTGTTCATCATTATAAGTTGCTGAAGTAAATGGTCATGCCTGGTCTAAGGTCATCAAGAAACGAGGGTCTGGAGTATCGCAAATCAGGTCATGACAATAAAACTGATTGAAGCGGTCAATGACGAAGTATCTGATATTTAATTTTTCAAAGCAGTCCTTACAAAAGGCTGACTTTTTATAATAGTGCCAGCCTTCTTGTTTGAAATATTTTTTAGCGGCACTTTTATTTGTCGCCAACAATGGTTTAACTCCAAATCAGAAAGAAGAAAATTATTTTAAGAAAATATAGCTCATTTTGTGTCTAAATATTTGACATTAGTCCAAACTTTTTTGTGTTGTTTAGTTGTTTTCATCTAATGGAGCTCCCGTTTTTGTTGTTCCTTTTAAAAAATATAATCATCATCAAGCATTTCCTCTGCCTCTCCCATTAGATATCCTGCACCAACCTGTGAAAAGAAATCATGATTTGCTGTTTCAATAGAAATGCCATTCATTACAATTGGATTTACATCATTTGCTGAGGCGTCTTTAAAATATATATCAAATCCCATATTCTGTAGAGATTTATTTGCATTGTACTTCACGAATGTTTTAATATCTTCCACTAGTCCGATTTCAGAATACACTTCTTCAGTATATGCAAACTCATTATCTAACAGCTCCTCTAGAAAGGAATACATCCAATTAGTATAGTTTTCTTGTTCAGTAATCGATAACTCGTTAAAGTCCTGTCTAAACTTATACCCTAAATATGTGCCATGTACTGATTCATCTCGTATAACCAATTTAATAAGTTCTGCTAAGTTAGCTAATTTATTCTGACCTCGGTACCAAAGGGGGATAAAGAAATTACTATAATACAATATTCCTTCTAAAAAGACACTTGCAACCTTAACCTGCATAGGTGTGCCATTCTGATAGATCTCATTAATCTTTTTAGCTTTGAATTGCATTCTACGGTCATTATTCATCCAAGTATATATTTCTTCTATATCTTTGAATGTATTAAGTGAAATTAAAATAGTTCCATATGTTTTGGCATGGATGGATTCCATAAAGGTGAAGTCGCTTAACACAGCTCTCTCTTTTAAGGTTCTTGCATTTTTCTTTAATGCATATAAGCCCTCTTCAGATTGTAACGTATCTAATAAGGCAAGCCCTCCAACTGCTTTTTTCACCACCTCCTTTTCCATATCAGAAAGTTTTCTCCAATCTAATAGGTCATTCGAAACAGGAACCCTTGTATCCAACCAGAACTGCGCAGTTGCCTTATCCCAGACATATTCATCTAATTCATCTTCAATAAGCTGCCAATTCATTGTTTTATTTAGCATTCTTTTCCCCTTTCCTTTGTACTTATTAATATTACCAATATATCAATAGTATATGATGTACGTAAAACACACACTTATAGTGATTTAACAACCCCAATGGGCTTCTCATAATTAGGAGATTCATTGATATTTTCAAGATATTCTGTATACTGAACAGTATTTTGAGAATCTAGAACCAAGACCGCCCTAGCTAGTAAATACCACTCCTCCATGAGAACACCAAATGCTTTACCAAAACTATTATCATAATAGTCAGAAAGTAAAACGACATCTAATCCTTCAGCACCACACCACCGCGCCTGAGCAAATGGTAAATCAACTGATACAGTGATAACAACCGTATCCTCTAGTTCTGATAATTCCTTGTTAAATGTACGTGTTTGTGTTGAACATAAATCAGTTTCCATTGAAGGAACAATTGAGATAACTTTCTTCTTCCCTTCAAAATTACTTAAACTTTTAAGAGTTAAATCACTTGACATTAGTGTAAAATTTGACATTGTATCGCCAACATGTAGTTGTCTCTCTGCTGAAACTGTAACGGTTTTCCCAAAAAATGTTGTTATAATATAATTCCTTTCTTAAGCAGTAGATTTATTTATTTCTACCTTCTATTCTCACTTTTTCTAACAAGTCCCTAATGCAATCTATGCATAACTTATCCTTCTAATTACTAAGCAAGTTCTTACCCTTACTTAATCGTAAATACTTGAGACCTCTATTGTTGACTTTAATACGATATATATCTAGTCAGTAATAAGATCGATCAATCTATTGTTATCCTTTGTCATTAATATGATAACGGTATCTATCACACCCTTTCCTTTAAATTGTGTATCATAGACTAATTCCAAATCAATGACATTAATCCTAATTTCTAGTTTAATCACCAAATTAAGTCTATACCCCTATATTCCATATTCCCCTCTAGAACTCGTAATCAGATTCTTCCATAATCTCTTCATTAGTTGAAGTTGATTTATTACTAGAGATGGATAGATAATGCCTGCGTAAGTTATTTAACCGATAATTTATTCCTTTCAACACCTCATCATTAAAACTAAACTGCTCTTTCAATCCAATCCCCATGAGAATATTATTAGCTTCCTGCAATATTAAGTTTTTGGCGATTTTTTTACTCTCCTTTAAATAATAGAAGTCACCAATTATATTAAGTCCCAGCTTTACAAAGTGGTTGACAGTTTCATAACTCCATGCTTTGAACCGTTCAACCTCTTTCGGATCTGATTCTTTTAGTAGAAGCTTTACCTTATGACTAAAATAAAAGCAATGCAAGGACTCATTACGGATAATCATTTCCAACATAGTTCCGAGGTTATTAAATTCTTTATTAATCCATAACTCAAAAAGGTGTGAAAGATAAGCATAATTCAGAAGACCTTCTACACATAGCGCTATGAACCTTTTTTTAATTAGACTCGATTCTCTATAAACGGTATTAATATCATTTAAATATTCCAGTACACGTGAGTCATTATCAACCCACTCAAATGACTTTTCAAGATTAATCTCTTTATCAAAGGTGAGCAATATTCGATTATAAGCTTTGGTATTGACCATCTCGATAAATTGAATATTATTTAAAATAGCAACTTCTTGTTGCGAACACTTACCATTTCGAACAATTTCACCTACCTCTATGGACTGATTGGTAGACAGATTCGTTAAAAGTATCAGTAAACATTTTAACTGTCCTTGTTCCTCCAAATTAAGCTTTATCCAATTCGTAAAATCATTTTCAATTGGAATCCGGGTATCTAACCAAAACAGTGATGTAGCTCTTTCCCATACTGCATTGTCAAATTCATCCTCGACAATATTCCAGTTAATAGCCCTATAATATAAATAGTTTTTTAACATAGTACCTCCTTAAATCATGCAAGATTCACAATTATTTACACTGTTGAATTCGTCATCTTCCGTATATGTCCGAACATAGTAGAGTGACTTAATTCCTTTTGTCCAAGCATAATTACGAAGACGATTTAAGTCCCGAGTTGTTAATTTTAAACTTCCTTGCTTCTTCCATTCATAGATACCTTCAGGTAATACAGAACGCATGAAGAGTGTCAGACTCATTCCTTGATCAATATGTTGCTGAGCTTTAGCGTAGATATCAATAATTTTTCGTTGATCCATGTTGTAAGCCGTCTTATAATATCTAAGTGTTTTATTTGACAAGTATGGAGCAGGATAGAAGATTGAACCAACTTTTTTCTCTTGACGATTTTCAATTAATTGGGTAATTGGGTGAAGAGATGCACTAGTCTCATTGATATAAGAAATAGAACCATTAGGAGCAATAGCTAGTCTATTTCGATGGTAGAGGCCATCTTTCATGACATTTTCTTTTAATAACTGCCAATCTTCAATAGTTGGTAATAAAATATTTTCAAATATCTTTGCCACTTTTTCAGATGTAAAATGAAATTCCTTCGCTAGATAATAATCAAAATAGCTTCCATCAGCATAGCGAGAGTATTCAAAATTATGAAAAGTTTCGTTCTTTTCTATTGCAATTTGGTGACTGGCCTTTAAAGAGTAATAATTCATAGCCAGAAAAAAAGCATCTACAAATTCTAAGGCTTCATCAGATTCATAATCAATACTATTAAGAGCTAAAACTGTATGAAGTCCCATTGCACCAAGTCCAATTGTATGGTAAAGCGAATTTCCATTAGCTACTGTTGGAACTTCACTGATTGCACCCCGATCAGTAATAGTGGTGAGTGCCCGAATCGCATATTCTATAGACTTTCCAAAATCTTTAGCTTCCATAAGGTTTACCATATTCATTGAACCAAGGTTGCAAGAAATATCGGTCCCCACCTTTTTATAACTTAAATCTGGATTTAATATAGACGGTTCTTGTGGTTGAAGGATTTCTGAGCAAAGATTACTCATAATAATTTTTCCTTTTACAGGATTAGTTCGATTGGCTGTATCAATATTTAAAATGTATGGATAACCAGATTCTTGTTGTAAACGTGAAATTTCCTGTTCTAATTCACGAGCATTAATTACAGTCTTTTCTATTTCACCATTATCCACCATAGTATCGTACTCTTTCGTTAGATCAACATAAGAAAACGGGATACCATAAACTCGCTCAACGTGATAAGGATTAAAAAGACACATGGGTTCATTTGTTTTAAGCAATTCATAATATTTATCGGGTACTACTAACCCTAGTGATAATGTCTTAACTCGAATCTTCTCATCTGCATTTTCTTTTTTAGTAGATAGAAATTCTAAAATATCTTGGTGGAAAACATTAAGGTAAACTACTCCTGCACCATTTCGTTGTCCAAGTTGATTACTATAGGAAAACGAATCTTCCAGTAATTTCATAACAGGCAGCACACCCGAAGAAGCATTCTCAATTTCTTTTATAGGAGATCCTGTCGCTCGTAGATTGGATAGATTAACCCCTACGCCTCCCCCTATTCTAGAAAGCTGTAAAGCTGAATTAATATTCCGACCAATCGATAGCATAGAATCATTAATATCAATAAGAAAACATGAAACCATTTCCCCCCGTCTCTTCTTACCTGCGTTTAGAAATGTTGGTGTTGCAGGTTGATATCTTTGGGAAATAAGTTCTTCAAGTATCTTATGAGCAAGATTCCTATCCCCATTCGCAAGATACAAAGCATTAAATACAGCACGGTCCTCAAAGTTTTCTAAGTAGTAGTTCAAATCATTTGTTTTCATTGCATACTGATTGTAAAATTTATAGGCAGCCATAAAACTTTTGAACTTAAAACCATAGTTATAGGCAAAGATAAACAGCTTTTTGACGAACTCTCTATTATTTTCACCATAAATACTAAGGACACTTTCATCAATATAATCATGACTAATTAAATAATCCAATTTTTCATCAATACTATCAAAGGTTTTCAAGTTATCCCTAATTTCTGTATTTAAATATTCCTCTAACGCCTTCCTGTCATAATGAAGTGGAATCTGTCCCTCTACTAGTACATTCAACATATTATTCAGAATAAAATAATCTTTTGTCATCTTAGTCTTCTTTCTATTTTTTATACTTTTACTTTTATTGATGTAAAAAATCAGATTTTTTACAAAAGAGATCAATGGAAAATACTAGGTCTTCCGTTAACGGAGAGAGTTTATACCATGTTTGGGTTTCAATAAATGGTGGTTGATTGCTAGTGTCATAAGTACACTCTCTGAGAACACCTCCATTCTCTCTCAATTCGAAAATCTTTATCTTCCCGGACCAAATAGTCATCTTTTACCAAGTCCCATCTTTAATATGATGACTGTGCCGCAAGGTATGAGGCATATGAGGTGGTGTCATATTGGGTAAATGCCTATATGGTACAAGCTCTGAACTGTATCTCCACTCTATTAACCTAGTATTCAATCGATTTGAAATACGAATAACATCTTCTTCAGTTCCTCGTAATTCAAATTCATCTAATACTGGAAATCCAAATTCCTCAGAATATTGGTGGGCCGTTAGGCAGAATTGTTTATTAAAATTTCGATTACCACTTCCGATAATACCCATACAATATTTACTATTTTTTTTATATGCGATAAGCCTACGGAGGGGTGTTGTTAATATTTCGGTATTACCAGTAGTGACACCATTCCCTCCTTCAAGGTAGGCTGGTAGAAAAGCAAAGTAAGGTTCTTTGATTTCAAATCCAAATGATTCATTATTTTTTACTAGATCCTTGACATTAACATAATCCAATTTCTCTTGAAGTTCTTTCTGGAGATAATGATTTAATCTTTCAAGAAAATTAGTTGTATTCCCGCTAAGGCTGATATAGTATATTCTAATCACTTGTATTTTTCCCTCCTAATATATATAATTCCTATATATTGCATTTGGTACTAAAAACAGACACTATATATAGTGGTTTAATTATATATCTTACCTAATTAAAAAAAAATGACCATGGTCAATTTTTTAGGAAATATAAAAGAATGTAAGGGAGAATAAAAATATGACAAAAATTGGCTGCGTTCATCGAGTTCCTCTTTTTAATAACCTTGCCTGCGATGAACGGAGTAAGGTTCAAGAATTGCTATATCATAAAACCTTTCAAAAGGGAGAAATCATTTTTTCTCCTGATGATCCAGAGCAGCTATCGATTGTTTCAGCTGGTGCTATGAAAATCTATAAACTGAGTAAAACTGGTAAGGAACAACTTATTCGTATTGTTAATGAGGGAGAATATGACGGAGAGAATTATCTCTTTGGTCTCTCAAATAATTCTCTTTCTGGAGAGGCAATCAAAGAAACAAAAGTATGTATCCTATATAAATCAGATTTCAATAAGTTAATCAATCTTTACCCACAATTAAGCTGCAAACTACTTCAATTAAATGCCTACAAATCTTTAGAGATAGAGAAGCAACTGGAACTACTGGCAATTGATTCAATAGAGGATCGTTTAGCTACTTACTTCAGTCAGCTCTCTCTCCTTTCAGAGGTAATGACAGAAGAGACCATTACGATACCAGTCTCACTGAAAGAATTGGCCAGCTATCTAGCTACCAGTCCTGAAACTATATCTCGTAAATTAAGAGCCTTTCAAGAAGGAGGGTTAATAAATAGAAAGGGAAAGAAAATTATACTATTTCGTTCTTTTTGGAATAAATTTGACTTTTTATAATCTTTATAAACTAAAGGATAGATGTTACTTCTACCTATCCTTTAGTATATTTCTTTGTTTCCTTATAAAATGGTAGTAATTTATCAAATCTTTTTAATAGATCATCAACTAACTGTTCTAATGAGTGGTCAGGGTTCTGTTGCAAAGTTTTAAATCTACTATCAAATAAGGTAGAATAATAGAAAAAGATAGCAGGAGGAATGACGATGAATCATTTTAAAGGAAAGCA
>JACRYO010001092.1_pt1 | contig 11230 bp, 9 predicted proteins | sample 8023221 | NCBI WGS metagenome assembly JACRYO01 (sample SAMN15823180, study PRJNA655841) | gut metagenome | isolation source: fecal sample D85 from dog with diarrhoea from SPCA | host: Canis lupus familiaris | place: South Africa: Mmabatho, Mahikeng | collected 2019-09 | reverse complement strand
TTCCTGAATCTTCTCAGAGGATTTCAGTACGGAAGCGGACTTCTCTCCACCGAAGCCTTCCAGAGCGTTTAGTTCGCTAGCAGTTGCCTTAGCGAGAGCGTCCAGTGAGGAGTACCGTGCTTCCAGAATCGGTGACTTGTTGGAGGCAATCAGTCGCATCCCCATAGCCGCAATCCAACGCCACAGCGGACGCTCAAAAGCAGTCTGGATAGCCGCCACGGAGTTCTCCGCACTCTTGGAGGTTTTGCCGTCCTTCAAGGTCAGGCCTCGCATGGTCACGATATCTTCCACGGTGATGTTGAGGATATCGAGGAAGTTGCTGATGAGACCCGCTTCGTGAAGCTCAGCAATCAGAGATTCACCAACGCCCTTGACATCCAGTGCCTTCAATGAGTACTCGATGGAGGCCACCGGGTTAGCGGGAGCGTCGGGGTGAAGCAGGAGGTCAAGCATGGTGTCATTGAAGCGAACGGGGAATTCTTCGGTGGGGAAGTATTCGGGCATTTCAAAGGCTACCGCACCTTCGGGACTCGGCTCAGCCTTACCTACCACGTAGGGGATAACCTCGTTGGAGCGGGTGATGTTGATGAGGTCACCTTCGTGGAGGTCATGCATCTTGAACTGAGCGTAGTTGTGCAGGGTTGCTCGGGTTGTCTTAGCATTACCAGCGAGAACCACTTCATCAAAGATGGCTACGGGAACCAGTCGGCCTGTACGGGTCGGGTTCCACTCCACCTTACGGATGCGGGTCTGGGTATAGACGTTGGCGTACTTGTACGCTACCGCCCAGCGGGGAGCACTCGTGGAGTTGCCGATGGTCTCACGCTGTGAGCGGGTTCCCTTGAGCTTGATAACAACACCGTCAATGTCAAAATCAAATTTACCCGAGGTCGGGTTGAGCACGAAATCGTTGAAGGTGTTTTTCTTTTCCGATTCAATGCTGTCAATGGATTCCTTGACCTCAGTGAGCGACTTCGCTACCTTGTAGAAGTGCTCCTTGGGGGTGACGAATCCGTTGCCTTCGAGGAAATCCACTTCATCTTCAATGTAGTGATTAGAGTCGTAGGCTACGAAGGACAGGAAGCGGGATAGGTCAACGCTCTTACGGCGAAGCAGACCAGCGGCGGCGTTGCGGGGGTTGGAGTATTCGCGGTCAGACTGGAACGCATTGAGGGCAACCAAATCTTCGTAGGTCATGTAGACCTCACCGAGAACGTGGGTGTTGCCCGTGAATCCATCCGAGTTAATCTTGTCGGGCATACGGCCTGATGCCATCATTGACTTCACCGTGTGAGTAACGTTCTCGCCTACCTTACCGTCGCCTCGGGTGGCTGCGGAAATCAGTTCGCCGGTTTCGGAGAAGGTAATATCCAGAGCCAGACCGTCGTACTTGGGCTGGATAACGTAATTGGGGAACAGCGGGAACTTATTGGCCCAGCGTTCGATTTCATCAATCCCGCGTACTTTGGTCAGGGAGAGCAGTGGGTACTGGTGCTTGATGGTGGTTGCCGCGTCGGGAACATAACCGTGTCCGACTTCTTCTTCAACGCCGGCTTCGGTGAGCTTCTGCGTAAGAATATCAAACTCTTCGTCGGTCATTTCAGGGGTTTCGCCCTTGTAATAGGCTTCAGATGCCTTGGCCCGAAGAGCCTTCATCTGTTCAATACTTACAGCGTTTTCGTTGCTCACTTTTATCCTCACGTTGTGTGTTTTCTTATGATGATTCTAACACACATATCGGATTAACGCAAGTTCTAGTCATGTTTTCTGGGATATTTTCCCATGCCATGAACCTCCGGAAACCCGATAGGATATGATAGAGTTAATGCCCCAATGATAGCGAACAAGGATGATATGACTGATAAGAAACAGCAACGCGGACAATTCTTCACCACCTCCCAGAAAGTCCAGCAGGTGATGGTGGATCTGTTGGAGAATACGGGTGGAAAATTTCTGGAACCCTCTGCAGGTGCCGGTCATTTGGTGAAAGCGTTGGAAGATAAGTTCCCCAACGCCAGCATTGACGCGGTGGAACTTGACGAGAACATTGTTGCTGTGTGTGATACCCCTATCCAGAACAATGATTTCTTTGTCTTCGCTGATTCTGCTGAGGCTTCCTATGATGTGATTTTCGGTAATCCTCCGTATGTGTCATGGAAGGCGATGGAGGAATCCTCTAAGATTAGCAGCGCTGAGGTGAAGAAGGGATATTCCGAGAAAACGAACCTCTACCACCTGTTTATTGACCGGTGTATTGACCTTCTGGCGGACCACGGTGAGATGGTGCTGATTGTTCCGAAGGAGTGGCTGTATTCTTCCTCTGCGGGGCCTCTGCGTAAGAAGATTTACGAGTCGGGCCACCTTTCCCATATCGTTGATTGCGGGGAAGAGAAACTCTTCGCGGATGCTGATGTGCCCGCATTGTTGATTTTCCGTTTCGTGAAATCAGAGCGGACCTCTGACACTCGGGTTAATTATGCGGAGAACCTTTCCGCTGCGTTGGAGAATAAGTGGGAGGAACGGGAACTGGTTGATAAGAACTCCCGTTGGTTGCTTCTCCATAAGGAACTTGCCCACAAGGTGTCAAAGTGGGGTCGTTTAGGTGATGTCATGTCCGTGAAAGTCGGTATTGTCTCAGGCCTTGATGGTGTTTTCAGGGTAAGCGGTGACGGTTCCCAGTTTGAAGCGGAGACAGTGGTTTCCTATATCACGACTAAGGGTATTGAGAAGTTCATTGATGTGAACCATATCGATAAGTGGGAGGATGTACCGCCGAAGACCGCCGCTTATCTGTTGAGCCACAAGGACCGTCTCATTTCACGGAAGATTGCCAAGTTCTCGGAAGCTAACTGGTGGAAGTATGGGGCTATCCGTAACAAGACTGCGATGGAATCCGATTTAGGCAGGGTATACGTATTTGGCCGTACCCGCTCACAGGCTCCGTTTTTCGCTAACACTACGGGTGAGGTTTATTATAGTGGTGGTATTCTTGGATTGTTTGCACGCGATGAAAACTTTGACCCAACGGAGTATATTGATACCTTGAATTCTGCTGAATTCCGTGAAGTGCTGGAGGCTATGTTCCTTGCTACGGGAACGAAGATTTCACTCCAGCCGGCAACTTTGGAGGATGCTCCTTTCCCCGTTTCCTAACAATCTTTGTGTCCCCTTTTAGTCGTTATGTCCCTCTTTAAACGGGAAATAAAAATTAAAAATAATTATGGGAAATGGGTGATTTGGGGTTTACTTTTTGAATTTATTGGTATAATATATATATGACATTAATAGATAAAAATCCACCGTTTAGTTACACAAGATATTACAACGACGCTGTTACAGCTTTACAAATTATTGGGCAGGCAATTGTTTCCGATAACCGAAATGTTTCTATCCTGAATAAGGGTAGGACCGCTTCCACGGATTTCGAGAAAACAATTGCTCTACCGGTGCTCTTTGGCGACAAAGAAACTTTGATGAAAAGCATTAACAAGAAATTTTCGGATGACAAAATTTCTACTAAAATCACTTCTATCACCGTTGATGAAGAAGAACAAAGTGAAGCACAAAGCCGAGCATGGCTGGATTTTTCCTTCACTTTGGAAATTAACGGTTCAGCGTGTTTGGTTCCCGTAAATATTAAATATACCAGCGGAAAAACCAAAGACAATGTTGGCGGTTGGGAAGCGCTCTCATTTTGTTTATACGGAAGCGAGGGCAACGGAAAAGGTGTCAAAGGAGTTTTTGAAAACCAGAAACTCAAAAACGGTGATTGGATTGACGCTCCGATAGCTGACTATTTTCTTATTTCTTTCCTCCACGGCGAAAAGAAAGCAACCGAGGAATTCAAGGTAGCTTCTCTTCTTACTCTAACAGAAAATGAGCGCGCTTTCAACGATAGCCAGTCTTTTCCTGTTCAGGCGAGAATTTCCGAAACTTCCCGAAATGTTCAGGTGTCTATGACTGATGCCCGCAAGAATTTCGTTGAGTGGATTTTGACTAAAAAAGTTCAGCGAGCGGAAGCTGAAACTAAACGATGGACCAGTATTAGAACCGATTTTACGAACTCTCTAAAATCCTAAAAACCTGTGCGAGTTGAGAAAATGTGCTCAACTCGCACAGATGTTTAACCACCATGTTTGTGTCCCCGATATGGCGATCCAAATAATGTCCCCCAGTGGGAATGGTGCGATAGTCAAAGAAATTAACGAAGAGAAAAGGTATATTGTGACCGCTGGGCGACAGTCTAATTCCACCACTAAAAGCTGGTGTACTCCGCTGAATATTATTGAATCAGTCAAAGCGGTGTTTGGCGGGGTGATTGATCTAGACCCTTGTTCCAATGAATTCTCACAAGTCAAAGCAACGACAGAGTATATGCTTCCTTCTGCGGATGGTTTGAAGGAATCATGGGCGTATTCTCATATTTATGTGAATCCTCCATATGGCAGCGACCCCGTGCGTAAAACACGTATCTCCCATTGGTTTGACAAAATAGTGGAAGCGTATCGTAACGGTTCAGAGGTCATCACACTGGTGCCGGTAGCGACGAATACAGGGCATTGGAAGAACTCAGTGTATCCAGTGGCAACAGCAATCTGTTTCCTGTCAGCACCCCGGTTGAAATTTTCTATCAATGGGGTAGAAGATAGCAAGGGGGCGCCCATGGCCTGTGCGGTGATTTATTATGGGAAGCACATGAATAGGTTCGCTCAGGAATTCTCCAAACATGGGGTGGTTATACCCCTTGCTGAGGCAATTCTTCCGCTACCTTCATAGCCTATTAAAACAAAAGGTCCGCCCCATCATACTGAATGGGGCGGACCTTTTTAGAAATTACTTACCTCTTACGCTTACGCCGAGGCTTACCAGTCATCGGATTATTGTGTACTTGATGAGTTACTGGTGTTTTCTTCTCCGGGGAGGTATCCGTTGTAACAACTTCCTCTTGAACACCTGTCTGAACTGGTGGAACGGCTTCTGGGTCCGTTAGCGGAGAAGCCTCAGGTGACTGCTCAACGCCCTCTCCTGCCTCAGAGGCAAAGGAACCCGTTACGGCCACGGAAGAGGTGGAGACAGCATCCTGCGGATCCTGCGAGGCCTCGGGTGTATGGAGAGTGGAGTCCTTACCTGTCCAAACCTTGATAATAGCCCAAAGAACAGCTACCAGCGGTACGGAGAGAACCGCTCCTACGATACCAGCCTGAATGGTTCCAACGGTAAGGGCGATCAGAATGACCAACGCATGCACCTTCAAAGCGTTACCCATGAGAACCGGCTGGAGGAAGTTACCTTCTAGCTGATTCACGCCGATGACAACAATGAGGACAACGAGGGCGGTGATTGGCCCGTTGGATACCAAAGCAATGAGAACCGCAAACGCACCAGCGGCGGTGGCGCCTACCAGTGGAATGAAACCGCCGACGAACGTCAGCACAGCCAACGGTAGAGCTAGGGGGACGTGTGCGATGAACAGTGCCGCGCCAATGAAAACAGCATCCACACCAGCCACAGCGGCGGTGCCACGAATATATCCACCGAGGACTTCCATGGCTCGGGTGCCGGCCAGTTCCGCTTTCTGCTTACGTTCGCCAGAGAGCCAGCTTAGGATGAAGTCCCAGATTTTAGCTCCATCTTTCAGGAAGTAAAAGAGGATAACAGCCATGAGGACGAATCCTGTACCGAAGTTACCTACTGCTCCGAGACTGTTTATGGCTCCGTTGCTGAAATTGCTACTGCTGAGGAAGCTAACAACCTTGTCCTGACCTTCGTGGATAAGATCATCATTGATTTCAACGGGTGAGCTTTCCTTTACCCAACCATAAAGCTTATTGAAGCCGTCTGTCGCTGACGTGACAAGTGCCGCCCATTCATTCTTAACCGCGAAAACAATACCGGTTACCACCCCGCCGAAAACGAGGATCAGGGCGACGAAGGATAAAGCGGTGGCAAGGACGTGGCTCATTCCCTTAGCTACCATCCATTTCACTGCGGGGGCGATGGCAGCGGTGAGGATTAACGCCAAGAGGACGGGGATAACAACAAGTGTGACCTGCGATAGGACGAAAGTTGCGACTGCTACCAACGATAAGACTAGCAAAACCTGAGCGGATCGGATGCTAGCCCAGCCTAATCCGTCAGACCATAACCCGGTGCGGGTTTTCGGTGTGTTATTTGACATTTATTAAGTTCTCCTTAAGAGGGCGTTATCCTCTAGATACAATTTTAGTATTTTCCCACTAAGTATAGCACTAGCGTGGCGATGCTATGGATATTCGTGATGCGATAATTGGAAGGTTTCCATGGCTGTCAAATTTTTATGCTAAGGTGTTAGTAACGAAACCTTATAAAGTAGGAGAACTGTGTCAAACCGTATCCAGAACGTCACGCGAATTTTAGGTGCAACAACTATTGCTCTTGCCACTATTGGCACTATTGGCATCACCTTGGATAAAGCTGCCGATGTTGAGTTGGCCGGTCGGGCACAGTATTTTGTAGATAGCCAATTGGAGAAGCATACCCTCGAAGGCGGCGGGGATGAACTTATCACTAGGGAATCTCTGGCAAATAACAAGGAACTTTCAAGTATAAAATTTTCTGTCACTCGCGGCAGTACGTTTGACGATTATTGTGTAGTTGCCACTTCCAGTTTCAACACTGAAGGAATCGTTATTGATAGTCAAGATGAGATAGGCTCCACGGACGCTATTTCGTGTGATGATAATAAGACGCTGGACTTCGTTTCCGGGTCAGAAACCATTGAAGACAATCATGTAGGTAATTCATCCTTAGGCGTGCTGATGGGTGGCGGGCTTACTGGTGTAAGTACTTTGGGTTCGATGGGATTGGCAAGGATGCGTCGAAATCGTTTCCCCTCGCTGGAGAGTAATTCAGCAGATCAGGGTGCTCTTGAAGAATCTGATCCATCACCTCAGATGGATAATGAGGACCAGCTAAAACAGCATATGGAAAAAATCATTATGGAATGGACATCCTATGAGATGGATCCGGTAAAGGTTTTGGATTACCCGATGGTCTCCATGATGAGTTTCGCTCCTACGTCCAATTTCCATCTTGCTATGTTGCGTGCCAAGAATGGGTTTAAGAATAAGGAAAGTATTGACACCCTCCGTTCTCTGGTGACCGATTTTGAGCACGCCTATACGGTGATGATCGCAGAAGCGGAAAGAATGAAGTGGAGGCGGTTCTCCGCTGAGGAGCAAAACCATCTGCGTACCGCTCAGCGTTTGCTTAATATTGCTATGAACTCAGCTTCCAGTCTCAATGAGCGAAATGTTGCCTATAAGCGGCTATTGAAGGAAGTTGAGGGGATTCTTACACTCTCGCCAGCTACTATTCTGGAAATTGAAACTAAGGCACTTCTGCCGCTAACCCAAAACTGATAATCCACTGTAACTGATCTCCATATCGCATGATGTCCATATGATAAGATTTCTAAGGTGCCCGCAAATTATGCAAGGAGAATGATGAAATTCCGCCCCGTCGCCATGGTCGTTTTAAGTTTGACCTCCACCTTGCCTTTAATGTTCGGGTTCATGAGTTTTCTGAGTGCAGGTGAGAATTCTATCGATTTGGATAAAGAACTTTCTGGCATCAAAATTGAGGCACGTACTCTACTGGGAATCAATGCCTGATTCCGTCAATGTGTCCAGTGTGATAAAATCACAGTATTGATTTGAGGAGTTTATATGGTTATTCAACTTACCCCTGTCCCTGAAATAGCATTCCAACGATTCGCTGATGGTTGGCCGGCGTATGATATTCCCGCCGTTTGGGTGAAGCCTGTCGAAAAATGGACAGTAAAACTTGCTGAGGTGGATCCTGATTTCACTTATGAGCAAATCACTGTCAAGTTTGATAACCAAGCGAGGGTACATATCAAAACGAACCCTGCCAATTACGGAAGGTTTCGCGCTCTGATTGATCAGATGAATCAGGAGCTATCTGATGCTTTGCCGAGAAATAACCGATCTTATTAAACAAGCACGAAAAATTTACGAAATGGAGCAGTTATGACAAAAGTATTAGACAGTATTGTGTCCCCCAAGTCGTCTAGAAAATGGATGAAGAGTTTAGGGGTTGCTACTCTTTCATCTGCGGGTGCCGGTGCTCTGATTTTTAAGGTAAATAAGGTACGGGAGCGTAGAGATGCCAATGCTGTTTTCCGACAGAACATCATCGCACGGCATAATACCCTGCAGAAGGAATGGGAAAATTTTCTAGCCAACCCGGACCGGGTATTGGACAACCCTGCCCTCAATGACCGCAATCATCCCGTCCATGGTGCTGTTTTTGAAGCTATGCGCAGAGCACGAATGTTCAGGGTGCATTTTGCCACGGAAAAGGTAAAGGATGTGCGTGAATCTTCCTTCGCTCGGGCTGTTGAATATGCGGAGTACCGCTGGAAGCAGGCGCAACAGATGTCGCAGGAAATCGGTGTCAAGGATTTGGATGAAGAGAAGTTAAAGCATCTCAAAAAAGCCAAAACTCAGTGGAGGGCTATCAAAAATTCTCAGAAGACACCGGCAGAGAAGAAGCGGGCTTATACCGCTTTTACCCGTGAGATAAAAGAAGTCATGCATCTATCCGAAGTAACGGACAAAGCAATCCGAGAACATTTGAAATAAAACTAAAAGGCCCCTCTAAGGAGGGGCCTTTTAGTTATGCTTTGGAAAGCGTGTCAATCACAGTCTTTCCAACCATCCTGCCGAAGTCCTCAGGCTGGTTCAGAATAGCGGAAGTAGTGTTCTTAGGAATCCACCCATCAGGGCGGGTACAGAACCACATCACTTTCACTCCGCGAGAGTGGAGTTGGTTGATAACACCCTGAGTTTTGGGGCAGGGGTTGTTGGTAAAGCCCCGACCCGTGAGGTACCCATCAGTGATAATCGCCAGTACCCGAACGCCGCTGCCGAAGGAAAGGTCCATGAGACTATCCAAAGCCATCATAGCTGACGGGCAACCCGTGGAACCACCATCAGCCATGGCGACGGGAATATCCTTTACCGCTACGTTCGGCTGAATCAAAGCGGTAGAGCCAGTGTTCCATGCTACTGCCCCTGCTTTACCCCTGAGGCCCTTGACGGCGTGAGAGAACGCCCACGTAAAGGAGGAAACCTCTCGCTGCCATGCGTTCATGGAACGTGACACATCTGTAGCAACAGCAAGCGTAATGGGTGGGTTATCAACTTCACGGCGACGAGTCTGTTTCCATGGGGTTGCGGTAACATCCTGACCTGCCGCAACCTGAGAAGTGCGGTTCATAGCCTGACGAACATTGAAACGACCGGGAGGCATCGTAGAGTTCAGGGTTGTCTTATGAACTTCCCTGTATTGGGCCTTTTGCAGAGCAACGGTGATAGCACGCGACCGTGCGTAGTCCTCAGGCTTGGGCTTACGCATAGATATTACTGTGCCAAACGGATTTTTGTTTTCCTCTCTTTCCCGCTGGTGCCGTTTCCATGCACTTTCAACATCTGTTGGTTTCTTATCTTCTGCGTTCCTATCATGTAGCCCGAACACCGAAGACTGAGCGACCTGCTGTTCCGCCCGAAGCTGAGCATCCTTATTGATATCCTTAGCATCGGGAACTGGCAGGGTGGAAGGCTTGAAACCCGTTGAAATTTCCTGCTGAGCGTTACGGGAAATTTCCGCCATCTTGATAACTGCCTCACGCATAATTTCGCTCATGTCCTGAGCACTTAGACGAGTGTTGGCACCGACTTCATCTTCACCCTTAGAATCAGATGAAGAATTATCGTTGGATTCATTGTTGGCAGAGCCTACCTTGGATTCTGAATCATTTTCCTTACGGCCAGAATCAGAGTTAGATCCATTTCCCTCACCCGTGGAGCTTGAGGATGAATCGGTTTTATCTCCCGTAGAGCCAGTTTCTTCATCCTCAGAGGAATCCCCCGATTCGTCACCCTCGGTATCACCCTTGGATGAATCACCAGTTTCGCCGTCCTTAGTTTCACCCTTGGAGGAGTCGCCAGCTTTATCGTCCTCGGATTCATCAGAACCGTTTCCAGATTTACCCTTTTCTGCGTCGAAATCAGACTCGCTATCGTCGTCCAAATCGAAGTCATCCCAATCATCGTCATCATCATCGTCATCATGATCATTATCATGATCACCAAAAGTAATGTTGATTTCGTCAGAGAACCCGTTCTGCGGGGCACCCTCAGCGGGAGCGGGCTGGTCACTGCTCTCCGAAGGCTGACCACTGCCATCTGCCGAAGATGACGGCTGGCCGCTATCAGAGGCATCCCCCGAGTCGCCCTTCTGGTTATCAGAGTTTTCGGGGTTATCCTGATTCTGCTGATTCGGGGTAGGCGGAGTTTTCAGGGAGGGGCGATCACACGGGGTTTCATTAGCCCGTTTCAGCATTTCCTTAATGGCTTCCCGCTGTTTCTTGAGATTTTCCCTGTAAGCAGTGGGGAGAACATCATCGGGGTCAATGACCGATTGGAAATCCCGTGCCAGCTTGCGCATCTGCTTTCGGTCAGTTGAATCCAGTTCAATGAATTCAGCCCAAATCTTACGCAGAGCATCCAAACCATCCTCGCCCAAGACACTAATAACGAGGTCTTCGATAGGCTTTGCTTCCTCAGGTTCAATCACCTCAATCAACACCCGGCCCAGTGACAAGGTAGCCATACGTCCTACGTCATAGCGTTTCTTGACTTCTTCGATTTCAGCGTCATCGAAAGAGGATGCGAAGGAGTGGAAGTTGAGCACATGGATAAGCACGGATTTGATGTACGTATCGTAATGCGGGAACCGCGTAAGCATCTTGGATTCAATACGAATTTCTTCCATAACTTTCACCCACTGGGAGAGGAATGGGTTTTTCGTTACCCGCTTAGCTGCCGTGTAATTAGCGTGCCCTGACTCATGGACACACACCCCAATGAAAGAGGGGAAACGCCGCTGGGAAAGAACCGATGCGGGATCTACGACATCGGTTCTTTCCATGGAACGTGGTAGAACCTGACCGGCATCCAGCCGAATAACTTTCGGACCATGATAAAAAGAACCGGCAGGGTATTTCCCCTCCTCTTCCACCTGTTCAGCGGAGCGGATATCAGGGGTTACCTTAACGGTGATTTCGGGATTGTCGGTCAGTCTATGAATGAACGTCTTAGTCCGTTCGCTAAGATTCGCCCATTCCTCATGTTCAGGTTCAGTCCAAATAGTCATAGATTTATTC
>JACRYO010002729.1_pt1 | contig 11323 bp, 11 predicted proteins | sample 8023221 | NCBI WGS metagenome assembly JACRYO01 (sample SAMN15823180, study PRJNA655841) | gut metagenome | isolation source: fecal sample D85 from dog with diarrhoea from SPCA | host: Canis lupus familiaris | place: South Africa: Mmabatho, Mahikeng | collected 2019-09 | reverse complement strand
TCTCCTGGAGTAACATCTAAAACTTCAAAATTATTTTCAATTAAGTTTTTAATAACAGCTTTATAAACTTTTCTATCTTCTATAGTTTCATCTATTAACCCACAAGCACCTTTTGCTAAAAAGTTATGTCCACCACGTATAGCTATTTTCATATTATCACCTTTCTTTCTTAAATTTTTATGTTCTTATATATTAAAAAGTGTTAGAATTTGATTTTGTAAACATAAAAATTAAAGAAAGTTAGATTTTTATAAAAAATAGATATTTACAAAATAGACTAAAAAAAGCTTTTTATATAGTATAAGCTTTTAGTCTATTTTTTTATTGTTTGGGTTTATTGACTTATTTATGAAAAAGTTGTAAAATTAATACGAACATATGTTCGGTTAGAAAATAGAACATTTTATTAAAAAATAAAAACACTCTACCATGCAAAAAATAAATTAATAGGGGTAGAGTGCGTATGAGTGAATTATATAAAAATATAGTATTATGTCAAAAAGGAGATAAAAAGGCTATAGAATATATAATAAATAAGTTTGAAATATTAATTAATAAATATAAAATGTCTTTTCTTAAAGAGATCTACTTTAATAGTTATGATGTTGAAGATAATAAACAAGATTTAATAGTTAGTTTAATAAATATAGTTAATAAAATACCTATTGATAATCCTCAATTTGAAAATGAAGGGTGTTTAGTTAATTATATTTATAAATCAATATTAAACAGTAGAAAGGACATGTATATAAATAAAAATATAAAAAGATATTTTATTGAAAGTCAGTCTTTATCAAGCATGGTAGAGTTTAAAGATAAGCCTTTAGTAAAATATATAGAATCTAATATTGAAATTGAAGATATGCTAAAATGCCTTACAGAAAAAGAACAAAAGGTTATAAAATATAAATTTTTAAATGATAAAAGTGAGGTAGAGATAGCTGAAATAATGGGAACATCAAGACAATGGATAAATAGAATAAAGAATACAGCTTTAAAAAAATTAAAAGAAAATATTTAGTTATTAATTTAATCTATTTTTATTAAAGACAAAAATTAGGCTTGAATTGTTAAATAAAAATGGATTGGAGGTTAGCTAAAATGGATAGTGAATTATTTAAGTTAATGGCAACACAAGGAGCCTTTGCAATATTATTTTCGTATTTATTGTTTTATGTTTTAAAAGAGAATAGTAAAAGAGAAGATAAGTATCAAAATATAATAGAGGAGCTTACAGAATTATTGCCAAAAATAAAAGAAGATGTAGAAGATATAAAAGAAAAACTTAATAAATAGTACGAGAAGTCGATATTTTAAAAAATATCGGCTTTTTTAATTTTTAGGTTTACATTTTTAAAACTAAACTCTTTTTATTTATTAAAGAGTAATTTAAATTTCAAAAAAAATAAAAAAATTATAAATTTAGTTTACAAAATTGAAGTCAAATTACTTTTTATATTATGTAAAACAAATTCAAGCTTGATTTTTGTAAAAAGAAAAATTTAACAGATTAAATTCAAATAAAAATTTATAGAAAAGAGAGGTTTTAAAAATGGCAAACAATATAATTCCAAATGTTAGTTCAGGGGATTTAGTAGGAAGTACACCTACGTTTCCGCCAAATGCAGTAGTAAGAGGAGATTTCTTATATCTAAGAGATGTTGATGGAAATCAAATTCCAGGAAGAACAGTAAGTGATGGAGATGAAATTACAGTTTTATTTATAAGTAATGAAAAAAATATAGTATTAGTTCAATATCCAACAAGTTCTGGGTATAGACAAGGATATGTAACAAATGCAACAAGCATAATAAAATACAAAGATGATTATTCATGGGTAAATGGTTCAACACCTGAGCCAGTATATGACTTTGATAAAACAACACAAATAGGAACATTAGATCCAAGAGAAAGAGCCGTAGTTCTTTATAAAGTAGATGGAATGACATATGTTGCTTATGATACAGGAAAAGGTAAGCTTACTAAATCTGGATTAGTTCATTATAAAGGATCTGGTAGTTCTACTGGAGGCGGAAGTTTTAATGGAGTAGCACCAGGAGAAGTTGTACCAGGTGGATTCACATATGAAAACAATGCAGAGGTAGTTGGTGATGAACTATATCTAAGAGACGCAAATGGTAACTTAATACCAGGTAGAAGTGTAAGTGTAGGAGATAAGATAACTGTTTTAGATGTTAGTTATAGTAAGCAATTAGCTTTAGTACAGTATCCAGCTGGCAATGTAGTAAGACAGGGTTATGTAACAAATGCAACTAACTTAATAAGGTACTTTAATCAAAGTATGTGGCACAATGGAAGTACACCAGAGGAAGTATTAGATGAAAATGGTGGACATTTAGGATCATTAGATCCATATGAATCAGCAACACCACTATATAAGAAAAATGGAATGACACATGTTGTTTATAATACATCCAAAGGACCAAACACTAAATCTGGTTATGTAAAATATGAAGGTTCAGCAGCTACTAGAGTGGATATACCTAGACCATCAATAACAAATGCACAAAAAATAGTATATGGAACAAGTGGAAGAGGAAGAGAATTAGCAGCTTATAAAGTTGGTAATGGAGCTAATTCATTGATATACGTATGTGCAATACACGGATGGGAAGATCACTGGGCAGCAGATGGTATTGAGTTAACTAGAATAGGTAATGGACTTATAGAACATTTCCAAAATGCAGGAACAAACAATTGGTCACTATATATAATTCCAGTAGCAAATCCAGATGGATTATCAGAAGGATATACAAATAATGGGCCAGGAAGATGTACTATAGTAGGTGCAGTAGATTGTAATAGAGATTTCCCAATAGGATTTACACCATATGGAGATTCAAGACATTGGACCAATAAAGAGCCGTTAAGTGTACCAGAATCAAGAAGTTTACGTGACTTTATAAGTGAAATAAAAGGAAAGACATCAGGTTCAACATATTTAATAGATATGCACGGATGGGAAGATAAGACAATAGGAGATTCACATATATCAAGGGCATTCCAAAATCAATTTGGATTTGTAAACGGAAATTATGATGGAGTATATCAAGCAGGATTCTTAATATCATGGGCAAATTCAATAGGAGTAAGAGCAGCCTTAATAGAATTACCACAATCATGTTATAGTCATTCAGATGCTGTTAATGGAAGATATCTACAAAAAGCTATAAATGCAGTAACAAATCTAATAGGGGGTTCTGGCGGTAGTTCATCAGGAGGAAGTACTGGAGGAAGTTCATCTTCAGATGCAATGTATATAGCAAACGGAGAAGTAATAAATGTACAATCATTCCTAAATGTAAGAAAAGGACCAGGAACAGATTATGACTCAATAGGACAGCTACATCAAGGAGATAAGGTAAGTATAATAGCTAAAAGTGGAACATGGTATAAAATTTCTTCACCTATAGCTGGATATGTACATGAAGATTTCATTGAAGATAAAAAAATAGTTCCAAGTATACCAACGCAATATGAAAAAGATAAAGAAAAGGCTAAGAATAAAGCATATGAGTATTTAAAAGGGTTTATAGGAATAACTAAAGATTTAACATTTGATGAGTATAGGAGAATAATAGATGGAATCGTTGAAGTTGATTTCAAGTATGGATTAAATAGTTATATTTTTCCAGATTCAGCAATAACTTTAAGTTTAAATAATGGAAAGTTATCAGCTAATAATAATGGAGGAAATCTAATGCTAATGTTCCTTGATATCTATAAGAAAAAAAATCCTTTGGTAAGATTGTTATTAGATAAACTTGTATTAAAGCTTAAAGAGGGAGAATTAACAATAAAAATTAAACCAACTGATTTATCTATAGAAATTGCAATAGCATCAAAGTTATATGAAGATAAAGAATTTGCTATAGGAAATAAAGTTTTCTTTAGTTTATTGTTTAAAATTAATAATGATGAGATAGAAAAGATTAAAAAAGAACTTGGAGAAGTGGCAAAAGAAGTATTGGATGAATTAGTAAGTTTAATAAATTATTTAATGGAAAATGCAAATAATATATTTTTAGGTGTTCTTACTGTCATATTGGTAATTTTAGCAGCATTTTACTTGGTACCAGCATTAGCTACTTCGTTAGGAGTAACAGCAGGAATAACAGCTTTATCAGAGGCGATTTCAGCGATGCTTGTAGCAGTTAAAGCAATGCCAACGTTACAATAGTAATATTATTTAAAAGTTATATAGTATAGGAATGTTCTATGCTATATAACTTTTATGTTATAATTATTAAAAATTTAATTTTAAAAATAAATTTGAAAGGAATAGATAATGAAGAAAAAGAGTAAGTTATCACCAATTATTATAGTTTTAAGTGTAATGTTACTGTTAAGTGCTATACTCCTATGTTTTAAGATGTCAGGTAAAAGACTTAGTTCAATAAAAACAGAAGATACTGAGGTTTTAGAAACTAAATTTCCATATAGTATAGAAATAGATAACTATAAAGTAGAAATAAACGAGCCTAAATTATTCGATCATTATGTCCTTTTTGATTATAATGTTGAAACAAAGGATGGGTCACCTATAGAAGAAGGCGATTTTAATATTACAGGTAGTGTAAATTTTCCAGATAAAGCGTATTTTACATCGGCTGATGAAATTTTAACAAAAATAAGAAATAATAGTATGCATATTACCAATGTTGGAATTATTGTAGCAAGAGAAAATTATAATTTATATGTAAAAAATCCAGACTTTTTAATAAGTGCAAGAGTAAAAGGCAGTAGTAAATCAGTTAAGGAAGAAAAAAGAATAGATAAGAGAGTAGAAACCAATGGGATTATTTATCCAACTAAAGAAAATTATAAAGAAATAAATAAAATATTTAAATTAGATAATATAGATTTTAATGTATTGAGCTTAGGTGATTTTGACTTTGGATCATTTATACCTATTTTTGTTGAAAATACTTCAGAAGCAGAAAGGGATGAAGTTATTGAAAATTATTATATTAGAGTTAAAAGTGGTGAGTTTCAGAAAAATTATAATTTAGATAAATGGATAGGCTTTTATGATGGACCTATAAAAGACTATAGCAAAATAGATTCTAGTTATGATAAAAACTCTAAATACGATCAATTTTATATGGCAAAACTGCTTTATAATCCTAATGAAGTGAATAAAGATAATATGGAAATATATCTTGTTAATAAAAATACTAATGAAGAAGTTAAAATAAATTAATATTTTCATGAGAGTAGAGATTTACAATAAAACTTATTGCAAATTTTTTCATAAATATATTTATTATATAAGTTTCTAAAGTTAAACTTCAGATTCCTTCGTTTGAAATAGTTATTAAAAAATAATGTTATTTTTAAAGACTTTCTAAAAATAATGAAAGTCTTTATTTTTTTTAATTATGTTGAGGTCATTTATGAAAAAGATTATGAAATATAAATTATAAGATGCTAATTACTATGTAGCAAAAATTAATTGGGATGAAGAATATAAAAAAATAGAGTAAGTTTCAAATTGAAACTTACTCTATTTTTTTATAAATAATTTAATAATAGTTAACAAATAAAGCAGATAGAGAAGTTAAAAGAATTTTGATAGACATAAGATCATTGATTATTTAGTGTATATAAACTTGAGAATCACACCAATATTGTTTTTAATTGTTATATATTATTTTTAAAAAGTAAGGAGATAAATTTATGAAAAAAGTAAGTGAAAGAAATATGAGAATATTTGCGACAATATGTTTTTTGATAGCAGGAATGTTAAATATGTTTCAGAAAAAATATATGCTGGGGAGTCTATTTATAATATTAACAATTATATATATAGTAAATCTTATCTTAGAAAAGAAAAAATAGGAGTAATAATTATTTTAGCATGTGTTATTGCTATAGTATAGTTGTTAAGAAATAAATGAAAAGCTCAATAGGGTTATCTATTGGGCTTTTGCTTTTTGTTAGTAATTAAGAAATATAAAACCAAAATAAAAAGTATGATGTTGGTTATCGTGATTATGTTAGGTGATATATATATTATAAATGTATATTCTATAAGTATTAATAAAAAATACATAGAAGGTATCTTATATAGAAAAATTTTTTTTCTTAAAACTTTTTGCTCTAAATTTAAAACTAAAAAATTCTTTTTAAATAAATCCAATACTGTTAATAAGTTTTCAGCAAAAATTTCAATTAATAGAAGTGAGATGAATACAGGTTGGATTTTGTTTTGGGTAAAAATAGAGAGTAAATTTAATATAGTCAATAAAATTAGGATTATTCCAAATCGCATATATTTTTTTTTATTAAAACATATACGTTTTGTTTATCTTTGAGAAAATAGTAATATTGAATTGATTTAAGTACCATTATAAGAAATATTAAAATAATTATTGAGAATAAGTAGATAGTATTCATAATTGTATATATCCTTTCAAAAAATAGTATATTAAAGACTTGGTTAAATAATATTTTAAATAAAAACATTTAAAATGTAAATTAATTTGAGAATAGTTAATGATATAGAAAATATGATATAATTTTCTTAGTTTTACAAAGGGGGAGGTGAATAAGTGAGAAACGCATTAAAGCTAAATAAAATGAACTATATAGATAATATTCATAGTAGAAGTAAAGGGTGGATAACCAGGAGTGTTATAGATAAAAAGGGATATAGACAATGGCATTATAAATACGCTGAATTAAAAGATTTAGATATGATGGATGAAGAAAATATATATATAACTTTAAATACCTTCTATAAGCCTTGTAGGCGGTTAGAAAACATAAAAGAGTTAAACACACTGTTTATAGACTTGGACTATTATAAAACTGGAAAAACTAAAGATCAGGTATTAATGGACCTAGAAAAGAATTATTTTAATCAAAGTATTCCTATACCAAACTATGTAATAGATAGTGGAAGAGGAATGTATTTAATATGGATAATAAATGCAGTACCTAGTAAAGCATTACCATTGTGGAAAGCAGTTCAAGAATATTTATATAATCAATTAAAATACTTTGGAGCAGATAGACAAGCCTTAGATGCAACTAGGATATTAAGAGTTCCAGGAAGTATAAACCCTAAATCAAAAACAGTAGTCAATATATTAGATGAGTACGAATATATTTATGACTTAAGAGAAATACAAAATGGATTTTTACCTGAATTAAAACCATATGAAAAGAGAAAAGGTAGACCAAGTAAAATAAATTATATTTATAGAGAAAGAAGTTTATATTATGGAAGAATACAAGACATAATAAAACTTTGTGAACTAAGAGAATATGATTTAAAAGGACATAGAGAGCTTATATTATTTTTATATAGATATTACCTTTGTAGCTTTACAGAAGACATTGAGAAGGCGTTAAATGATGCTTTAGAACTAAATAGTATGTTTAGACAAGCTTTAAGTGAAAGAGAAGTTATAAGAGCAACTAGAAGTGCTGAAAGATGTTATTTAGATAAAAATAAGCAATATAAGTATAAGAATGAAACTCTTATAGAGCTATTAGAAATTACAGAAGAAGAACAAAAATATATGACAATAATAATTTCTAAAAAGGAATATAAGAGAAGAGAAAATATTAGAGGTAAAAAAAATTACCAAGAGCAATTAAAAGCTCAAGGAAAAGTAACAAAAAAAGAGAAATTAAATGTATTAAGAAAAAAAATAAAAGCCCTTAAAGAAAAAGGCTTTAAAAATAAAGAAATTACTCTAATGTTAGAAGTACCAATAAAAACATTAGAACGCCATATTACGTATATGAAAAAAAATGGGCTTTTATAAAGGCTCATTTTTTATATTCTTTTCCTCAAAGATTATATAATATAAAAATATTTTTTTCAAACTTTAAATAAAAATATTTTTATTTTTACCCTCATTTTTTTTACGCTTGTATTATAGGGTACTTCGTACCTGTTCTCTTTTTAAAGCAGACTAGGTGTATAAGTACAATACTAGTTCCGAAGAATCTTTATAGAGCGTATACATTTATTTTTTAGCATATCTCTGAAAGTAAATGTAATTATTAGATTTATTATAAATAATTTTAGGGTGTATAGTGGTAGTATTTGTGTCTTAAAGCGGGATAATATAGGGATTTTATAGGGCGTGTTTGTGGCTTAGAGTGGGATTATTGGAAATTGTTTTGATATCAATGAAATACTAGGCTTTGACTAGACTAGAACCGTAAGTGATAGCAATTTCTTCTTATGCTCTTTTTAATACTTTCAAAAAGTTTTTCCAGGAAGTTTTATTAAAGTAATTAAATCTATAAAAAAGGAAAATTTATTATTGGTTAGAATTAATTAAATAGAATTAAAGTTTAATGGAATTAGGGGAAGTTAGTTATGTTAAGAGGTGTAGATGAGGTAGCTAAGGAATTAAAAGTAAGTAAAACTGCTATATATAATAAACTTAAGTTGAAAGAGTTTAGACGTAAAGTAGTTAAGAAGCAAGGTAAATCAATGATTGATGAGGAATTGTTCAACTTGATTAAAGATAGTTTAAAAGTTAAAAATGAAGTTAAAAATGAAGTTGAATATAAAGGTTATATAGAGGAAAGTAAAGATGAAGTAAAATCAGAGATAGCAATGGATAGAGAAGGTTCATTAAACTTGAATAAAAGTTTAATTGATACTTTAATTGCTCAACTTGAAGAAAAAGATAAGCAGATAGCGGAGTTACATAAGCTTATAGAGAACAATCAGGTACTTTTAAAGAAAGAACAAGAAACTAAGATTAATATGTTGGAATTTGAAGACCATTTTAAAGAAGTTGACAATAAACTGAGTTCAATAAAAGAAAAAATGAATCAAAGAAAAGAGAAAAAAAGTTTTTTCAAAAACTTTTTTAAAAAATAAATCTTTAATAGATTAAAGATCTAGGAGAAAAAGAGTTATGAAAAATATAGATTCAATAAAGTTAAGAATATTTTCAAGCATATGTTTTGCTATTGCAGGTATATTAGGATTAGTTGATAAAAATTATTTATTAGGAGGTGCATTTATTTTAATGTTAGTTAGTAATATTATTTTAATTATTTCAGAAAAGAAAAAATTAAAATAATAAATAATTAAAAAAAAGATATTAAGAATTTAAAGAATATAATAAGAGCTGAAATAGAAAGTGTTAATAATGAATATAGTGTTTGCAAAATAATATTAAATGTAAGATTTGGATCATTAACTTTTTACTTTAGGAATAAAAAAATTTGTTATTAGCTAATAAACTTTGTATAACTATAAATGGTTTAAATACTAAGTTTTATATAGAATAAATATAAGTTTATTGAAAATAATTTATAAAAATCAGTATCAAAAATCCACATTTTTGATACATTATTTTTTTGTACAGAAAAAAGCCAAATTTTCTATGTAAAAATGTATTAAAAAAGGTATCATAATCTATTTAGATTATGATACCTTTTTGATATAATAAAAGAAATAGATTTAAAAAAATGGAGATAAAATTATGTTAGTTGGATATGCAAGGGTTAGTACTGAAGAACAAAGTTTAAATAGACAAATAGATATGTTAGTTGATTATGGTGTAGATAAGAGAAATATATATCAAGAAAAAATAAGTGGAATGAAATCTAATAGAGAGCAGCTAGATAAAATGATAGATGAACTACAAGAAGGAGATACAGTTATAATTACTGATTTGACCAGAATATCAAGAAGTACAAAGGATTTACTTAATATTATAGATAGAATAAAAGCCAAAGGAGCTAGTATAAAAAGTATTAAAGATACTTGGTTAGATACATCAAGTGATAATCCATATAATAGTTTTTTACTAACTGTTATGAGTGGATTGAGTCAATTAGAAAGGGACTTAATAAGTCAAAGGACTAAAGAAGGTTTAAAAAGCGCAAAAGCTAGGGGAAGGAATGGAGGAAGGCCTTCCAAGAGAAATGATAAAGCCGATACAGTAGGGTTACTATATAGGGAAGGTTATAAAATAGTTGATATAGTAAAGCAAACAGGGTTAAGTAGAGCAACTGTATATAGAGTGCTAAATGATTTAAAATTAAAATAAAAAATATATTAAAGGGGATGAGAGTATGATATGGAGCAAGTTAAGCTCAAGTATAAATTATTATATTAATAAGAGAATATGGGGAGAAGAACTTTTAAAAGAAAATATTTTATTATTAAATCAATATATTGAGGATGCATTCATACTTGAGGATGGTATTTATAAATATTTAGATAAAAAAACATATGAGTATATTGATCTAAGTGAAGAAGATATGAAAAAAATAGAGGAAGCTTTTATTGAGAGATTAGAGAAAAAAAGAAAAGTAAATAAAGACAAAGAAAATTTTAAAAATCATATGATAATGATTACTGATTATTTAGAAAATGAAAAAAGTAAAGAGAAAAGTAATGTTATAGAATTAAAAAATTATAGAAAATAATGTGTTATTTTAAAAGAATATTAATTAACAAAAAAGACTAAAAAGTAATATAACTTTTTTAGTCTTTTTCTATTATATTTATTAAAGATTATTAATCTAATTTTATATACTCTGCTGTAAACCATGCTGTTTTATATCCTTCACTAGCTAAGTAAGTAGCTAGAGCATAATTATTTTCAATCTTATGAACAAAAAGTCTTTCTTGATTTTTTACATATCCCATTCTATTTGAATCAGGAGAAGGGGTATATCTAGCATCTAATTCGGTTAAAACATTGATTACAGTTGCATTGGTATCAACATTAAGTACTGTCTGTTTTGAATTTACCCATATAGGAGAAGATTCTTTATTTAATGTATCTTGCCAATATGTTGCTGGTAAGAAAAATTTTAAATCACAAACTTCAGCTAAAATTTTTATTCTTTCATTTTCATAGATTTCACCTAAATCTTTGTAGTTAGTACTAGGGTTATCCCTAGGATCTAAAGCAACCTTTGCTGTTGCATTAGTTTTAAATAAATTATTATTTTGTGAATTAGTAGTGTTCTCAACATTAACTTGAGGCAAATCAGAACTAATTTCTTTATTTACAGATTTACAAATTCCTTTAGCTATTAAATAACCAATTAAATCAGGTCCTTTTTCTCTATAAATATCTACATCTACTTTGGATTCGCAGAAACAAACTTCAACTATTACAGCTGGCATTATTGTTTTATTTAATTCATAAAGCTTAGCATTAGTTTTAACTCCCCTATTTTTTAAGGAAGTTCCTTCAGAGATTGTATCTACTATATTTTGAGCATATATTTCTGCTTTTCCCCCTTTTTCACAAACCCAAGTTCCTGTACCTAAAGGACCATCAAATTTGTCATAACATTTATC
>JACRYO010000106.1_pt1 | contig 11327 bp, 11 predicted proteins | sample 8023221 | NCBI WGS metagenome assembly JACRYO01 (sample SAMN15823180, study PRJNA655841) | gut metagenome | isolation source: fecal sample D85 from dog with diarrhoea from SPCA | host: Canis lupus familiaris | place: South Africa: Mmabatho, Mahikeng | collected 2019-09 | reverse complement strand
AATGTTTCTTCTCAATCATATTTATATAGCAATATGTTACTTATTTTTTCTATAATAATTATTTTTAGTTGGTTAATTACTATCAAAGTGTACTCTGAGCCAAAAATAAAATAGTTATTTAACCTCTTAGTTACCATAATCTCGCTTTTAAGAAGTAGCAGCAACCACAAGGGATTCAATAACCAACATTGTGAATCCCAACTGGTCTACCCAAAAACAGAAATCAAAACCTTGATTTAATAAGGTTTTGATTTTTTTTAGTTAGTGAAATTTATTTAGTTTCATTCGCTCTTACTGTTATTTTAATTCATCTAAAGTAACTGGTAACTTTAAATGAATTGTCTTTTTTATGATATACTAATCAACGGCAACTGCCCCTAAAGGGGGTGTCTAGATGTTAGAAAATTTAATCTCGTTGGTTATCGCACCACTTTTAGTGGGACTAATATTAATTTTAGTTGATCATTGGCTAGATGATTAGAAGATAATCAAGCAGTTGTCACTAGCTCCAACGCTGAGTCGCAACAGCGAAAAGAAAAGCCACCCTACTCGCAATAGGGTGGCTTTTTGGTGTCTAAATGCTAGACATAATCTCGTTTCGCACTATTATTGTAACATAATTATCTAATTTTGTAAGCTAATTATATTAACGACTCAAACCTCTTGAACGCTGCTTTGTTTGTGGCTGATGAGTTGATCGTATTTCTTTATCAAGTTGTTTAACTCGATTCATATTGAACCCTTCTTCTAACTGCTTATTTCTTAATTTCTCTCTTTTTTGAATACTAAAACGTCTTTCTTTTAGATTGGCAATATTTTTAATTAATCGCTCTTTTTCAATCGTTAATTCACGAGATTCTGTAGTCAGTTTATCGTAGACAGGTTTATTTTTATTAACTTTATTTGTTAATTCCTCAATCTCACTTACATTCTGTGCTTTTTCTTTAAATTGAATGAAATTGAAACGTTTTTGAGAGAGTGTGTGTAAATGGACTTCCCATTTTCGATAGAGTTTTATAGACGGTTGAAGTTCTTCTATCTTCTTTTTAAGAGTAGAAACTTGTTTCTCTTTATCTTTAATTTCTTGATTAATAGGTTCTAGATCAAACTCTTTTAAAGCTTGGTCAGCTAAGGTTTTATTGTATCTTAAACTAGAGTGAATCTCATCGATATTATAATTGTCGCCTAATTTAGCTCCTCTTGAAACCCGTTTTTTTCCGTTGGAATCAACAAAGGCATAACTAACACCTTTTCCTCTGAAACGAATATCTAAATCGTAATCAGTAGCTCTCTTTTTTAAACTTTCTAAGTCAACAGAATATGGGTCATTTAAAACTAAAGTGATTCGTTCTCTAAGTTCATCTTTCCAAATAAAGTGACCTTTTTCTTTAGCCTTAATCTCTGAAATAGGTTTCCTATCAGCTTGTTCATAATAAATGACAGATAAATCATGTTGCTCACAAATGTGATCGCTTAGTTCTCGTACTCGTTTGACATCAAATGATTGCTGGTACTTTAATCCAGTTTCAAAATCAACAGCGTTTAAAACTAAGTGATTATGAATATGTTTTGTATCGTTGTGCGTGTAAACAGCTACTTGATAGTGTTTATCTTCAGAAATAGCTTGAGCCAATTCTATTCCTATGTCGTTTGCTTGTTGTGGCGTAACTTCCCCAGGGGCGAACGACTGAATGAATAAATGAGCTTGAACACCGTCTGTTTTATCATAAACATGACGAACATGCTCCATTTGACCAATCGCATATTTTGGGTCTACATTGAGTCCATTCATGATAACAGCCTTGTTTTTAGCGTAATTAATGGCATTTGCACATGTTTTAGATGAACTTACCTTAACAGTCGCCATATATGATCTAGCTCCTCCCTAAAGTGATTAATTTCAGAATCCAGTTCCTCATTCCTATCTTGATAAAGACCTTTATTGCAAGCTCTTGCGATTTGATTCACGTTATTACTTAGGTTGGCTAATAATCGAATCGTCTCTTTAGCATGTTCTGAATCCATAACAGGATTAGTCCAGTCCATACTAAGCACTTTAGCTTGAGCTAATTTGGCCACCGTTGTTCCTTTGATATCAGCATTATGTTTAATTTTTTCATATTCAGCCTCACTAACACGAAAACTGATTTGTTTATTTCTAACTCTCTTTTTACCTTCAGCCATAAATATCGCTCCCTTCCCTTCTAAAACTGCTCATAATGATTCGCATTTTTACAAGCGATATCTTCCTCATGACAGACAACGCTCCTTATTCAGTCGCCTTGCTTGTCGTTTTTATTGCTATGATTTATTCGTTAATCACTCATAAATTAAGCATAAAAAGAGGAAGATAAACCCACATGATTTTCAATAATAAATGCTCCCTATTCGGTCTCATTTGATTATCAAAAACCATGTAACTCTCTAGGCGTTTTAAACGTTCCCTATTCGGTTACTTTTAAAACAATTTGTTGTGATATATTTTCATCGCTATTCGCTCTTAAAATTATCACAACAAATGAGAGTTGGCAAGCAGTGTAATTGATAGCCACTTCGTGACTTCAATTACTGGCTTGAAAAGGGGGAGAAAGCTCCCCCTTTTATCCCCCACAATAAACTAAAAAAAAGAAGCTAATCGCTCCTTTTAATTTTAGTTTATCCTTCTCCTTTATCGTCTCGTAATAACGATAAAGTTTGAGTCAGTTTTGCTAAGTCGTTGACTCGCCAAAACTTCCCATTGAACTCCATATCGTTTGCGATATGTTTCAACTCAGCTAGTATTTGCTGAGTGTTAGAATCCGTTGGATTCTCTCCAGGAATAACTTGATCAGAAAGTTGTTTCTCAACTTCTGTCCAAGTCTCTACTCCAAAATACTTGCGAATATTTCTGCCAATAATACGTTCATTTTTTTCTCGTAATGCTTTTCGCTCTGCTCTGATTTGAGCATCAATTTTCTTTTTCTGTTCTTCTAATTTCGTTAATTTTTCCAATCGAGCTGCACCTCATATCTTAAAATGTAATCTTATGAATTAAAAAGTCGTTGCCAAAATCCTTTTTTAGGACTCTCACTTAACTTCTCAACAGTTTCTTTTAATTCTTCATTCTCTAAGTTTTTTTGTTCGAGTTCACTTTTTAATTTAATTAATAGTTGTTGATTTTCTGTAGATATTTTTTCAACTTCTTCAGAGTTAGATAAATCATTTTCTTTAGTCTCTAATTGAAATTGTAATTTATCAATTTGTTTATCTCTCTGAAGCGTCAATTGTTGTTGCTGATCTAACAAAGTATGAAGTTTATCTATTTGCTTATTTTTTGCATTTAATTGAGATTCAAAGTGTTTAAACAGCTGTTCAAAACCGTCTAAATTGCTGTTCAAATTTAGATTATCTTCAACAGCTTCTTTTACCCCTAAAGATTTCTTTATCAACCTTTGACCGTCTTTTGTTAAGTGTTTAATACCGTTCAAAACCACTATATAATTACTGTCTAATTTAGACACTTGATAATTGATTTTACTTTTTGGTAAATCTAATGAGTCTGCCAATTCTTTGATTGTTAACATACCTTTTTTACTCATTAATAATCACCATATCCTTCTAGCATAGGAATAGTAACACCTTGATATTCTTCAAAATAAAATCTAAGAGACGATATTTTATTTCCTTTTCTAGCTTTTACTTTTTCTACAGAAAAACTGGAAAAAATAGGTTCATCTAAATCATTTAAAGATAAGAATTCTTTTTCAGCAACATTCAAAATTCGTTTATCTATATCTGACATTCTATAACTTTTAGGAATAGCTAAAGCTTCTCTAAAATCTTCAATTTTAATGAACCAAGCTCCTTTCCTGGTTGTTTTATTTCGATGTGCCATTAATTGTCTGTATAGTTCCTTAGTGTAACTACTAGACAATTTAGTCATATTTTCTAATTCAAATCTAGTAAAGTTATTCCCTATTGAATTTAAAATAAATTCAAATCGCTCGTTGGCTTGAATAATTACCTTTTCATTATCCTTGTCGATTGCGAATCTTTGAAATAACCAAAGTTGCTCATAATAAGATTCATCTTCAAATTTATATGTTAAAGTTCCTAGTTTATCTCCAACACTTTTTAACGCAAGATAAAAGCTGTTCATACTAGAACGTTCATAGTTAGCTAGTTCTTTAAATGTTTCAAATTTAAATTCTACGGTATCGATCCCTTTACGTTTCATCTTGGAACAAATCGCCCAAAAAATATCCATTTCTACAGGGGTAAAGTTTCTTAAAGGAACAGTATTAAATCCATTATTATATCTAACGACATCGTTACTCATTTATTCACTCTCCTTTGCTCTAATACATATTACCACAAAGGAGTCCTTGAAACAAAAGTGTCCCCCATACTATGCAAAAGTGTCCCCTATACCCTATCTCAACCCCAATAGCACCAACGGATACAGCCCCCCTAACAGTATATCTTAACAGTATATCTTAATAGTATATATTAATAGTTTATCTTAACGCACACGCGTATTCTATTGCTTAATAGATATAACAATAGATATAGAGAATAGTTTTTGATAAACACAAATTCAAAGGAGTGAGAGAAAAGCACTCTCACATTTTACTTGCAGCAGTCGCTTACGCTCCTTTGCCTAAACATTAAAACATTCTTTAAAGAAATTCTTTGGATAGCTTTAAAACGCAAAAAAAGAGGTATTTAAGCTCATTTAGCATAAACACCTTGTAGAAATACGTAAAACGTCTTTCAGACGGTCAGGGTAAACCCTAACAACCCTAGAGTAAAAATCAGTAGCAAATGACAAGACTAAAAAGTAATTTTATTTCCACCATTTCCACCATTTTTTAGTCTCTGTATTTTCTTCAAGTAATTTTGTATTTTTTGTTGCTTATAAAGTAGTAATTGTTGTTGCTGGCTTAAAATTGTTTGCAATGATTGTATTTGATTATTTTTATCATCAAGTTCTGTTTTTAAAAATTCATTCATAGATTCCAGTTTTATAATGTATTCTTCTTTAAAATCTGATGCATCATCAGGTGTAACATGTGATACATCACTATCTCCTGACAATCCTTTTATAATAGCAGATACAGATGTATCATCATATAACAAAGTTCTGTTTTTTTTGAGACGTTTCAGTTATGTTATTTGCTTTAATATATCTATATACCGTCATTTTGGAAACGCCTGTCATATCGGCAATTTGCTTCATACTTTTCATATCTACACCTCATATCATGTTACGTATCATCGTAACACTTTTGAAGCTCAAAAAAATATCTATTCAAAGTCTAGATAGATACTTTAGTCAAATTTTTCAATCCCAATAGATAACCAAATAACTCTTGATTTTTTGTCAATAATAAAAATTGTTTTCTATGTTTAAGCTCATGTTAAGGTTTATTCGATAAACTATTTTTTGTAAGCAATAAAACCTTATTTCTTCCCCCAAAAGAAACAAGGTAAAGCTAATTAATTTTTTTCTTTTCATTTTTAACTCCCTCTTTCTCTCATCTAAAAGATGAGAGTTTTTTTATTCCCTTTTATGAGAATTAGACAATAAAAGACGGAAGTCAGTCTTTATGTGTCTGACTTCCGTTGATTTATAGAGAGTGTGAATTCATGATTTTGCTCAGTTTAGTGAACTTAAAAAATAAAAAAATTTTCGTCTTAAAATATTACCAATTCAAATTTTTGACATCAATCATTTTATAGCTAATTATTTGCCACATTTAATTTAACAGCCTCTGTAGAATACATTATACTTGAATATTTTGTCCAATTTATATAACGAGCATAATCATTCCATCCATCTGCAATAATTAGAAAACTATTTTTGTTATTATTTTGACTTGCATAATAAATTCCTTGAACATAAACAGAGTGTGCAGATTGTTTCGCAGTGGGAATAGAATATCCAAATAGAACGCTGTGACCACCCTTAATTCCTGATTCAATTTGGGATAAAGTAGGTTTATTTATATATTGATATGACCCTCTTTTTTTATTATTAGTTTTTTCTTTAACATATGTATTCCATGCAGGTCCAACTTTATTATAGCTTGTCCCCCCAAAAGTGATGCCATTTTCTACTCTATTTGATGTATTAGTCAAACTCCATAATCTATTATAATCTCTTTTAAGAGAAACATCATTCCAAGATTGAGAGTAACCAAATCTGTCAGAAACTAATATCATTGACTGTATAGTACATGCGAATTTTTTTATTGAACTGGTGGCTCTATTTTGAGTTATACCCATAAATTGACCAAGGTATAATTGTCCTTGATATTTCATTTTTCCTGCTGATTGTGAATAGTTTTCAATAATATCACCTACGTGAGAGTAATTACCAGCTTCTTTAATTATTTCTGATTGTGTATTGTCGCTCTCCTCATATTCTTTTTGAATATCTGTAATATCAGTTGATTCAATAATTTCACCATTAGTTAAAAAGGTTTCATCTGTAGTACTTTCTAGTGCATAGTCTGTTGACGTTACTTGTAATAATTCTTTCTTATCATCTTCAATGCTTAAATTTTTATCTTCAGCTTGTTCCGTCATAATTTCATAAAAATCGGGAGTTCCGGGTTCTAAATTAAATTCTGAAATAAAATTTTCACCATCAATCAATGTAATAATTACATAACCATAATCATTATTATCCTCATCTCGAATTTTACAATCATAACCAGTTACATTATCCTCACTATTTTTAATTGGTATTAACTCTGTTACTTTTAAATTCAAATTTTGCTTCATTGAATTAGCAAAATCTATAGCCATTCTAGCAATAGTTTCTTCCGTAAGAGAAGATTTTTCAGTAATAGCCTCTGTATTGTCATTTGTATATTCAGAAGATGCTTGTACAGTTACGACCTGAGAGAACATAGATATGGATAAAATACTACAGGTAAGGATTAAATATTTTTTAAGTTTCATAAAAGTGCTCCTTTAGTTTTGTATTTCTATATTTTTTAGTAAATATATATTCAATGTATTATCAATTATTTGTTCATCCATTTTTATGGTAATTTTCAATATATCTTTTTTTTGTAGTGACTTTAGATAGTTATGGACATCTGTTTTGTTAATTTTATCTCCCAAATTACTGTACTGAGTATTTTTAAAACTTAAAACTAATTTTTTTGAGTTTAGATCAATGTTTTCAGTATTCATAATATTTAAAAATACTGCACATTTATCACTATCTATATCAGTAATTTCACCTTTAATATATGCAGGTGGTAATGCATCGTAAATCATTACATCCTCCTCTCGATTTTTAAAGTTATATAAAACTAAAAAAAAGAGAATGATTATAGAAATAGATAATACTCCAACTTTTTTTTTCATATTAAATCTCCTTTTTTTAGCATTTTATATAAAAACAACTGACAAATCAACATATTTTTCAAAAAAGAACTATAAATATCAATAATGTCTTTTTCATGTTGTGTTCTCTTTTCTTTTTTTTGTATTTGTTGACACAATCATAAAAGAAAAATATCGTTAATAACCACTTTATCCCTAATCGATACTATTCTATGCTTAAACGTTAAAAAGTTATTTAACCACTTGCTTAACATAATCCAATATTATGCGAAGAATAAGGCTCTCAGAAATGATTCTGAGAGCCCTAGGGAAATATTATTTAAAGTCTGTCTGAGTTAACATAAATCAAATTATAACAAGCTAATTTTTAATATCCAGGAAGCATAATCCCTAATTTTATGTACTAGCAATCATTTTATCAGTAATTTTTTTAGATTTTCCATTTAAATGATCTTTCCTACTTAATTTATTTTATGCCTATATTTAATAGAAACTCTATTCAAGACAAAAGATTAATAAAAAAGAAGAACCCTGTGAAATAGGTTCTCCAACAAATAATATAATCCCCAATTTACCATACCCAAATACTAACGACTTCATATCGAGTATGGTTCCAAGCTCCACCAACTGTATAATAGTTAGTCCGACTATACTTTGCACGATCAGGAACAGTTCTATATTTATAATTATGATAATTCATTTTTTGATTATAATAATGATTGTAATCGTATCTATATGAACTGACTACATTTTTTACTTCAGATATCAAAGTAAGGCTATCCAATATACTGAAAGTTAACAATAGTGAAATAATAACTTTTTTAAGTTTCAGTATATGCTCCTTTCACAAGGGACAAGTTAAATTTAACTGTAGAAATTTAGTCTTTCATAACGAATATAATTCCAAGCTCCACCAACTCGATAAATCTGATTACCTCGATAACGAGCAGAATCAGAAATATTCATATACTGATAATTATGATAATTAGTATTATAACCAAGTGCAGTATTGTAATCGTAGCGATAAGACTTAACAACTCTAGCAGCGAAAGCAGGGACGGTTACAGAAATAAGAGTAATGACAGAAAATAAAAACAACGCAACTTTCTTTTTCATGTTAATCATCCTTTCTTAATTGTATTCTCATCATAATCTAATTTTAATTAAAAGTCAATTGATACAAAGAAAACGGTTTAATACTGTTTAATAACCTATTAAAATACTTTTTTATTTTTGAATAGTTATTAAAATTATGTGATAATAAAATAAATAATATTAATATAGGGGGGATTATATGTTAGAAATAACTAATTTATCAATTACTTCACGAAAAGAAATTTTGAAAAATTTTACCTACACATTTACATCAGGCAATCTGTATGGATTAGTAGCTGTTAATGGCGCTGGAAAGACAACCTTTTTTAGAAGTATTACAGATTTAATCCCCCGTGATAGTGGACAAATAATTCTAGATAAAAAACCTATATCACAAAATAAATCAGATGTATTTTATTTTGAAATATCTGAATGGTTAGATAAGAATGTATCAGGAAAGGATTATCTAGAATTTGTAAAAAAAGCATGGAAATCATCTAAAAATATCGAAGAAATTATTAATTATTGGGATATGAAAGAATACATTAATATCCCAATAAAAAAATATTCATTAGGAATGAAGCAACGATTGCTAATAGCTATGTATACAGTGAGTGATGCTTCTTGTTTAATTATGGATGAAATAACTAATGGATTAGACGAACAAAGTAGAAAAAAATTGTTTTTACAACTGAATATGTTGGTAAAAAAAGAAAATAAAATGATAATTATATCTTCGCATTATGCAGAAGATATTTCTGCTGAATGTGATTACATCTTAAGTTTTAATAATTGTAAATTGGAGGTGCAAAAGAATGAATTATCTTAAATTTCATTTAAAAGCTGCTCTGAAAAGCAAATATACTTATCTACCTTTCGTATTAGGATTAATTATTATATCAACTTGTTTATATTTTAATTATTCAAATTATGATAAAACTGGATTAATAACAAATTTAAGTATTAGTAATATATCTACGAAAGAAGCTACTAAAGTATTAAAAAAAGATTTATCTGCTTTCAAAGATAAAGAATCAGAAGAATATAACAATACTAAAAAGTCAATTGAATATAACGAATATAGAATTAAAAAAAATAACGAAATTTTGTCTTATGCCAAAAACAATGATTGGTCATCTGCATATAAAATTTTAATAGAAATAACTGAAGAAGATAAAGCAAATACAATTGATGATAAGAATGTATCACCAGAATTAAAAAAAGCGATACAACGTGATTTATTATTTTATAAAGAATTACAAAAGAAAAACATAGATTACCAGGATCCTGAATTTCCAACTAAAGGAATTACATTTACGTTATGGATTTTAGCACGTATTATTCCTGTGATGGTTTCAATCTTTATCATATTTGTATTAACTCAAATATTTTCTAATATGTTCTATGAAAATATTAATAAATATTCTCTACTTCCATATAGTAAAATAAAAAATATGTTGAATAGTTTAACGTTAGGTGGAATTGTTAGCATATTTATATTAGCAATTAATCTTGTTATACCTTTTGGAATTTCTTCGGTTATATTTGGAATGGGAGATTCCAATTTTCCGATACAATCTAGCAAGATTGGATCCAACAGCATTTATTTTCAAGATGCTAAAAATGTTATTGGCTTATCCATAGTATTGTCTGTTCTGACAATGATATTCTGTATGTTAATGACATACTTAGTTAATTATTTAATAAGGAATCAGTTGACCTCACTGTTTGTATCATTAATAGCAATAATGGCACCATTATTGCTATTAAATACAGTACAACCTCTTCAAAAAGTAAGTCATTTGTTACCAACAACGTATATAAGAAGCGTATCGGTAGTAACTGGCACTACTGCGGAACAAATAAATAATACCAATGTCAGTTTTTCAATGGGAATAAAAGTAACAGTTGTGGGAATTATTGTTTTGTTAGGAACAATAACATGTACACAATTAAAATTAAAAAAATATTGATAAGTTAAATATAAAAAAGTAGTTATTTGTAGACATAATCTCGCTTTTAAGAAGTAGCAGCAACCACAAGGGATTCAATAACCAACATTGTGAATCCCAACTGGTCTACCTCAAAATGAAAAAAAGAAGCCCTAGAAATAAGGCTTCTTTTTTTGGCGAGATAGTGAAACGCAATCAAGACATTTTTTGATGGGGGTTATTTTTTGGTTGATTGATTAGATGAAAAAAAAATAAACCAGATGTCACCAAGTAAAACAAAAAACGAAAAAAAATTTTTAAAAGTCTGCGAACAAAAAGAAAAAAGAGAGAGGGAAATTTTTGTCCTTTTTGAAAAAAAAGTGGTGTGACAAATTGGAAAAGAATCACGTGTGTTGAAAAAAGTTTGGCAAAAAAAATCAAAAAGTGATCAGACTAAAAATCAATTGTTGCCAAAAAATCAATAAGGCAAGCAACGGGTTTGGCATGCCACTCCCCAAAATTGACAATTGTTTAGCTTGTTAGGTGGCACCTAAGACCGCAAAAAAAGAAAAGAATTCTATCAGTATGTGTAGAATTCTTTTCTTTTTTTTGTCGCGCTGCTCGATATTTTTTTGAATTCAAAAAGTAATTTTCTGATTAACGGTATTCTCTTTTTAAATGATTTAAACTGTTTTTTCTAATGGTTTCTTTTTCAACTTTTCCAAATTCTTTTTATTTCTGAATGTAAAAATGTAACTCATGTGTGTCGATTTTTAAATCTAAAACGTCATTTCCTTTGACTTATTTTTTTATAGATGGGTCATTCAATCATTCGTCATCTTACTTTTGGCCAATTTTACGTCTAAAGAGCATAAGGGAAACTGCCAACAGGCAAGCTGTTGGGTTGATAGTATCAACGTTTCCGATATAACATAATTTTTTCTCGTTTGCACTGTTTTA
>JACRYO010000752.1_pt1 | contig 11402 bp, 9 predicted proteins | sample 8023221 | NCBI WGS metagenome assembly JACRYO01 (sample SAMN15823180, study PRJNA655841) | gut metagenome | isolation source: fecal sample D85 from dog with diarrhoea from SPCA | host: Canis lupus familiaris | place: South Africa: Mmabatho, Mahikeng | collected 2019-09 | reverse complement strand
ACTCCTAAGGATGGCTCTAATGCAATAAAAAGTAGTGCGGCTCCAACTAATTGAATGATTAATGAAAGTCTAATAATTAATTGTACTACGCGAAGCTGCGAAAGGTGATGTAGGTTAAGTGCTTCCTCAGTCAGCATTCTTGCACCTAGACTCATTCTTTGATGAGCAAAATTACTAAGCATAACAGCAAAAGTCATGAAACCTAAACCGCCTATTTCGACTAAAATCATAATAATTAATTGACCAAAGAATGACCAGTGTGTTGCCGTTGTAACTGTACTTAATCCTGTGACACAGACTGCTGATGTTGCAGTAAAAAGTGCATCTGAATAATCAGTTGCACGTCCCACTTTGTCTGCAAAAGGTAGTGATAATAAAATACTTCCGATAAATATCAAAATTAAAAAGCCAATGGTTAAAGCTAGTGAGAATGTGATACGTCGGTGGAAGAGATGTATCAATGTTTTTCCTTCTTTCTGACTTGGAATACTTTAATTATAATCCTTAGATACAGGTATGACTTGATTGAACTGCAAAAATTCAGCTATCTGCGTGACAAAAAAAGCAAAAAAATCTGTTAAAATAAGGAAAATGTTTCATATAAGTTAGGAAAATCTATGAATCCAGAAAAAGTATTAAAACAAACCTTTGGTTATGATAGTTTTCGTCCAGGTCAAAAGAGAGTTATCGATTTAGTTTTAAATAGACAAAATGTATTAGCAGTAATGCCGACAGGTGCAGGGAAATCGCTTTGCTATCAAGTTCCAGCACTGATGAATTCAGGGATTACTTTAGTAATTTCACCTTTGATTTCGTTGATGAAAGATCAAATAGATGCATTAAAGCAAAATGGGATTAATGCGGCAGCTTTAAATTCAGCAACATCACAAGAAAAAGTTAATCCTATTTTGCGACAGGCTTATGAAGGAAAGATCAAGTTAATCTATATCACACCTGAACGGTTGGCAATGGATTATTTCAGATATCAGCTAAATTTTTTAGATATTGCTTTGGTAGCAGTGGATGAAGCTCACTGTATTTCGCAATGGGGACATGATTTTCGTCCGGCTTATCGGCAAATATATGAAGGTATTACTTCTTTAAAAAGCAATCCTAATGTTTTAGCATTAACGGCTACTGCTACACCCGCTGTTCAAGATGATATCAGTGAACAATTAAATATTCCTAAAAAAAATACTGTAATAACTTCTTTTACAAGGTCAAACTTGAGCTTTAAAGTGGTCACTTCCCCTCAAAATACACCACTGTATATTGCTAAATATATTAATTTGCATCCTGATCAAGCAGGAATTATCTATACAAATACACGTAAAAAAGTGGAAGGATTAACTAATTATTTAGCTAAAAATAATATTTCAGTTGGAGCATACCATGGTGGAATGGAAAATAAAGAACGAGAAGACGTTCAAGAGGCTTTTCAATTTGATCGTTTTCAAGTGATAGTAGCTACCAATGCTTTTGGAATGGGAATTGATAAAAGTAATGTTCGCTTTGTTATTCATGCTTCAAGTGCTAGAAATATTGAGAGTTACTATCAAGAAGCAGGTCGTGCTGGTCGGGATGGTGAGGAAAGTGAAGCAATTATGATTTATCACCCAGGTGACTTAAGACAATATCGCTATTTTATAGATAAATCAAACGCTGATGAAAAATATCGTGAATTACAGTATCAAAAATTACAGTCTATAACTGATTATGCTAATACCGGTGAATGTTTACAAAGATATATTGTCCGTTATTTTGGACAAGATTGTGAGCCATGTGGTAAATGCTCTAATTGTTTAAATCAAGATGATTTAGTGGATATTACTTCCGATGCACAAAAGGTAATTGCCATGATTTATGAACTGGATGGACGCTTTGGTAAAAATATTGTAGCGCAATGTTTAACTGGTTCAGATAATCAAAAGATGAGAGAACTTAATGCTAAACAATATAAATATTTTGGTAGTTTGAAATTAAATCAAAAGGCAACAATTAGTTTAATTGATTATTTAATTGCTTCTAAATATTTAGAAGTAGAGGGGACCAAATATCCATTAGTTCATGTAACTAATCGAGGTTGGGATGTACTTGATGGTAAAACTATTGTAAAAAGAAGAATTGCTAAGGTGCAAAGAAGTATACGTATTTTTGATCATAATGAAGATGCAAATCTGTTTGAATTATTGAGAAAAAAGCGGTGGGAAATTGCTCAAAAACAAAAAGTACCTGCTTTCATGATTTTTTCGGATCGTAGTTTACATGATATGGCCAAAATAAAACCACAGAATAAGGCTGAACTTTTACAGGTAACGGGTATAGGAAAAGCTAAAATGGAAAGATATGGTGATATTGTAATAAATGCTATAAGTGAATATGAAAATTAAAAGTTATCATAAGATAAGCACCTTTACATTGGCATAAGAATATTTTTTTATTACAATATGTTTAAATGAAGGAAGGACTAAGTTATGGCTAAAAAAACATTAATTTTATATTATTCTTGGTCTGGTGAAACCAAAAAAATGGCGGAAAAGATCAATAGTGAAATTAAAGATAGCGAGCTCAAAGAAGTAAAAGTATCTGAAGGAACTTTTGATGCTGATATGTATAAGACTTCAGATATCGCATTAGATCAAATTCAAGGAAATAAGGATTTTCCAGAAATCCAATTAGATAATATAGATTATAATAATTATGATTTAATCTTAATTGGTAGTCCAGTTTGGTCAGGCTATCCTGCAACTCCAATCAAAACTTTACTTGATCAAATGAAGAATTATAGAGGCGAAGTTGCATCATTCTTTACTTCAGCTGGAACAAATCATAAAGCCTATGTTAGTCACTTTAATGAATGGGCAGATGGTTTGAATGTTATTGGTGTGGCTAGAGATGATAGTGAAGTTGATAAATGGAGTAAATAATTTAAATAGTTAATCACTATAGAAGAGTCATGATTTTTCATGACTTTTTATTTTGCTAGAAAGGGATAATTAATGACAATTCCGAATCAAATTGAAGTACGTAGCGGTCGTGTTCATAATTTAAAAAATATTGATGTTGATATTCCATTAAATAAATTCGTAGCAATTTCTGGATTATCTGGTTCTGGTAAATCTTCTTTAGCAATGGGGATTTTGTATGAAGAAGGATCACGGCGATATTTGGATGCGTTATCTACATATATGCGCAGAAGAATTAAACAAGGAAGTCAGGTGGATGTAACTTCCGTTAAGCATATCCCATCTGCTCTAGCATTACGTCAAAGACCAAGTGTTCCTAATGAGCGAGCCACTGTAGGAACAATGAGCGAAACTTTCAATATATTACGTCTTATTTTTTCACGGTTGGGCTCACCTGTTTGTCCTAATGGGCATGGATTAAAGCCCAGTTTAAAAATTGCGGAATCAATGAGTCTGTCAGGTGAAAAAATGGGTCAGTTAACTTGTCCTGTATGTGGCGAAAATTTTTATGCTCCAAGTTCAGAACAGTTTGCATTTAATTATGAGGGTGCATGTATAGAGTGTGGTGGGACTGGTAAAGTTCGCCAACTTGATGAAGATAAACTTATCGCTGATGAAAATCTTTCTATTAAAGAGGGGGCTGTTGCATCATGGAGTTTACCTGGCAGAAACTTTATGCCTAATGTTGCTGAATATGCTGGGGTTAGAATTGATATTCCGTATAAAGATCTGACTGCTAAAGAAAAAGATTTTGTCTTAAATGGGCCAGAGAAAAAATATAAAATGGATTTCTTATCTGGCACAGGGCGGGTATTTCATGATTTTAACGCGCTTTATGAAAATGCACATCAAGCTATTTATCATTCTGTACAAATAAGTAAAAGTGAACGTGCACAAAAAAGAATTGCAGAATTTTTTACGTATTCAACTTGTCCTGTTTGTCATGGAAGTAGATTAAAGCCAGAATTGTTAAAGCAATGGGTAGGAAATAGTAATATCAATCAAGTTTCTCAAAAACAATTAGGTGATTTACCTGCTTGGGCAGATCAAATTCAAGCAGAGTTACCCGCTAATATGCATAAAATAGCACATGCCTTATTTGCAGAATTTTTAGATAATCTTCAACCATTATTAGATTTAGGTTTAGATTATCTAACTATGGTTAGAAATGGAAATACTTTATCTACTGGCGAACTTCAAAGGATTCAATTGGCGAGAACCTTACGTACAGAAACAACTGGAGTTTTATATGTACTTGATGAACCATCAATAGGCCTTCATCCGGCTAATGTTGCAGGACTAATTAAGGTGCTATGTAAGTTAGTAAATCAAGGAAATTCTCTAGTAGTTGTTGATCATAATGTAGATATTGTTGCAGCTGCTGATGAGGTAATTGAAATAGGACCAGGTTCTGGAGAAAAGGGCGGTCAAATTCTTGATCAGGGACCAATAAGTACTATCAAGAATGATCAACAGTCTTTAATTCGACCATATCTTGATGGTAGTGCTCAGCTTCTTGCCAGAAAAATAGCTAATCAAATTAATAATGATGGCATTTCATTTGAAGTCAAAAATTATTTTAATTTAAAAGATATTAAAGCAAATATACCGTTAAATCAATTGACTGCAGTAACGGTTTTTTCTGGTGCAGGTAAAACTTCTTTAATTTTGGATAGTTTAGTACCCGCTATTAAAGCCAAAAGTAAAAATGAAAAGTTACCTAAACAAATCATTAATTTTTCTGCACCTGTTTCAAATGTGGTTGGTGTTGATGCATCCCCGATTGGTAAGAGTACCCGTTCAACTGTAGCTACGTATACTTCAATTATGAATAACTTGCGGCGTTTGATTGCAAGTCAGCCACTAGCTGAAGAGAAACATTTTACTTCAACTTATTTTTCATATAATAACAAGCAAGGAGCATGTTCAACTTGTGGTGGGACGGGAATTGTTACATTAGATATTCAATTTTTGCTTGATATGCAACAGGTTTGCCCAACTTGTCATGGTGATCGTTATAATCAAAAAGTGCAGCAAGTTAAATGGCAGGGGATGTCTATTGTAGACATTTTAAATTTAGATATTGATGGGGCATTACCTTTATTTAAAAGGGTTCCTAAGATTGAACGTGAATTAAAATTATTAAAAGAAGTGGGACTAGATTATTTACATCTAGGTGAAAGTACTCCGACTTTATCTGGTGGAGAAGCTCAGCGTTTAAAATTAGTTACACATTTGAGTCACAAACAATCAGATACTTTATTTGTTTTTGATGAACCAACAATTAGTCTTCATCCATTAGATGTTAAGACATTAGTTAAAGTGATGCAGAAGTTGCTTGATCAGGGTGCAACTTTGATTACGATTACACACGATTTAAATTTAATTGCTAATTGCGATTATATTATTGATTTGGGACCACAAAGTGGTAATAATGGTGGTCAAATTGTAGCAAGTGGTAGAGTTATGGATTTGATTAAAGATCCACATAGTTTAACAACACAATATCTAGCTGATTATTGCAGAAAATTTGATATGTTTAAAGATAATAATTGATTTATTAGCTTAATTAATATAAAATTAAATAAAAATTAATTAATTATATTTTGCTGTGAAAAAGGTGAATATATGAATTTAGTTAATCAAGCTCGCAATTTTGGGCTAATATTAGATGGTGCAATGTCTACGGCTCTTGAAAAACAAGGCGTTAATACTAATAATGACTTGTGGACAGCGGTAGCATTAGAAAATGATTTGGATAAAGTTTATAAAGTACACATGAATTATTTTAAAAGCGGAGCACAAATGACCATTACGAATACTTACCAAGCAAATGTGCAAGCTTTTAAAAAACATGGCTATAGTGATGAACATACTAAAAAATTAATTACTGATGCTGTACAAATAGCTAAAAAAGCTCGTGATGATTATCAAACACAAACTGGTAAGCATAATTGGGTTGCTGCATCTGTTGGCCCATATGGTGCATATCTTAGTGATGGGGATGAATTTCGTGGAGATTATTCATTGACCCCTAAAGAATATTTAGCTTTTCACTTACCAAGATTAAAGATTTTACTAGAAAATAAACCAGATTGTTTAGCAATTGAAACTCAACCTAAGTTAGATGAAGTTATTGCAATTTTAGATTGGTTGAAAGAGTATGCTAATCAGATACCTGTATATGTAACATTCACTTTACATGATACAACCAAAATTAGTGGTGGTACTCCTTTAAAAAAAGTAATGCAAAAGCTCAATGAGTATGAACAAGTTTTTGCTGTTGGTGCAAATTGCTTTAAACCATTTTTAGCAACTACTACAATTGATCGAATGCGGATGTTCACTCAAAAAACAATTATAGTCTATCCAAATTTGGGTGGTGTTTACGATGAATTTGAACGAAATTGGATTCCGTTCAATGCCGACTTAGATTTCACTAAACTCAGTAAAGAATGGTATAAACATGGAGCACGTATTATTGGAGGATGCTGTTCAACCGGTACAAAACAAATTCAACAAATTGCTACCTTTTTCCAAACTATTAGATCTACAAATTAGTCGATAGAAAATTATAAAATTTAATTTTTTAAACTTATTAAGAAATATTTTAAATTATTGAAATATTTTTCTTTATATTTTCCTTGTTATCTGTTATCATAGTGTCGGAGCGTGTGATGAGCGCTCCGAGGATGAAAAGGCTAGGCAAGGTGTCTCTTATGACATTTGCTGATAGGAAGAAATTTGAAGGTGTAGAAAAGCCATTAAGGACATTTTCCTTAGTGACTTTTTCTTTTTGGTTATAATACCCAATAAAAAACGATAGCTGGGAAGTTAAAGGAGCTTCAGTAGCTATCGTTTTTTATCTTAAAAATTATTTTTTGAAGTTTGCGGTGTAATTTTATCCCAAATTGCATCAACAATTCCGATCCACATAGCACCTAATGCTACTGAACCACAAACATCAGATGGGAAGTGTGCATACACGTAAACTCTTGAAATCATAACTAAAATTAACCAGATTACTAATAGTACATCTAACCAAATTCTAGTTGTTTTATTTTTGACTAGTGCTGGAATCAATATGAGCATTAACCAAAAGACAATAATTGACATTCCTAAAGTGTGTCCACTTGGAAAACTGAATCCATCATCAACTGCTAAGTGTTGAACAGGACGAGCACGTTGAATAACATGTTTAACCACCCAGCCAAATGCATCAGCAGTAATTAAAGAAATTACAATGCTGAGCGAGAGGGGGCGCTGCTTTTTAATCCATAAAATAATGGTAATTAACAACATCCAAACCAGATCAACTTTAGTATCGGCTAAGAACGTAATCTTAAGCATAATTCCTTTTAGGCCAGGAATTGTGTGTACGAGTTGTTCAAAGAAATTGTCGAATCCATTGATCCAGCTTGCATGCATCATAATTGAGATTGCCAAGATTAAAAAGATAGGCGATCCTATGCAAATAGCTGTAATATTTTTTTTTCGCATTTTTTCCTCTATAACCTTTAATTTTTAACGACATTAAAAGTTTATCATAGAATAGATATTAAAGAACAATTTTATTGAAACAGAACTTTATTATGATAATTAAAGAAGTAAAACAAAATAAGAAAAAATATTTATCTTTATTGCTTTTAGCTGATGAACAAGAAAATATGATTGATAAATATCTTGAACGTGGGACTATGTATATTCTAATTGATAAAAATATAGTTATAAGTGAATGTGTTGTTACAAACGAAGACAAGATTTTAGAAATAAAAAATATTGCTACAGTTCCTGATTATCAAGGTCAAGGTTATGCCAAAAAATTAATTGATTTTTTATGTGAAAGATATAAAACTCAATATAAATTTCTGCAGGTAGGAACAGGTGATAGTCCTCTGACAATTCCCTTTTATGAAAAATGTGGTTTTAAAAGGTCTCATAGAGTTCATAATTTTTTTATTGATAATTATGATCACCCAATAGTTGAATGTGGTAAACGATTGATTGATATGATTTATTTAAAAAAAGAAATATAAATTATCAAAAAATTAATTATTATGATATTTTTTTAAATCTGTAACTACAATGAAAAAAATAATGCTAATATTAATCCTATAAAGATTAACATTTCTGGGGGCCTTTAAAACGAAAAAGATAAATTTAAAAAAGAATTTAATGAAAGCAGCAGCTTCATTGACAGTGATTGCTTCATTGCCAATAGGAGTTTTGGCAAATACCAAAACTGTACATGCTGCATATGATCAAAATGAAATGCGTAGTTTTGTTAGAAGAACAATAGCTAATTATTATGCCCGTGGTACTACCGTCATTATTAAAGATGGTCATGCTCAACAAATTAGTTATGGTTATGGCTATTACGGTAAAAGGTTAGGTGCTGGTAATAGCAAAGTTGTTTATCCAGTATGTTCTTTGCAAAAAGTGATTACAGGAGCTATTATCACCCAATTGATTTATGCAGGAAAGTTTAATCAAGATACTAAGATTTCAACATGGTATCCTAACCTAAAAGGTGCATCCAATATTACTGTAGGAAACTTGATGACACACACTTCTGGATTGAAAGCAGCCGAGACTGAAGTTAATCGTGGACGTATGTATTCTGAAGAGGACGCTATTAATTGGGTTGTTGATCGATTAAATGAAACCTCCCAAAATAACCCAGGTAATTTTTTATACAATAATACCAATTATATTTTGTTAGCAGGGATTATCCGTAAAGTAACGGGTCAATCTTATAAGCAAAATGTTCAAGAAAGAATTATTAGTCCTCTTAATTTAAAGCGGACATATTTCTTAGAAGATATTCCTGCGGGTATGACTGATGGTATTTCGTATACCTGGAATGCTAAGAATTATCAATGGGCGCAATATGTAAAAAAACAACAAGCTTCCCAATTAGTAGGTGCTGGCAATTTATTCTCAACACCAATGGATTATTACCGAATTCAAGTTGGCTTAACTAATGGTAAAATTTTAAATCAAGCTGAATTCAACTATATGACTCATTTGAGTTCAAGATCCAGCAATGGGTATTCCGGTGGGTTATATATGAAAAATAATGATAATTTAAAATTAGCATATGGTAACTTGTATAACACCCACTTTGGTAATTGGATTCAAATGACTTCTGATAATAGGAATGGTTTGATTATGTTCTTAAATCAGACTCAAAATGATGAAGCTAGAAATAAGACTATTGGTTATCAAATTTTAAATCATATTCAACCTAATACATTTAGTGCAAAATAGAATTTAATAATTTTTCCTGCAATTAACTTATGTTAAGCTAATAGCAGGACTTTTTTTGATTGGGGTGAAAGTTAAAGTGATAAATGGAGGAGTTTTAATTAGTCAAGATTTATCTTGTGCAGGTCAAGTGTCAACATCAGTAGCTTTACCCATTCTTGGTGCATGTGGTGCCAGACCGACGGTTTTACCGACAGCAATTTTATCAACACATACTGGCTTTAAAGATAATACTTATCTTGACTTAAGTAATGAAATGTCTAGGATTATGTCCCATTGGCAAAAGATTGATTTGGAATTTAAAGCTATATATTTGGGCTATTTAGGTAAAGAAGCATTAGATTTTTGGATTAAAAATATTGAACAAATAATACGTACAAATCAAGTTGTTTTAATTGACCCAGCAATGGCGGATCATGGAAAGATGTATCGAGGCTTAGATACTGATTACATAAAAAAGATGCGTCAATTGATTTCTAAAGCGACAATTTTAACACCTAATATAACTGAAGCTGCGTTTCTATTAAATGAAGATATACCAGAAAATTCATTGGAGAAAGCGCAAGTATTAGCTGAAAAATTAGTGCAAAGATTTGCAATTCCTAATGTAATTATCACAGGAATTACATTGTCTAAAGATAAAATAGGCGAAGTAGGAATAACCAAAGAAGGGAAATGGTCTATTATTCAAGAAAAAATGCCAGGTGATTTTTTTGGAACAGGTGATATGTTTGCGAGCGCATTTTTAGCAGCAGTGTTATATGGGAAAAATTTAGAAGAAAGTTGTGCAATTGCAACAGAATTTGTTAAATTAGCCATTATTGATATGGATCAAAAATTAGAATCCTTATTTGGACCTAATTATGCCGCTGGTTTGCCATGGTTATTAAGTGAGTTAGAAAAGTAGGGTAATAGATATAATGGAAAGAGATAAGAATTCATTACAAGCATTAGTTTTAACAGGGTTGTTTGCCGCAATTATTTACATTGGTATTTGGGTAATTCGTATTCCAGTACCAGCAATGGTAGGACGTCCGTTTATCCATTTTGGTAACACATTAACCGCTGTAGCTATTTTATATTTAGGCTACCGCAATGGAATGATCGCGGGAATTATCGGTTTAGGTGGATTTGATTTACTAAATGGTTATGCTGCAACTTCCTGGTTAACGATGCTTGAAGTAGTAGTAGTAGCTTCTGTTTTAACCGCAGTTTTTAAAGGGATGAATTACCGAGATAGTAAGAAAAATATTATCATTTTGGGGATTATCGCAGGTGTTACTAAGATCTTTACTACATATTGCGTATCAATTGTTGAAGCACTAATGGTTGGTACGAGTCTTCAAGTTGCTTATATAGGTGCGTTTGTTAGTTTACCTGCTACAGTGATTAATTCAATTTCTACTGCAATTTGTACGCCAATTTTATATTTTGCGGTAAAAGATGCTGGAAAATTGATTTTGAAAAAAGCAAAATAATTTCTATTTGTTACATACAATACAAACAATAGATTTTACACTATTTATATTGGGTGCTATATTTAAACCATTAGTTTAATTCAAATAAAGGCAGGATAGATGTATGAATGAAGATCTTAAAAAGAAAAATAAGAGAAATAATCTGATCTTGTTAGTAGTTGGAATTGTAATCATTATTTCGGTGGTTGCAGGATTTGCTATACATAATCATCGTGTTACTACTCAAGCGGCAGCAGAGAAATTTGCTCAAACACACTTTAATCCTAATGTGAAAATTGATGGGGTAAAGGTAGGCAAATTGACTGTCACTAAGGCAATGAATAAGGTTAATAAAAATGCCAAAAACCAAGTTCAGTTAAAAAATAATGAATTAGTTTATAGCTACAATACAAATATTCAAACTATTAATAAGGCAGAGACACAAGCACTTTTTAAAAAGCAACAAACGAAAATTCCATCTGATAAGAAATATAAGTTTACTACTGAAGATTTAACTATTGCTAAAGACAAGTTAAATGCACTGAAAAAGGCAACCCTAAATTATAAGATTAATGGTAAAACTTATGTTTTAAAAGCTAGAGATTTATTAAACAATGTTACCTATCAAAATGATAGATATCAGTATGGTGACACTGCTAAATTAACTGCTAGATTAAATCAAATTAATAAAGAAGTTTCTACTCTGCATAAG
>JACRYO010000325.1_pt1 | contig 11528 bp, 10 predicted proteins | sample 8023221 | NCBI WGS metagenome assembly JACRYO01 (sample SAMN15823180, study PRJNA655841) | gut metagenome | isolation source: fecal sample D85 from dog with diarrhoea from SPCA | host: Canis lupus familiaris | place: South Africa: Mmabatho, Mahikeng | collected 2019-09 | reverse complement strand
CTAATATCCATGTAGGTATATTATTTTATTTTTAACTCTATGTATATCACTTTTAACTCCTGATATTGACCCACTTAGTATCAAAAATACAATTATAATTGCTATTATTACTCCTTTATTTTTAGATTTACCTTCCTCCACTCTACAATTCAAGTCCATTCTCAAGGCTCCTGTTATTTCTCTTAGTTCTTCTATCTGTATTTGATTTTTTCTCTGAATATCTTGTATTTTCCATCTTTATTCTCTCAATTCTTTCATTGTACTTTCTAAGCTCTTCTCTAGCTGCTCTATCTTGCTCTCTTTTATCTCTAGTAATCTTTTTAAGTTCTTCAGTTCTTTTTCGTGCTTCAAGTCTATCCCTATCGCCAAGTCCTCCGATTCCTTTTGTGAGTTCATTAACTCCTTCTTCAGTTTCAATATTTCTGTTTCTAGCTCCATTATCTTTAGTTCGCTCATTTTCTAGTTCCTTCATTTCTTCATATAACTTAATTTGATTTTCTATTATTTCTATTTTTTGATTTTCTTCTTTTATTTTTCTATTGATATCTCCTATTTCAGTTTTTATGCCTTTCTTTTCCATAGCTCTTACAGTTGGTCCTTCATGTCTAGTTGCCAGTTTATCTATTCCTTGATCTTCATAACTTCTATGGTCAATTCTTTCTTTTCTATTTACCTTTTCTAAGGCTTTATTAGCATATATAGCCCATTGCTCTCTCCAGTGTTCTAGAGTTTCTTTTTTATTCCAATTTGTAGTTTCTATTTTTCTAGATTTTGCATTTCCATTTTTGCTATAAGTTTTGTTGCCGTTTTTATCTAATATGTATTCCTTTTTTGCTTTAGCTCCCCATTCTCCATTTTCTTCAAATGGTCTCATAGTTAACATGATATGACTATGTGGGTTTCCGTCTTCCTTGTCATGGATTACTACGTCAGCTACCATTCCTTTATTTGAAAAATTATCTATTACATATTCTCTTAGCAATTCTATTCTTTCTTTTTCATTTAGCTCTATTGGTAAAGCTATATCTATTTCTCTTGCAAGTTGACTATTTTTACTTTTTTCTATTTGTTCTACTTCATTCCATAATTGCTCTCTATCTAACACCCAATTTGGAGCATTAATTGGTTTAAAAATTTCTTTATATATTACATCTTTTCTTTTTGTATAATCATGAATTAATCCATCTCTTTTGTTATATAATTTTTCACCACTTCTATATGCACTTGATGCAATTGAAGATTTACCTTTTGATCTACTTATTATTTTTGTAGATAGATGATATATTGCCAATATATATTATCTCCTTTCTTTTTAATTGATACATTTGTATTAATTTTGTATTTAAAAATATTTTATATTTTTATAAAGCTCTCTGCAAGAGCGCACACACCTTTTATGGTGTATAAGTGCATCTTTAGGATTATACTACCATAAAACAATTATAATATATATTTATCCATATAAACTTTGTTTTCATTATAGTATTGAAAAAATAAATTTTCAATACTATAATTTTATTTATAAATAAAATTAGGAGGTTTTTATTTTGAATACAAATAAAAAATTAAATAATATAGAAGAAAAAATTAAACAACTAAAAGCTCAAAAACAAACTTTAATTCAAAAGGAAAAAGAAAAAGAACGTAAAGCTAGAACTAAAAGATTAATTGAAATTGGAGCTATATTTGATAGCATGGGTATTACCTCTACAGAATTGGCTAATGAATTTAAAAATCATTTTAAAGATAATGAAAAATCTAAATTATGGTTAGAAAATTTTATAGAAAAAAATAGGGCTTAGTATAATCCCTATTTTTTATTTATTAATTCTTTAATTTCTTCTAATGATAATCCTATTATTATCTGAATTTTATGCTACTATTTAAATTAATATATAGGATTGATTACTTCTGTTCCTTCTATATAATCAAAATATTCATAGTTATAGTCTTATAATGGAGCAATTATTATATTCGTCTAATACTTGTTTATTCAAATTAATTATATTTTCATTAAAATTTTTAATGATTTCTAAATAATATATGAAGTTTTCTATTTGATCCTCATAAGAGATTTCTTATGGGCAAATAACTTCTATAATTTATATTTTTAATATCTAAAGATATAACTGTTTTTTAATAGTTGTATTAACTATATATCTAAAGAGCGGATTAAAAATTATTATGAAACAAAACTTATTAAATATTTCAGAGATATTATTTTAATATATCCTAATATGGCTATCTGAAAGAATTGATTATATACTAATTTATGATTGTTGTTTTTTAATATATTTTATAATTTGATTAATATATTTTTCAAAAATACTAGTTTCAGTTATAAATTATTTGACAAACATAAAATAAACTACTTTAAAAATTTTACGTATTTAAGATAAAATCATTACCACTAAAATATCATATCAATTAACCAATTTACTACTGCTAATGTACATGAAGAGTCTATGAACCCATATAAAAAATATATGTTTTATATAACTATTTTTGGATATAAAAATATATGTAAATAATAACTGTATAGGAGATGATTTAAATGTGTACACATGTTCACATTTCAAGTGACAAAAATAATTTTTATTGGGGAAGAACTCTAGATACTTCTTTTAACCCATTTGATATTGGTTCAAAAATAACTATTGTTCCTAAAAATTTTACTTTAGATACTCAAAGTAACCCTTGGAAAACAAAATACGCTTTTTTAGGAATAAATTTATCAGGTTCTACTTTATTTTTTGATGGAGTAAATGAAAAAGGACTTGCTGGAGGACTTTTATTTTTAAATGCATGTACATGGGATAAAAAAGAAAACATAGAAAATGAAGGACTTACAGCTATTAATAGTGGTGAAATAATTCCTTGGATTTTAAGTAACTTTGAAAATGTTAATGAGATAAAAGAAAATATATCAAAAATTGCAGTTACTGGTGACGACATTCCTTCATTAGGAGAGTTAGGTAAAGGTAACCCTATAACTGCTCATTATACTTTTACAGACAAAATGGGTAATTCAGTTGTATTAGAACCAACAAATAATGGACGTTTTAGAGTCTTTGATAATACTGTAGGTGTAATGGCTAACGATCCAACATTTGATTGGCATATGACTAATTTAGCAAATTACATTCAAGTACAAGGATTTAATAAACAACAAAATCATTTAAATAATAAAACAGTAATTACGCCAATTTCAAATGGTTCAGGTATGCTTGGTCTACCAGGAGATTATACTTCACCATCAAGATTTGTACGTGCATCATATTTAAGAAACCTTATAGGAGAAGTTAATGATGACGAAGCACCAAGTAGATTATTTAGTATTTTAAATTCTGTTTGGATTCCAAAGGGAGTTGAACGTTTTTTTGAAGATAAAGATGATTCAGATTTTACAAGTTATATGTGTGCGTATGACCAAAATTTAGGTAAATTATATTTACGTGTTTTTAATCATATAGATACAATGGAATTTTCTTTAGACAATGTTGTAGAGAATAAATTAGTAACTTATTCAGTTAACTAGCAATTAAATTAAATAAAATAATTTTTATAAAAAGGTATTATTTTAGGTGTAGTTTTTTATATTAAAGTAAGTATCCTTAAAATTTCACGTTAGAGACTAGTTATATATCTAGTAAAAAAGCCCTTAAAATCCAAATAAATGGATTTTAAGGGCTTTTTTACTAGATATTTTTAAATAATTTTTTAAAGATTAGTATTTATTATGTTTATTATCAATAATTCGATATTCTATTTTTGTTGTATTATTTATAAATTTATTAATCTTCTACCTCTTCAAATATTGTATTTGCCGTAATCCATCGTTCAAACCTAATTTTTACAACTAAACTATATAACCCAAATGTTATTACTATTAATATCCACCATAAAATCCAATGATCTATCAACTCTTTAGGATCACCTATAAATTTAAGCCTTTTCCCACAAATAACAGTATGTTTACATGTAGCTTTTTGTTTTATACAAATTATCCAGGGATAAGCTAAGCCTAAAGTTAAAATACCTAAAAGAAGCATTTTTATATGTAAGAGAATATATTCACTTACTTTTTTATCAAAATAAGATTGGTATTTTTCTTTGTTAATTATAATTGATGACTGTTTCATTTTTTTCAAGACCTTTCTATTTTACATTATTTAACTAATAATAATTATATCAAAGTTTAAATTTATTGGTCTATAAATTCATTTGTTTAGATTCTAATGAATTTTTTAATAAATATCTTTAAATAGTTCAATAATGTATAAAACAATTTATGAACTAAAGAATTAATATTATTTAGTTTTAATGTGTTTATTTTACTATATCTATAATCTGAATAATCTGGGTTTATATAAGTACACTTTTTAAAACTATCTCTTGAAAATATTAGTCTAATTTTGCTTAACGTGTATTTTCCATGAAACCCTGATTCTACCCCAAAATTACACTAATTTCGCTAGCTGAGTCAACATCTATAGTTCCAACTGAATTTGAAATTTTTAAGTTAGTATTTAAAGATAATCCAATTCTAGCTCTTATTCTGGTATTGCAAATTTTTCAAAAGTTCTTATAACCATATCTTTAACTGCAAATAAGTCTTCTCCTGATGCTAATTACGCTTCATACTTTGGTATTGTCGCATTTTCTCCATATTATATATACATCTATATTTTTACTACCTGGAATAAATACACCTCCAATTTTATATTTACTCCAATATCTATTTTGATTTTTAAGCTAAAATAAAAATAATATAACTAGATTTTATACTAGTTATATTATTTTTATTGGGTATTAATTTTTAATCTCAGGTAAAATAATGAGACTAGTGAACAAAATTTGATTTTAATTCAATAGTATCATTATTTTATCTTAATAATTTTCTGATCTAACTTCAAAGAATCCTTGAGAATACATGCATACAGGACATACTTCTGGAGCTTTTTTACCCATTACAAGGTGTCCACAATTTAAACATTCCCACATTGTTTCTTCTGATTTTTCAAATACAGCTTTCATCTCAACATTATTTAAAAGTTTACGATATCTTTCTTCATGTGATTTTTCTATTTTTCCAACTTGTATGAATTTTTCTGCTAAATCAAAGAATCCTTCTTCTTCAGCATCTTTTGCAAATCTAGCATACATATCTGTCCATTCATAATGTTCACCTTCTGCACCATGAAGAAGATTTTGATTAGTATCTCCTAATTTTCCAAGTTCTTTAAACCATAATTTAGAATGCTCTCTTTCATTTCCTGCTGTTTTTAAGAATATTTCATATATTTGCTCATATCCTTCATTTTTAGCTACTTCTGCAAAGAATGTATATTTATTTCTAGCAATTGATTCTCCTGCTAAAGCTTCCATTAAATTCTTTTCTGTTTTAGTTCCTTTATATTTTGTAGCTGATTCACTACTTTGTGTTGTTTGTTCTTCTATTTTTACAAATACTGAAGCAGGGTTTTTACATATTGGACAGATAAATCCTTCTGGTAATTCCCCTTCATGTATATAACCACAAACTGAACAACGATATTTTACTGATGTACTCATTTTACTACCTCCTAAATCTTTACTTCTATCAAAATAAATTGTATGTAACATCTTTTGTGCAAGATCACTTAATGGCTTGCCATAAAATTCTTTATAAAGTGTTTTTATTTCTTCATTTTCATGACTTGATCGAACCTTCATTTGTGAATCTCTTTTATAAAGTCCCTCTATACGCTTTTCTCTAAGCGTATTACCTTTAAATTGAGTACCTTTTGGTTGTCCACCACCACCGATACATCCTCCAGGACAAGTCATCACTTCAACAAAATGATATTGTTTATTTCCATTTTTCATTTTTTCAATAAACTTCGATGCATTTTTAGTTCCATACACAACAGCAACATTAATATCCATTCCATTAATTTTTAAAGTTGCTTCACGAGTTCCCTCCATGCCTCTTACAGTTTCTAAGTCATAAAATAATGTTGGAGGTTCTTCTTTTGTTATATATGCATATGCTGTTCTAAGTGCTGCTTCCATAACTCCGCCTGTATTGGCAAATATTACACCAGCTCCTGAAGATTTTCCCATTAAGTTATCATAATTACTATCTTCTAAATCATTTAAATCAATATTATGTTCTTTTGCCCAAATAGCTAACTCTCTTGTAGTTATAACATAATCCATATCACGCATCTCTTCTAAATTATAATATTTTCCAGATGCATTCATTTCCTCTCTTTTAATTTCAAATTTCTTTGCAGTGCAAGGAGTTAAAGCTACATTTACAATTTTTGATGGATCTATACCCATCTTCTTTGCAAAATATGTTTTTATAGTTGGCCCTTGCATTCCAATTGGACTCTTTGAAGTTGAAATATGATCTAAAATATCAGGATGAAATGTTTCAGCATATTTTACCCATGCAGGACAACAGCTAGTAAATTGTGGTAATGGCTTATTTTTAGAAGTTATACGTTCTATTAGTTCACTTGCTTCTTCAACTATTGTTAAGTCTGCTGCAAAATTAGTATCAAGAACATAATTAGCACCTAACTTGCGAAGTAGAGCTACCATCTTACCTTCAACAAAACTACCATCTTTCATGTTAAATTCTTCTCCAAGTGATACTCTAACAGCTGGTGATGTAGTAAATATAACTATTTTATCCTTACTATTTATTACAGATTCAACTTTTTTATAGTTATAAACTTCTGTAATACTTGATGGAGGACAAACATTCGCACATTGACCACAATTAATGCATACAGCAATATCATTCGTATCTTCTAATGAATAATATCCATTTACACCTATGTAATCCGTACAAATTTTTTTACACATACCACACTGTATGCACTTTTCTTCATCTCTGCAAATCGATGGGTTATCCTTTTCAATTGCAACTCTAATATTGGTCGATAGATGTTTACTCATTTTTACCCCTTTCTTAGAAATTTATATTATATGTTCAAATATATCTGTATAACTATATGAACATGATATTAATACCCTGCATAAATCGTAGTTAAACTTTTAACCATGATTTATGCAGTTATTGACTCTAAAATCTACTAAATTGTATATTAATACCATTATTTATACATAATTTAAAAATCTAGATAGAAAGTAATCGTCCTCAAAGTTTTACCTTTTAAAACTACCTATTACAATACAAATTTTCAAATTTATAAAAAGCACAAAACTATTGAAAATAATGAATTGATTTTACTTAATGTTGTAAATCAGCATAATTAGAATTTTACCCCTAACTATATATAACTCAACCTTAAATTTAGATTTAGGGAATAGTTATATGTAAAAAAGAGTGAACATATTGAAATTACTGTATTCCTTTATATTCACTCTTTTTTTATTTTTTTGTTATTTATGAAACTTTATTTTTTTAATTTTTATCAATTCGATATAAATAAATTATTTTACGAATTTAACTTTATTTATATTTGTATTAATTGTATTCATTTTGTATTTTACTTTATTTTATTATTTATATTTCTCCATAAATTCTAATAGAGCAGTTCCCAATATATCTTGGACCTTATAACTTGAATTTCTTTTGCAAAATTTACTAAATTCTTTTTGAACTTCTTTATTTAGTCTATAACATCTTGATACAGTTTCACCTTCTAAAGCTCTTATATCTATTTCATTAAAACCAATTTCTTTTGATTCTATTTTCAATTTATTTACTTCTTCATTTAAATCTTTCATTTGCCTTTCTAAGCCTTTTATTTTTTAAAATAATACATTTGTATTAATTGTATTATTTACCTCGTTTAAATCCTTATTAATTGATTTTTCTATATATTTATTACTTTGCTTATCATATACATATCCTATTTTTTCAAACCTATATCTTAATGTCTTTCTTGATACTTTTATTTCTTCACTTATTTTAGTTAATGACTTGTTTTCAAGTTCTTTATTTATAAAATCTATCTGATCCTTTACTTCCAATTTATTAAATACTTCTTTATTCAAGTAATTTACCTCCTTAAATTTGTTGTATTAACTGTATTTATTGTATTAAAAAAGTGCATTTCCTCTAAATGCACTTTACTTTTTATTTTTATATTTTGAGAAACTAACAAAATTATTTTTAACAGTCACTTCTCAACATCCATTAATCCTATCCCCATTTTCACTCTAATGCTAAAAATATATAATTGTAAATTTAAATATTTTCTTGTATTTATAATAAATTTAGTTTATAACTTCCGTCTGAGTTCTTATACGTGTATACATATATGTAATAAGTACCTTTTTTTAATTTACAATTACTTTCTAGATTAGTGCCATTAACCTTTGCATAATCTATATAATTAGATAAATCATCATCAGAGAAAAGTAGCCAGTTAATTCCAAGATTTTTTTTATTTTCTAATACTATATTTAAATTAGTATCTTCATCTAATGTAAACTTATAAATATCCGTAGTATCATGTTTATTAAAACTAGCATTTATGGAAGAGTTAGTTTTAATAAACATTGCATTTTCATATGAATCATTTTTTTCTATTTCATTTATAGTTATATCATCATTCTGAATTGAAGTTAATTGTTCACTTTTACTATTAGGGTCTGTATTTAAAATACCATGTATTACAACATCGTATTGATAATTACCGTTAAAATCTACCCTGTAATTTTTAAAGTATGCAGTTAAAGTTTTATACCCTAACCACTTTTTATTAGATAGTTCTTTTAAACTATTATCTAAATTTGTATTCATACTGTTCCAATCTGAACTTTCTCCATTACTTTTACTACCTGTATAAGTTCCAGTTAAAGTAAATGTATCAAAAAACTGAGAAGAATGTTTTTCTATATTTGCACTTTTTAAATTTGTAAATGTAGTTATTTCATTATACATCTCATCTATATTTTTATATCCATGTTTAACTGTATAGTAATCAGATACAAGTGGAGTAGTAATGTTTTTCTCACTTTTAATTAATTCATCTATGTAGTTTTTATAATTTTTATTTAAATTAGATTGATAAGATAAATTATTAATGTAATTTTTATAACCATGAATATCATTATTTTTTATATATTTACATATTGATTTAAATATTTCGGGATTATATTTATACAAATATGAAGAAAATGCACAACCGTAGTTATAAAAGTCCCATCCTCCATATGAAGTATGTAAAAGGTCTGGAAGTTCCATTTTATTATTACTATATTTTAAATTATTAACAATTGAGTTTCGTGGTTTAATTCCATCTGTTCTAGTTGCGCCAGCAAAAAACTCAGCACTACCTTCTTCATACCAAGTAAGCTCATTATTTTTATAGAAATCCCCTTCACCCCACATTCCATTTACTAGATATCTTCCTTGAAGATAATGAGTAAATTCATGACGGAATAGTTCTTCTAATGTATAAATACTTTCTTCAGGGGTTCTTTCATATGTAAAAAAAGTTCCTGTTTTTTCTATATAGATACCTCCATTATCAGTGTTGACCCCATATAGTTTTTGATTTAATTTATATTCAATCGGAGAATTATAAATAACAACCGTTAAAACATCATCTGGATTTTTGGGTTCTAACGGAATATCATTTTGAATTAATCTCATAAATTGAGCCTTAACTTCTTTAGATGCCCAGTACATTCTTTTAATTTTTTCTTCTGAGACTTTATCTCCAGCTTTAACAATGAATTTACCATCATCAAAAGTATATGTCTTAGGTAAATATTTATTTTTAGCATCTTCCTTAATATCATTAAAATTAATTATTTTACCATTGTAATCCTTATGGTTAAAGTTTTTATCAATAGCTTGCGCAGCTTCTAGATATTGATATGATAAATAAGGATACTTATTCATTACATCTGTTAAGTTCTTTAGCTTATCATAATCTAATTTATTTAGATATCTACTAGTATAGTTTTTTTCAATAGAATTATTTATAGTAGTGGATGATTCTAAAGCAGATACAGGAAATGCGTAATTTAAAATAATTACTGATGAAATAGATAAAATAATTAAAGATTTTTTTATAAAGTTTTTGTTTCTAAATGTTTTTGTCATAAATACCTCCAAATATAAAATTTCATATAGATGTAAAACATATATCTATAGATTCCTCTGAATTAGTAGAAGATTCCATAAGAGCAATAAAATAATAGATATAGAAAAAATATAAACTCCTATATTTATCCTTTGACTTCACAATATTTTTATTAATACGTCATTTTCTATATTTTCATTATACAAATACACATCTATTTTTTGGATTTCCCTCATAAATTCTACTAGAGCAGTTCCCCATATACCTTGGACTTTATAACTTAAATTTCTTTTGCAAAATTTACTAAATTCTTTTTGAACTTCTTTATTTAGTCTATAACAGCTTTATACAATCTCACCTTCCAAAAGCTCTTATATCTATTTCATTGAAACCAATCTCTTTTGATTCTATTTTCAATTTATTTACTTCTTCATTTAAAGCTTTTATTTGCCTTTCTAAGCCTTTTATTTTTTAAAATAATAATTTGGTATTAATTATATTATTTACCTCGCCTAAATCCTTATTAATTGAGTTTTCTATATATTTATTACTTTACTTATCATATACATATCCTATTTTTTCAAGTTCTTTATTTATAAAATCTATCTGATCCTTTACTTCCAAATTATTAAATTCTTCTTTATTCAAGTAATTTACCTCCTTAAATTTGTTGTATTAACTGTATTTATTTTATTAAAAAAGTGCATTTAGAGGAAATGTACTTTACTTTTTATTTTTATATTTTGAGAAACTAACAACATTATTTTTTATTGGAGCTACTTCTTTGACTTCTTCTTTAGACTCTTTCAATCTTCTTTTCTCCAATCTTTCCATAAATGCTTTTTTTGCTTTATCTACTATTTCATCATCTAAATCTATATATTCCAATGTCTGTTTATCTAAATACTGATACTTCCCATCTTCTTCATTAAGTGTATATTCTAAGTAATCTTTTAAAAGCTCTTCATTACTAAGTTCTTTATCATAATACTTTAAATAAAAAGTAATACTGCCACTAATTTTTAACCATAACTTCTGAACATCCATACCCTAAAACCTCCTTTTTAGATACAGGTACTACGTACCCTATAATACAAGCCGAGAAAATTTGCTACCTATTGTTAGATTATATTTTTTGTAATATAATCTAAAGAAACAAGGTTAAATTAAACCTTGTTTCTTTAAAAACTTTCTATCGCGAATATAGGTATCTTTTGATATCTTTAATTTAATACAAATTTCTTTTTGTAAAAGACCTTGTTCCAGAAGGTCTTTTATTTTTGCTCTTCTTTCAGCAATCTTATCCTTTTCAGTTTTCTTTCCTTCTTTTTCTAATTGCTTATAATATTTCTCTTTCTGGTATACTCTATCTCTTCGCTTAACTTCACATTTAGACATTATAGTTGTCATATGCTTTTGTTCTTCTTCTGTTATTTGTAAAAGTTCTATTAATGTTTCATTTTTATATTT
>JACRYO010000999.1_pt1 | contig 11612 bp, 6 predicted proteins | sample 8023221 | NCBI WGS metagenome assembly JACRYO01 (sample SAMN15823180, study PRJNA655841) | gut metagenome | isolation source: fecal sample D85 from dog with diarrhoea from SPCA | host: Canis lupus familiaris | place: South Africa: Mmabatho, Mahikeng | collected 2019-09 | reverse complement strand
TGACAGTAGTCTTCTAATCTTAATATTATTACCTTTATTTAGTTTTGTTAATAATTCTAAATAGCTGAGTAAAATTAAAGATTTAACGTAAAATTTTCTTGTTATTTTTTTTAATAATTAAAATAATTAAAGTATAAATTTCACGGTAGGGATGTGAGCAAGTGGCTTTGCATTTAGATTGCAGATCTATAATTAGAAGTTCGATTCTTCCGCATCTCTGTGGAATACACGTTATACATTTAATTTGAAGAGTAGAAATATGAAATTACTCTATACTTCAAAACAAAGTTAAAGATAACTTTGTTTAACTGAAGGTAAAATTAAAATTAATATAGGTTGATCCTTAATAAAGTAAAAAAAAATAAAAAATGATACAAGCAGCAAAAATAATAGGTACAGGTTTAGCCACAACAGGTTTAATAGGAGCGGGTGTAGGAATTGGTGTAGTTTTCGGTGCATTAATATTAGGTGTAGCAAGAAACCCATCACTTAGAGGTCAATTATTCTCATACGCTATTTTAGGATTCGCGTTTGCTGAAGCTACAGGATTATTCGCACTTATGATGGCATTCTTATTATTATATGTAGCTTAATTTTACATATTTTTAATAAAAATACATTGCTATAACCTTTAGGTAAGTTAAAACTATATATATCTATATCTGAGTTCAATTCTTAGAGGTTTAGAAAACTTAAAGGTGGTATATATTATATATAATTCTCTTGCATGTGTTTAAAAACGTTAGTTTTATCACGCTAAATTTTTATTGAGCTTTAGCGCGTGTGTGCGAAGCTTGCTTGCTCGTGCTAAAGCTCGAAGTTTTTGCTAAGCTTACCTAAAAAATTCCCTTTTAGATGTTATTGGTGAAACTACTTTAATTGGGATATTTATATATTGATTTTAAGGTGTTTATGTAATATTTTATTAAATGTATTGTAATATTATATTTGTGATTAAAATTAAATATACTTTAAAATTTTTTACTTTAGAAGATAAACCATAGGAGGGGGTCTGTGAAACTTAGCCTGAGTTTTTATCTTATAGCTTTTGTGTTAATCTAAAGGGGGGAGACCAATAAACTAAAGTATTAAATTAATAAAAGTTGTTGTTTAATTTTCCTAATATGATTAGTAAATATGTTCATTATAAAGATTGTAAGAAAATTAACCTCGATGAATAGAGGTTAAGTTGTTTAAATCTGAGCTTTAGCATGTAGTGGACATAAAATAAAAAAAAAATGTTATATTTACCCACTTTAATTTCAATAGTAGAGGTTTTATTATTAACTGTTCCAGTTTTATTAACAGTAGCTTATGTAACAGTAGCTGAAAGAAAAACAATGGCAAGTATGCAAAGAAGATTAGGGCCTAATATTGTAGGTTATTATGGTTTATTACAAGCATTTGCTGATGCTTTAAAATTACTTTTAAAAGAATATGTATCTCCTACACAAGCTAATCTTATATTATTTTTCCTTGGACCAATAATAACTTTAATTTTTGCATTGTTAGGTTATGCTGTTATACCATATGGTCCTGGTTTAGCCATAAGTGATTTAAACTTAGGTATATTATATATGTTAGCTGTTTCATCTTTAGCTACTTATGGTATCTTATTAGCGGGGTGAAGTGCTAATAGTAAATATGCCTTTTTAGGTTCACTTAGAAGTACAGCTCAATTAATTAGTTATGAACTTATATTAAGTTCTGCTATATTAATAGTAATTATGTTAACAGGTAGCTTAAATATAACTGTTAATATTGAAGCACAAAGAGCTATTTGATTTATAGTGCCTTTATTCCCTATATTTATTATATTCTTTATAGGGTCAGTTGCAGAAACAAATAGAGCTCCTTTTGATCTTGCTGAGGCTGAATCAGAACTTGTTAGTGGGTTTATGACAGAGCATGCTGCAGTTATATTTGTGTTCTTTTTCTTGGCTGAATATGCAAGTATTCTTTTAATGTGTATTTTAACAAGTATCTTGTTTTTAGGTGGTTACTTGTATGATATTTTCCCTTCTTTCTTAACCACTTCTTTCTATAGTTTAGTTCAATACACTAATTTTGATACTTATATTACTGAAAGTTTATTCCGTGAACGTTTAGGATATAGTTATAGTATTATATCTTATAACCCTTTAATTGAAGGTTTATTTTATGGTTTAAGTTTAGGTTTAAAAAGTTCTGCGATGGTTTTTGTCTTTATTTGAGTTAGAGCGTCATTCCCTAGAATACGTTTTGATCAACTAATGACTTTCTGTTGAGTGATCTTATTACCTATAGTTATCGCTTTTGTTGTTTTAGTTCCTTGTGTTCTATACAGTTTTGATATAATCCCAACAAATATTTCTTTATTATAAGGGATCTCGGATCAGGATTAAAGTGAAGTGGTAGCTTTTGTTAAGTAAAGTAACTTAATCCAAATTCTTATTAGCTTAATGGCAAAGCCCGATACTTCTAATATTGTGACCTAAGTTCGACTCTTAGATAAGAAAAAAAAAGTTTTAATGGTGTACGAGTGTTTATAATCAAATAAGTAAAAATTAATATATATATATGACTAATTACATAAGTCTTTTCACAGAAACAACTAGCCCTTTAGACCAGTTCGAAATAAGAAATCTTTTAAGTTTAGAAGCTCCTATTTTTGGTAATATGAATATATCAGTAACTAACATAGGATTATACCTAGTAATATCATTTTTTATTATTATAACAGCTAGCGTATTAGCTACTAACTATAATAAAGTTATAAGTAATAGCTGATCAATAAGTCAAGAATCATTATATGCAACTATCCATAGTATAGTAACTAACCAAATAAACGCAGGAAAAGGTCAATTATATTTCCCTTTTATATATACTTTATTTATATTTATTTTAATAAATAACTTAATAGGTATGGTTCCTTACAGTTTTGCATCAACTAGTCATTTTATCTTGACATTTGCTCTTAGCTTTACTGTAGTGTTAGGTGCTACAATACTAGGATTCCAAAAACATGGGTTAGAATTCTTTTCTTTACTTGTACCAGCAGGTTGCCCTTTAGGTTTATTACCTTTATTAGTTTTAATTGAATTTATTTCATACTTAGCTAGAAATATTTCATTAGGTCTTAGATTAGCAGCGAATATTTTAAGTGGTCATATGTTATTAAATATTTTAGCAGGTTTCACTTATAATATTATGACTTCAGGATTTATATTCTTCTTCTTAGGATTAGTTCCTTTAGCATTTATTATCGCTTTCTCAGGTCTTGAACTAGGTATTGCATTTATACAAGCTCAAGTGTTTGTTGTATTAACAAGTAGTTATATAAAAGATGGATTAGATTTACACTAATTTTAAAATATACATCGAATAGAGATTAGTCCTAGCTTCGTTCTAGGGTAAGCTTTAGCACATGCAATATAATTTTTAGCGTGCTAAAGTCTTTGGGTGCTTTAGTAGATCACAGATTAAAGTTTAGTTAGAGACGAGTACTCGATCAGGCAAGCAAGCTTCGCAAGCAAGCACGCACGGTGAATCTTTACTTAGCACGAGATATTAAGTGTTCAAATCACTTATCTCTTATAAAAACACTAGTAATTAATTTGTATGTTTGTTAAACTCCTAGCTAAAGCTCTAAAACATTGTTTAGTGGTTTAGCGTCCGCTCAATTTTTGTTTAGTTTGAGCTAAAATAAAATGTAGTGATATAGAAAAGTATGCTATTTCTGATGCAAGAAGCTTTAAGAGATTTTACATCTTTTTAGCGAAGCAGCTAATAGCTTAATTAAGTGAAAGTCCGAAACTTGTTACTTCAGTGCACACAAGTATATGAGTGTAAAACTTTAAAGTTTGGTATTATAGGGAAAAATTAGTTATATATTTGTAAAAAATATTCATGCAGATACCTTGTTTCTAGCTGTCTGCTTCTAGCATATAGCTTATAACTATTTATAGGTATTTTGTAGATTTAGCTTAAACTTTTTCAGGTTTAAGCTTCTAAGAAAAAACAAGCCCAAGATTAAGTCTTAATCAAGATTAATAACTTTTACAAAATTCGGCTTATTTTGTATCCAAGTACTGTGTCAGTAATAGTTAGTATATAGTATAATTTTTATTTTGTTGTTCTTATTTTAAATTACTATTAGTAGTGATATTTTTATATTATTTATTATTATATCACTTTATTAATGTGTCCTAAGACACCTCTTAATAATATACTGTTTTATTAAGATTTTTCTTAATAAAACATAAGATAAATTTTTGAGTTTGATGATGGCTCTGAATGAACGCTGTCCAAATGCTTGACACATGCTAATCGAACGTCTGATATGATAATTATTTATTTTATTAGAAGTGGTGTACAGGTGAGTATATGATATTTTGGCTACCATAAAGTAAGGGAAAATAAATACCTTATGTATGGTGGAGTTTCGTAGGAGGCTTTCATATTGAAAGCAGCCGACACGAGCTTCGCTCTAAAGGAAATATTTTTTAAGATTTTCCGCTTTATGATGACAATAAATATCTCGGATAGGTAGTAGTTAAGGTAATAACTTAACTAGCCAAAGATTCCGTAGTCGAGGCTGAGAGGTCGATCGATCACATTGGGTCTGAAAAAACCCCAATACGTATTGTACAGCAGTGAGGAATATTGGTCAATAGCCTAACGGCTGAACCAGCAACTTGGAGGAATGAAAAGCTACGGCTTGTTAACCCAATATTAAAAGGTTAATATCGACTATGTCGAATAAAGTTCTAGATAGAATACTGATTATGACAATTTTCTATCTATTTGTCTTGACCAAATTACGTGCCAGCAGTCGCGGTAATACGTAGAAGACTAGTGTTATTCATCTTTAATAGGTTTAAAGGGTACCTAGACGGTATTATTAGCCCAAAAAAGGGTACGATTTTACTAGAGTTTTATATGAGGAGGTAGTATTTAAGGAGGAGAGATTAAATTTGATGATACCTTAAGGACTGGTAACGGCGAAAGCAACCTTCTATCTAATAACTGACGTTGAGGGACGAAGGCCTGGGTAGCAAACAGGATTAGAGACCCTAGTAGTCCAGGCAGAGAATTATGAATGCTATAGGTTAGGCTATGCTTAGCCTATAAATGAAAGTGTAAGCATTCCACCTTAAGAGTAATGTGGCAACGCAGGAACTGAAATCATTAGGCCGTTTCTGAAACCAGTAGTGAAGTATGTTATTTAATTCGATAGCCCTCGAAAAACCTCACCACAATTTGCATATTTAAAGACTTTTCACCTTTGTGAAACTCGTTCTTTATTTACAAGCGTTGCACGGCTGTCTTCAGTTAATGTCGTGAGATTTTGGTTAGTTCCATAAAATTAACGTAAACCCTGGCTTTATTTTTAAATATATTATTATAAAGTAGTTCGCCATTATATTGGTTTGATAGATGGGACCAAGACAAGTCATCATGGCCTTGATATTGTGGGCTATAGACGTGCCACATGATCCTATACAAAGAGATGCGAAAGTGTGAACTAGAGCTAATCTCAAAAGTAGGGTATAATATGGATTGCAGTCTGTAACTCGACTGCATGAATAAGGAATTACTAGTAATCGTGAATCACCACGTCACGGTGGATTTTATCTCAGATAGGTACTAACTACTCGTCACGCGCCGAAAGAAGTATGTGCAATAAGTTTGGTGAGCTATTGCTTTTTAAATTTAGAAAATAAGTTCTAAAAATTAGTGTAGTTAATCTTCGTATGTGTGACTTTGATTGGTGTTAAGTCGAAATAAGGTTCGTGTAGTGGAAATTGCACGGGGTTAATTAATTTAAACAATAAACTGCATATATTTTTATATGTAAAAGGAAGGTTCCGTTTGTTGGTATGACGGGTTGAGCTGTAAACTCAATAGCCTTATGCTGTCGAAGGTTCAATTCCTTTTCTTCCTAATAAACGAATAGCGCTAAACTTTGAGCAAGCAAACTTCGTAAGCACTAAACAATGTTGAGCTTTAGCACGAGCTTTAACTAAAAAGCTAATATGCGGGTTGGTGTAATTGGTAAACATGTTTGGCTCATGTCCAAAATATAAGGGTTCAAATCCTTTATCCGCACCTGTAAATCGAGATAAACTTGTAAAAGTTTGTTGAGGGAGCTTTACTACGAGCAAGCAAGCTTCGCGTGCAAAGCTTCGCACGTAGGGTAACAAAAAGTTCGTGATACGTTAGCTATAAGTATTCGTAGAGCCTTTATAGCTCAAAGGTAGAGCATGATACTGTTAATATTGTGATAGATGTTCGATTCATCTTAAGGGCTATATAAATTTTATATTTTGTAAACTTATTTTATCAAATATTTGGAATACAATGTGTGTTAGTTCAATTGGCAGAGCAATGCGTTACGGCCGCAAGGATACAAGTTCGACTCTTGTACATACAGTAAAATATAAAATCTTCTTCTTATACTCGAGATATTTTTGATTTAAGTTTAACTAAATTGCATCTTAAAAATACTTTTTCGTGTAAAACTCGAGGTTTACTCTTTTTTTTATCTATGGATTCTCTTTTTGTTTTAAATGATAACTTTACTTCTGGTTACCATGCAGGTATGCTAGACTTTATTTCTTTAGTAGCAATTTTATCTGCTATATTAGTTATAGTTAGTAAAAATCCCATTGTTTCTGTATTATTTTTAATAGGATTATTTTTAAGTATATCTTGTTATTTAATAGTATTAGGTTTAAATTTTATAGGTCTATCTTATTTATTAGTATATGTAGGTGCAGTGTCTATCTTGTTCCTTTTTATACTTATGTTAATTAACGTTAGAATAAGTGAACTATTGAATGAAACTAGTAATAGTATACCTTTAGTTATACTTATTATCTTAGCTTTTAATTACCCTGTATCTAAAATATTACCTTATAGCGTTACTGTATTTATACAAGAAGCTATTAATAAAATATGATATGTAAATTATAACTACACAATAGATAACGTATTAACTATGAAAGCTATTATGTCTGATAAAAGCGAGGTATTGTATGCTACAAGTAAAATCTGAGACGGTAACATGTCTGAATTTAGCCATATTACAAGTATAGGTAATATTATGTACACTAGCCATAGTATATGACTTATTATTACTTCAATAATACTGTTATTAGCGATGGTTGGGGCTATTGTTATAACAATCAAACAAAAACCTATATTAAATAATGTATAAGGTTTAGCTCGAGAGGGATTAGCTCAATTGGTAGAGCAACCGCTTTACACGCGGTAGGTTAAGTGTTCAAGTCACTTATCCCTTATTATCGTAATGGTCTATTCATATATTCGTATACGAAAATATATTATTAAAGACCGTTTTATTTTGTAAATCTCGTTGGAAAGTAGAGCAGTTAGACCTGCTTAAATTGAAAAAATTAAAATGACAAACATAGTAAGAAGTAACTATCAAGCACATCCTTTTCATTTAGTATCACCAAGTCCATGACCTATTAATGTATCTTTCGCTTTATTATTCTTAACATTAAGTACAGTACTTACAATGCACGGATTCTCAAACGCAGGGTATTACTTAGCATTTGCTTTAGTTTCTGTTATTTTATCTATGTCTTACTGATGACGTGATGTAATAAGTGAAGCTACATATTTAGGGCATCATACATTAGCTGTACAAAAAGGGATAAACATGGGTGTTATATTATTTATCACATCTGAAGCTTTATTTTTCCTAGCTATATTCTGAGCGTTCTTCCATAGTGCTTTATCACCTACAATAGAATTAGGAGCTCAATGACCACCTATGGGTATAGAAGCAATTAATCCATTTGAATTACCATTATTAAATACAGTTATACTATTATCTAGTGGTGTAACAGTAACATATGCTCATCATTCTTTAATAAAAGGTGATAGAACTGGTAGTTTATATGGTTTATTAGCAACAGTTGTTTTAGCCTTAATATTTACAGGTTTCCAAGGTGTAGAATATGCAGTTTCTTCTTTCACAATTAGTGATGGAATATTCGGATCATGTTTTTATTTTGGTACAGGATTCCACGGAATTCATGTAATGATAGGTACTGCATTCTTAGCTGTAGGTTTATGACGTGTAATGGCTTACCATGCTACAGATAACCACCATTTAGGGTTAGAAGCTGGTATTTTATACTGACATTTTGTTGATGTAGTTTGATTATTCCTTTATATCTCTATTTATTACTGAGGTTCTTAATATTTGTGTAGATTGACTTTTGTTCTAGCTGAGTATTGCTTCAAACTTTGGAGGGAGCAGTTAAACTTACTCACTAGTGCTAAATCTGGGTATAACTACTCAGAGAGACTTTAGCTTAATTGGTAAAGCATGTGCCTTTTAATCACTCTAATAAGGGTTCAAGTCCCTTAGGTCTTAATTGTTATAAGCGGATATACGTTAATGGTAAACCGAACGCCTTCCAAGCGTTTTATGTCGGTTCAAATCCGACTATCCGCACAAATACTTTGTTTAGCGAACTTTAGCTTGTGCTAAAGCTCTAAGGTTTCACCTCTCGAAAAGTGAAACTAATAAAAATGGGGTTAGTTTCTTAATTGGTAAAGAACTTTCTTGTCAAGAAAGCCTATGTCGGTTCGATCCCGACCTGGCCCGTAAAATATAATCTTAGTAGGGAAAGTCGTCATGGGTAAGACAAGATATTTGCTAAATATTGTTCAATAGAGCCTGGGTGTTCAACTCACCTCTTTTCCGTTGTATTTTGTCTTGTGAGCGTTCCACTTGAGGGTGGGCATTAGTACGTGCGAAGCAAGCAAGCTTCGCACGCACGCACGCGATGGTTATACAAATAGTTTTAGGGTTAAATCTTTTAAAGAGTTTAGTTTAATTGGTAAAATAAGAAGCTTCAGACTTCATGTTCTCGGTTCAAGTCTGAGTACTCTTGATGAATTCTTTAACTCAACAGGTAGAGTGCATTTTTGATAAGGATGAAATTCAAGTTCAAGTCTTGGAAGAATTATAGATTTAAACTTAATTTTATTTTTTACCTTGCGCAGTGCTGTGCTCGCTCGCTGGTACACTTAAAACAAAATTTAAGAGAATTGACTGAGTGGTTTAAAGTGGTAAATTTGAGACTTACTTGATGTTTTACATCACATCCGTTCAAATCGGATATTCTCTGTGCTATATAAATACAGGTTGGGGCCGGGTGGTTAGGCGTCTTATTTGGGTTGAGAATGAATTGTGTTCGATTCACAACAACCTGAAAATATATAGTATCTTAAGCAAATTAAACAGGTTAGGGCCGGATGGTTAGGCGTCTTATTTGGGTTGAGAATGAATTGTGTTCGATACACAATAACCTGAAAAATGAGTAGTATATTAAGTTATATTGCTATTAGTAATGTAATCGATATAGATTTAATGTTTATCTACTATAAATTGTAGTATAAGCAAGTATATAAAGAAACTATTAGGATGGCTTGACATATATTAAAGAGAGCTGGTAATTTAAATTGTGTTTTTAGGTGCGGTCTGGTTTGGCTTAGTCCATTTCCAGCCCCCTTATTTTGTATTCACATGAACTCTTAGAGAAATTCAATAATAAACGAAGTGAATTGAAATATCTTAGTAACTTTAGGAAAAGAAATCAAACGAGATTCTACGATTAATGTGAATTAAAGTAGAAGAGCCTAGGGTATTAATTTAAAGGGATGAAGATAATGACTAATTTCCTATTAATACTTTAAATAAGTAAAACGGGCTATAAACCTGTTTGAATATTAAGGGGAACCTTCCTCTAAGGCTAAATATAATATATGATCGATAGTAAATTTTACTGTGAAGGAAGCTTTTATTAGTAGTTTTATAAGCAGCTCAAGCAAAGTTTAAACACTTAGTGAGAGCGTACCTTTTGCATAATGGGTCAGCAAGTTAATGTTAGATGCGAGCATGTGCAGAGAACGAGCTTTAGCTCGCGAAAATTTTTAATGCATGTGCCTAGATAAACCAATTATGAAATAATGAATTAGTATCTAAAATTAGACCCGAAGCCTAGTGATCTTACCATGATCAGGGTTATAAAAGCCCGAACGGGTTATCGTTGTAAAGATATCCGATGAATTGTGGTAAGTTAGTGAAAGACAATACTGACTAGGATAGCTGGTTTTCTGCGAAACCTATATAAGTAGGTAATTTAAATAACATCATAGCAGGTACAGAACTGTGATCTCAGGCAACTTCTAATTAATATAACTTTAATCGGTTATATTGGTTAATTTTGCACATATCGGGGGATCGTGAAGATTTTATCGGTGAGTATTCGCACTCGGAAGGGCAATGATGAATTTTGAATAATCGGACATAGTACGATAAGGTTGTATGTCTAAAGGGAAACAGCCCAGAACAAGAGTTAAGGTTCCAAAAGTATTGTTAAGTGAAATTAAGGAAGTTTCTATCTAATACGACTAGGAAATAGGCTTAGAAGCGGCCATTTTTTGAAGATCTCGTAACAGAGCACTGGTTTAGTATCTAGTTTACTATTTACACTGATAGTGGCACCGAAAATTTAACGGATCTAAATAATATACCGACACCTTGTCCATATTAATATATATATATAATATCATATTATATGGGGTAGCGGAACGTTGGGTAAATTTTCGATTTAATCTTAAAGAGATTGATGAATAAATGACCCAAGTGAGAATGCTGACATGAGTAACGAAAAAGGGATCAAAAATCCCTCGCCTAAAGCTTATGGAATTATTAAAGTAACGGCCTCTAAGTTTATAAAACCTAAAGGATTAAACGATGAGAAAATCTTGTCTACAAAGTAACAACCTTTATACGATGGAATCTCGTAATACGAGTTTCGTCTTAAAGTGTATAAGGTTCTGGAAAAACAGTAATATACTTTTAGTGTGATAATACTAAAAGTTGACATAATAACCGTACCTAAATTCTATCTCAAGTAAGCTAGTAGAGAATACGAAGGCGTTTGAGTGAACAATCATTAAGGAACTCGGCAAACTAACTACCGTAACTTCGGGATAAGGAGAGCCATTCCTCCTGATTAATATCAGGTAAAGAATAGGAAGCATGGAATAGTGTTGTACGACTGTTTAATTAAAACAAAGCACTTTGCCTATAAGATAATAAATCAAAGTATTGAGTGTGATTTCTGCCCGATGTCGGCTGGTTAACGGATTAGCTAAGTTGACTAAAATAAACTTGGTGTTGAAGGAAACCCCGATCAATGGCGGCCTTACCCTGAGGGTCCTAAGGTAGCGGAATACCCTGGCCGTTAAATGCGGTCTTGCATGAATGATTTAACGATACAACAGCTGTCTCAATGATTGGCTCAGTGAAATTGGAATAGCTGTGCAGATACAGTTTACCTCTAGTTAGACGAGAAGACCCTATGCAGCTTTACTGTTGCTAGTTATTGAATATGATTAAACTATTTTTAGTAGTATAAGGTAATTGGATAAAAGATGCAATTGAAAGACCTTTATCCTGTTTGTCATATTGGTAGATAGATTTATTCTACTTTCTTATCTTAAAGATAAGAAATAACCCCGCCGATTTTAAACAAAAAGGGGGACAATGACTAGGAGGCAGTTTATGCGGGGCACAGATC
>JACRYO010001781.1_pt1 | contig 11658 bp, 10 predicted proteins | sample 8023221 | NCBI WGS metagenome assembly JACRYO01 (sample SAMN15823180, study PRJNA655841) | gut metagenome | isolation source: fecal sample D85 from dog with diarrhoea from SPCA | host: Canis lupus familiaris | place: South Africa: Mmabatho, Mahikeng | collected 2019-09 | reverse complement strand
ATCAATACACAAACTGAGTTTAGTATAGATGAAATTAGAAACTATTATAAATCAGAAAGTGAGCTAGAGAAGTGTAAAATCAATGCTTTAGAGAGCCGGACAGACGGAGCATTTATATTTGATGATGATAGACAAAATGTTTACATTGAAACAACTACACAGCACTATAAAGACCATGTAAAGATAGCAAAATCAGCATATGCACACAATAGAGGGGGGAGATATATTGAGCACAGAGTTACATTATAAACAGTTATTTAATAAAAAGAATTTAAAGGCTAGAACTATTGAAATAAAAGAATTTCAACAACCTTTTTTAGTTATGGCAATTGAAACTGATGATATATTAAAACAAGTTTTAACTGTATTTTACAATATAGCATATCAAGTTCACTTAGTAGAATTTAAAAAGTTTTTAGTTAAAAAAGGGGTTTCAACTAGAAAAATAATTGATAGAAAAATCAAGGTACTACAATTGATTGGAGCAATTGAGATAAATGAATATTACGCAAAAATGACAGGACAAGGAGTTAGCTATTTTAAAGATGAATACTATAGGCCAAACATAAAAATTCTTGAGAAACAAAAACTAAAAGAGATGACTCTTGCAAAAGAATCTGTCTATGCAGATAAAAAAATCGAAAAAATTTCAACTGATGTATATCGAGGTTCAAATACCAAGTATGTTATAGTTTCAAATCACTTAGATACTAAAGAAAAGTATTTATCAAAAATCAAGGATACTATTAATTTTATAAAAAATGAATTTTGCGATGTTGGAGCAAAACTGCTCCTTCAAAGAAAATCTAGAAATCAGAGTTTAATAGGTAAAGCTAGTTTTGTAATAGTTATCGATAGGAATTTATTTAATAAATATTCAAGTGAATTACTTGAAATATCAAGGAATCAAGTAATAAGCTATAACTATAGAGCAGACGTAGACGGCGAAATCAAGCTAATAATAAATTATAAATTAATTTAACTAAAATCATACTCCAAACTAGTTAAATTAATACAGAGAACCATATTTCTAAGGTGCGCTATATTAACTTAAATATCTTAGTAAAAAGAGTAATATAGGATTCATATAGAACCACTTTAATCTTATACGTTTAGTGTATTTTGGCTAAACAAGTAACATTGTTTGTATCTAACGTATTGCTTATTTAATGATAAAGCATGTTAACCTACAATTTTGTTTTAATTGTAGTTATTGTGACTTTTGTAGTATATAATTATAAATAGCATTTATGCTATTTTATATCAAAGGAGGAAATATTATGAAGGTAACTTTATTAACAACTAATAATGAATTTATCGAAATGGGCTTTGATGAAACTAAAATCCCTAACAGTATAAATGAATTTGTTGATGCAATAAGAACTGCAAAGTCTAATAATAAAGAAATTAACGTAGGTGTTCAAGGAGACTTAAAACACACTATAAATGCATCTAAAATTGATAAAATACAGATAGAAGTTGAACTTTAATAAATTAGAGCACTATGATTAATTCTATAGTGCTTTTGTTTTTTCTATAGACATCACAATAACTATACTCTAAATTAAACTTTAGGGTATAGTTTAAGAGGATTAAGTATTTTCAATGCTTTTAAAAAGCAGCCTGTATAAACTTAATATATTAAAGTTTAATATAATCTTGAAAACTAAGGTGTTTTAATCAAAAACTTTAAATTTTAAAGTACATAACACTAAAATAATCAAAATTACTTTATTTTATTAAATATCCACCTTGTTTAATACCGACCGTACTTTCTTCTATTAAATCATTTATATATTCATGTAACGTCTTTTTGGTACAACCTCTAAATTTATATATGTAATTAGTATTAACTTATATATATCCGTATTTCTGTAATGTACTAAGTCTTTTAATAATACTTTTCTTTATAGTTACGAAATGTTTATCCTTATAATCTAAATACTTAGTCATTTCTTATCTTAGATACAGTAGCTCCATCTTTTAACCTATTATTTAAATAGTCTATTTGCTTATTAATTTCCATATTTATAAATGCATCTTTGGTCATTAGATAACCCCCTTAAAGCAAGTATAACACAAAGGTATTACATTTATATTACCTTTGTGTTATGAATTTATATGTATGTATTTATTATTTATTTTTAAAAATAAATAATTCTGAAATAAGTGCAATTATTAAAACTATAGCAACAGTTGCAATTAGTATCCATGTTATTTGAGTTGAACTTATAAATTTAATTAATGTAGTATAAAAATCTGAGTAGTTTTTAGGAATACTTAGAACTTGTAAACCACATGAGATAACTGCAATATATAAAAGAATTCTATTTAGAACTTTCATTTGCTTTAATTTGTTTAATTCTAAATCATTTTTTGAAATTTTTCCTGTTTCTTTATATTCGTCAAGTAGACGTTTTTTTAAAAGATTATTTGTATATCTATAGTCTGATTTTTTAATAACAAAACTATTCTTTGTAATTTCTGCATCTTTATATTTAATACCTATATACTTTAAAGTTTTTTCACAGTCACACTTAATTTCATAGTTGATAATCTTATCTAAATCTAAATGATTTTCTAATCCGTATTCAAAAATAATAGTTCTTTTACGACTAACAAAGTCCATGTGTAATTCAGTTTTTACAATAGATAATATTTCATTATTTCTACTATGAACTTTATATAAAAAATCTAGAATTTCACTAGAAAGTTTTTCTATTTTTTCACTTAAAATGATGCATTCTACAATAGTACTAGAAAATATCTCCAAATTTGATAATTCTCGTTTTAAATTAATAACATTTTGAGCTTCACTAGTTAAAACTATCTCATTAATTACATCTTCATTAACATCTGAATAATCATCATTTGTGGTAGCGTTAAGTTTATTAAAAAAGTCTGTACTATCTAGCTTTTTATATTCAGTAGCTAAGCTATTAATTTTAGATAAAAACTCATTATTTTCTTCGGGTATATTACGTTCAGCATAAATAAAGTTATGATTTTTAAATTTTTTATTTGGATAAATAACAATTAAAGTTTCTAGATTTTCTTTTAGACTATCAAGTAAATAGTAATCTGATCTCATTATTTGATGTATATCCCAAAAATTTTTTAAATCTATAATTTCATGATTCTCCCTAATATGAAAAATTTCATCTTCTTCACTTGTTGTGCACTTCTCTTTTTTATCTGTAGATTTTTGTTTTGAACTCACTCCTCAATTCCCTCCTAAAAAAATATCTATATTAGTATACACTAGAATAGCGTTTTAATAAAACAGACAACGATACTATATACATAAATGCAGGGTAGAGTATCGTTGTAGAAATCGATGGAGTCCAATAGGGTGGTAAGGTTGCCGAAAGGTAATAAGTAAAAAAGAGATAGATAGAGAAGGGAGATAAGAAACATAGGGACCAATGGCATTCAAGCTTGTAAAAAAATCTTCTCCCTATACTACGTATAGTATTCCCATATATACGTGCCATTTTTTAACGCACCTATTTTTTTAAAGTTGTTCTAACTTTACTTTCACTTATTTCAAGTCTTCTTGCTAACTCTCTATTGCTAATAGTTGGTTCTTTTTGTTTTATTTTCAGTATTGTTTCTTTTAAGTGTACAAGTTCTTGCTGCTTTAGAGTTAAACCATTTGAATTCCTTCTATTGGCTTTTCTTTGTTGAGATATAATCCTCATTCTTTCCTTATTTCTTGCTTTAACTACCGAATCCATTGCTATTGTTTTTAACTTCCATTGAATACTTGGAGGTATATCAAGCCAAGCTATTATTGTTTGAGTTGTAAACTTGTAATCCTTTTTTGTTAGTGTATTCATTTTAGACCTCAACTGCCTTGGCTTATAGGGCTTTTTAAATCTATTATTAAACTCTATAGTTTCTTCATAAGCAATCATAAATAATTCTTTACGTTTTTCTATTGTAAGTTCTATATCTTCAAATGCTACATTTTCATGCAGCTGAGTGTCTACATAATTGTGAATCAATTGCTGTAATGTAAAATTGCAATATAAAAAACACATTTTTTCTTCATACGATTCACAATTCTCGCTATACTCTAACTGTAACTTTATTAAATCATTTTTTCTATCTTCTAACAGAATATAAGTTTTTTGTGCTTTTTTTGTACTTTTATTACTCCCTATATAAAATAATTTTTTAGGTTTGTTTTTTTCTCGGGAATATGGTTTTATTTTATCAAATGCTTCTTGTAGTTTAGATAACTCCATTAATTCCTCATTAACTAGCAAGAATTTAACCTTCTCAAAGTTTTTTGAATTGTAAGAAGTATTAACTCTTGTGCTTGTTGTTATACTTAACTTATCAGTTTTAAAGTTATTTCTATGTTTAATAACTAGTTGATCTTCTATTTCTTTTCTAAAACAATCTTGCATATTATTTATTAATACCTTAGTTTTTTCAGTAGCTGGAACTGGATACTTAAATTTAGTTATAAGATGTAATCCAGCACCAGAAACTATAATTGCATTAACGCCAGGAACTACGCCGTTTAAAATTTTTTCCTCTACCAGAAATTTATATACATCATATGGATTTATATTAGAAAATATACTTTCCTTAATATCTATATCTATCATTAATCCTATAAGGATTTCTATATTATCTGATGCCATTGATATTTTTCTTTTACTATCTGAAACTTTTTTATTGCCATATAAATTTAAGGAATGATAAAAATCTATTACGTCTGGTCTTTGACTTGCATATTTATTTTTACGTTCTTTATGAAGATACCAATCTACATAGTTTCTACGTATTAACTTATCCAATCGGATCATCTCATTGTGATTACTTGAATTTATGTATTCATATTTATTCATCATCTTAATATAGTATTTTTCTTTTTGAGCTACATTTCTATATAAAAATATTATTTGCTCTAAAAAGTCATCTACTGATATATATCCATCTGAGTAAATTTTATGAATAAGTTGATTTCGATTCAATTGATGTGCCTGCATAAATCCCCCAGTTCTAAGCAAAAAATCTTAATAAGTTATTTTTTGCTATGTATTAAATTAATTAAATTCCAGCTATAAATACCGATATTGTATACCAAAATATTTATATGCACGTCTAGCTTTATTACACATTTATATTTAATTATTAAGACTTTGTTTTCTAAGTTTTATGAAGTTTTGCACTGATTAATAATAATTATTTCAACCTTATTTTTTCACTTTTAATTTCTTATACTACTTTTATTATTATTATAAATTTTAAATAATGCCTCTTATCGGGTTCAATAAAAAATCCTAAAAAGGCTTTTTAAAAACAACTGTATTTCCATTGGATGGATTATGCACAATTAGTTCGTTTTCTGTTAATGTAAATTCTAAATCCTCTGAAAAGAAGTATTCAATTTTATCTATACAATTGCAATCTTTACAAGTACAATTATCTTTTTCTTTTAAAATATTTTTTGATAGACACTTAGGACATCTATAATACATATTGTAGCTCTCCTTTACTTGTTTGATGAACTAAGTATACCAGCACAATATTGAAATTTCAACGTTTAATTAAATGCAACTAGTTCTATATGAGTTGCATTTAATTAAACGTTGAAATACGCTTATTTATATGTTTTAAAGGCAACTACAAAAATAAAAAGTTGCATTTAAGTTCTTAGTATATTGATTTCTAATACATAAAATTCTAGTTCTATATTAAATAAATCTCTTCATAAAAAAAGATTAACTAATATTTACATTTATTGAAGGAAATCAAAGGGTTATAATAGTATCATACATATATCATACATCTGTAATTAGGAGGAGAAGATAATGATTTGGAGTGATCTACGAAAGTGTAATATTGAAGATATAGTTGGATATATTAATGAAAAAATAGAGGATTATGGAAATTTAACAAAGGTTGCAGATAATCTTAATGTAAATGAAAGTACTATAAGACAATATATTAATAAAAGAGGTTATAAGCGCATTGGAAACAAGTTCGTAAAGAAAGATGATATATGTAATACACTAAGTAATATAGACTTACATAGAGAAAAATCTAATGATATTGCAAAAGATAATATAAGTTTAATGGATCTGCCTGGCTTAAAAGAAAATATGATTTATTTATCTAGAGAAACAGAAACATTGAAAGATATTATAAAATGGTTTAAATCAAAAAATGATGAAAGTAATACAAGTGTAATCGAAATAGTTCAAGGTATTAAAATAGACCTACCTCAAGCTCCAATTAAGAGAACTACTATAAGAATAAATGAAAAAATATGGAATATGTTTAATGAGTTAGTAGCAGAAAATAAACCTGTAGATAAGCATGATCTTATGGGTATGGCTTTATTAGAATATATAAATAAATATAAAAAATAGGCTAGAGTTATTTTACTTTAGTCTATTTTAAGTTCCATTTTGTCGTATTTAGTTTCTAATTTGTGCTTTAAATTTAATTTATTATAAAACAAAAGTAGTAAGTGCTGGAACACAAACTACTTTCTAAAATTATAGCATTACGTATTAATTTTGAACCTATTGCTCGACTGCCTATATATATATTACCGTTGATTTTTTATTTTTTCAACTAAATATATATAAGCATTTATACAAAAAAATAATAGATTTAATCTATTATTACCAAAAAAGATCCATATCTCTTTTATGAGCGATATCTTCTTTTTCTTCTAACTTATATTCAACTATTTTATTATCGAGGGTCCCTTTGAAAAACTTGTATGAAGTTGCTTTTATAATTTCTACATCATCTCTATCAAGAGTTATCATAATAGCATCATCAAAAGCTCTTTTCATATATATATTTTTAAAGTCTATGTTGTTAAAATCAACTCTAAAACTTCTTAAAGTTCCTTTTGTGAATATATTTTCATCCGGGATATAAAACTTCCCATTTTCTGTTTTAAGCACTTTGTTTTTTTCCTCTTGAGTATTTATACCTTTTTCTTCCTTTATTCGCTTTAAACCCCTGCTATTTTCATTTTTTTCATGTTCTATAACTTCTTTTATGTCATCCTCTTTATCAAAATACTTTCTCTTGTCTAAATCTTTAACTATAAAATCAATAGAATCAATACTTCTTCCTTTTCTTATCTCTTTAAATTCAATCTCGAAATATCCAGTGGAATTCAATTCTTTTACAGCAGGTAATAAAACTCTTTTTTTGAAATCAGAATATACTTTATACTTATTTTCTAATAATAGCACTTTTCTTATGTACTCTAATTTATAGTTTATTACATCTTTTGTTCCAGACCAGGCTCTTAGCAAGTCATAAAATCTTTGAGAATAACTATTTTTTAATTCAAACCAAATTTTGAGATTTATTGGTGTATATCCATCCTTTAAATATCTGTGTAACAATCTATGAACATCTGCATCTGCATATATAGTAAATGTATCCGATTTATCATTATATGAAAATTTATCTATAAATCCTGCAGTTATGTAGTCTAAACTTCCATCAGCTCTTTCATCTACTAAAAACAATTCTTTTTGTCTTAAATCCGATAAAATATTTTTTAATCCTTTTATTGTTCTATCATTTTGCTTATGAACTAATTTTAATAATTCTTCTCTACTTACTTCATGTATTAGTTTATCTTTATCTGTATTTTTCTGAAATGCATATAATAAGTATACAAATATCTTGTTATGTATCAACTTTGCTTCATATTTTGCATTTACTAAGTCTTTATGCTTCATTAAAATTTTATTATTTCCCAATTTTCTCACCTCTAAAAAATAGTACCACATTTTTTTAATATGGACAATATTAATTTTTTGTCCATATTAAAGTACCCATTCGTCCATATTAAAGTACCCATTTGTCCATATTTCCCTTATGTGTAATAGCTATATCAATCATTTCCCAACTTCTAAATACTATTAAATACTATTAAATACTATTTTAAATACTAAGTAAAGACTAGTAAAGGTCTTACTCTGCTCTAAACTTATAAAATCAATAACCGATATATTAGTTAATTCAAATTAATTAAGCAATTTAATTTGATACACGGTTTAGATATTTTGAGAGTATATCTTAAATAATATACTATGGTACTAAAAAAGGTTATAAGCTGATTAAAAACATATTCGTACTAAAAAATGATATATGTAATACACGAAGTAATATATATTAAAAAAAGTAAAAACTAATGAGATGACAAATAATAATACAAGTGTAATCAAAATTTTTAAGGGGGTAAAATAAATCATTCTAAATCTCAAATAAATAGAACGAGCATTTAAATATTTTATTAAAAGGAGAATTAACATGGAGCTATTAAAAGAAAATGACTTTGTATGGAAGATAAAAAAAATAAATAACATTAAATCTAATCCAATTGAGTATATCTATACAACATATAATAATAATAATACTGCTAGAAAATATTACATTGTCCCTCAATATTCATTGATTGATGAAAAATACAATGATTTAAATTCAGAACCAGAGCTATACATATATTTTGAATCGACAGGTTTACGGCTTAAAGATGGTGAAGAATATTGTAAATATAGTTCAATAATGGATGTATATAAATATGAAAAAGGGCTTTTAAAAGCATAGAAGAGGCCAAACATAGAGCTTATATAGATTATTACATGATTTATTGTTATGTAAAGTCTTTTACAAAACAATAAATCATGTAATACTAACAGAAATTTTATAATATTAAAAAAGAGTATTATATATAAGAATTTGTATAAGTAAATAAAAAAAATACATAGTCTTTTTATTTACTATGTATTTTTTTTTATTTTTTGGCATATACTATAATATCTATAGATACCCTAGTGTAAATTTTAATTGACAAAATGTCATAATAAATTTATACTATAAGTAACTCATCTACCTAAGGTAGAAGGAGACAACCGGACTCTTAAGGGAGAACCGGACTTTTTTTTATTTATTTTTAATGTATTGATTATATTCTTTAAGCAACTTATATTCACTTCCCCTTTTTATTACAGGGTATGCACTCTTAAAATCTAACAAATGTAAATTTCCATTTTTATATTTTTCTTCAAATACTATTAAAAAGCTAACGAGACCATTTTTATACCAAACTTTTCTTTTTGAAGTTCGTTTTCCACTTTTATCAATATGACTGTGTGACCACATTTTCACATTAGCATCATCTTTATTTGCTAAATCAATAACTTCCGTAATCCATTTAACTCTGTTTAATCTATAATAGCAGAACGATCTATTTATGCTAGCGACACAAGGTATAGAATTAGTAGGTTTACATTTAGTTTTACAATGAACATATGCTTCATCATTCAAGCAAGGATGCGAATCATATCTGTTTTCAGAAATAGATATGGAATGTAAATATCTTTCAACATATCCATTGACATATTCATTTTTTACGAAAATGAATAATCCCTTAAGCTTATCTCTTTTTTTATAATTAAAAAAGCTATCATATAAAATTTCATAATTTTTTTGTAAAGCTAAACAATTATCAGTTAGATCTCCTATTTTACAAGGATGACTTAATCCATAAAAGTCCATAAAAAAAATTCCCCCTTAGTAAATACTTTCGCCAAATATAAATATATTTAGTTTAGATTCATTTAATAATGTTGATTTTAGAAGTGTTTTTTTAGAAAACAAGCGTATAAGATTAACTAGCTCTATTTTAGCAATACTTCTAGAGTTGTCTAAGTCGTTATCTAATCTCCTATTTGCAAACGAGATAGCACCAATTATTATATCTGCTAGTTGCATTATTTCTGAGTCTTTAGAGTCTATTATTTGTATTTTGTCAATTAATTCTTGGTTAAAGTCTAATTTTTCATTACATAAACATTCTTTTAATTTTCTTACTTTATGGCCACCCAAAGTATCTTTTTTATCAATATAAATATTGTTTTTTTCATCAACAGAAATCATATTTCTTAATAAATAAAAATACATGATATAGTAAATATCATTATGAGAATGCTTCTCATAGCTTAAAGTATTTTTGTCTTGAGAAACGATACATCTAAAGCTTAACTCAGGATTTTCAAAATAATATTTTATTAAATCTTTATAAAAATCTAATTTAGATGGACTTACTTTAGTCCATTTAACTTCTGATCTATTTAATCCATGTTTAGCTTTTATTTTTCTAATATCTAAGTTTATAATTGGAACTAATTCCTTTTTGACTTTAATTCCTCCGATAACCATCGATTGTTGTTCTGATTTGTTATATTCAGTTGGTTGAAGATGACAACTTTCATCACAGTACAGATTATACAAAAAATCTCCTCCTTATATATGTGTATAAAATAATATAAATATTTACATTAAATTCCAAATATAAGTATAATATTTTTACATTAAATACGTAAAGTAGTAATATAAATAAAATAAAAAAAGATTTTGAAATATTAAAATCTTTTTAAATGAAAAGTATAAAAAATGAAAGTTATACTTAAAATAATTAAGTTAAATGAAAAAAAGTTTATTAGATTTAAATTTAATTTCGCTTAATATAATTAAGTTAGATATAGTTCAAATAATGAATAAAATATATAAAAATCTAAAGTGATTTAAATTACTTTAGTAAACAATCTTTGTCAACTTATAGGGGTAAGGATTTAAATGCAACCTTTTTGGGAAATATATTAAATGAGAAATTAAATTAGTAATATATAGTTTTACTAAAAAATTACTTTGGATTACCCAAAACTGATTTAGAAGAGCTTTAATAGTACTTTTTGTTACCCAAAATATGAAGAATTCATATTTTTCAGATGCTACTCTTATAAGAAAAAGAACCTAAAAATTAGGTTCTTTTTTTATACCTTGTAGCTATCAAGTTATAAAAACAGTTTTAAAATTTATAAAGATTATAGGTAAATTTTTTATCAAATATTTTTTTACTTAAAAACAGAGTAATCTTAATACTAAAAGCATTTAAATTACTCTGTTGTATAAAAATAAAAAATTATTTTTATACGTCAGAGTCTCGTTAATTTATCGTTGACATTTTTTTTTTACGCAACGAGTTGCTAAAAAAACGTCATAAATTAACTCGACTCCTTCTGCGCCAGGAGTGGCGTTAGTATGTTGTCAGCTACCAATTATCTAAAAAGGAGGTATATTTTAAACTTGAAATTTATGAGTGACAAAGAAAAAAGAGTAATGAATAATGCTCGTAAAAAATTAAATGAATCAAAAGAAACTCAATTCGATGTTGCATTTAAAAATGCACTAGCTACATTCAGAGCAATCGACATTGATATGTCTGAAAAAATAACTAAGTTTAGCAATCGATCTATATCAAAAAATAGAATTAACTTATATTTAAAAGCAAACTACATCACTAAAACTGATATAACGATTAAAGACAAGGTTTATAAAAATATTTTAATGCTTACGAAGTCAGGAGAAAGATTTGTTAAAAGACTTGAAAATAGGTGTAAAGACATAACTTATAAATCAAACTCAATAGAGCATGATTACTGCCAAGCTGCTTATATAATCAATACACAAACTGAGTTTAGTATAGATGAAATTAGAAACTATTATAAATCAGAAAGTGAGCTAGAGAAGTGTAAAATCAATGCTTTAGAGAGCCGGACAGACGGAGCATTTATATTTGATGATGATAGACAAAATGTT